>ENA-OPSF01001211-OPSF01001211.1-human-gut-metagenome-genome-assembly--contig:-NODE-1211-length-20588-cov-2.162762_pt1 | contig 20588 bp, 17 predicted proteins | sample MGYA00241452_ERZ501896 | MGnify/ENA primary metagenome ERZ501896 (study PRJEB25962, sample SAMEA2042111) | human gut metagenome | biome: human gut; feature: human-associated habitat; material: faeces... | reverse complement strand
CTGCATGATAGAAAGAGATGTAATACTTTTTCCGCAACCGGATTCTCCTACAATAGAAACAAATTCGCCCCGCTTGACATCAAGATTGATTCCGTGTAAAATCTCCAATTCATTTGGCTGACCAATGTAATATGTCTTCACGATCTGTTCCATGCGGATCATAATTTCATTTGACATGTATAAAAACCTCCATGATTAATCCGCAGTTACTTCAGAACTTACACTTGTAGAACCGTCACCTGTATTTTCATTTCCACTCTCATCACTGCCAATTTCTCCAGTAAAGGTATCTCCTTCGGAAATAGAGTAATCCATGATGACATAGTCGCCTGCTTTCAGATCTCCACCGGTCACTTCGGTATAATAGTTAATCTCATCGCCTACTGTGATATTTTTCTTTACAGCTGTATAAGTACCATCTTTATTTTCTTCTGCACAGAGTACGTAATTTTTGCCATCCTCATCCTGCTGCACCAAATCATACGGTACAGACAGCACATTTTCACGATCTGTCAGAACGATTTTGGCCTTTGCACTCATACCACTGATCAGATCACAGTGATCCAGTTTAATCTGTACGGAAAATCCGCCGGTATTGGCTGCACCGGAAGTCTCTTGTCCGGTTTGTTCCGTCGTCGGCTGGGAAGCATTATATACTTTTACTACTTTAATGATCTCGCCATTGATTTCCTGATCATCCAACGCATCAGAGGTAATGATCGCTTTCATACCTTCCTGCAGTTTCAGAATATCCTTTTCTGTTACACTTGCATTCACGATCATATCAGTATTATTTTCTACTGTTACTAACGTAGCATTTGCTGTATTTACATCACCGACAGACACATTGACTGCAGTAACGATACCCTCACTCTTGCTTGTGATGGTGCAATCTTCCAGCTGTTTTTTCAGCTGATCCAGCTGTGTCTGTGTGTCGCTGTCATCGGTCTGATTGTATTTTGCAGATTCAATGCTGCTCTGGGCAGAATAAATCGCATCATCTGTGGATGATTTGACACTGGTATAATTATTTTTTGCCTCTTTCAGGGCACTGTCTGCAGAAGTCAGATCACTTTTTGCACTTGCAAGCTGCTCCTGAAGACCTGAAAGTTTCTCCTGCAAAGCAGCTTTTTCCTCTTCATCTGATGCTGCATTTACCTGCGCAGACACTGTTTTAATCTGATTGTTTAAGGAATTAACCGTATTCTGAGCTCCATTATAAGAAGCCTGTGCACTGTTGATACTGTCTGTGGCCTGTGAAAGCTGGGTCTTCTGATCTTCCTTTGCACGTTCTAAAGCACGCTGATTCTGACTGCTTTCGTTCTGCTTTAACGCTGCTGCATTGGATAAGGATTTTTCCAGCGTGTTGATCTGTTTCTGAATGGAATCTTTATCCAGAGTGGCGATCACGTCACCGACTTTTACCACATCTCCTACCTGCACATTGACAGATGTAATCTCGGATGCGGCTGTAGAAGAATAATTAATCTTCGTCTCTCCGCTTACCGTTCCTGTCAGAGAGATAAAATCGGACAGATCCCGTTTATCTACTTTCTGAAGCTGCACAATATTGGTTGCCTCTGATACGCTGGTCAGTTTTCGTTTTGCCACGCCCACCAGCACGATAATCGCTACAATGATAATGGCCAGCACGATTACCAGTTTTTTGTGTTTGAATTTCTTTTTCACAATTCGTCCTCCCTGTTGTTTTTCTTATACTGTCGATTTTCACCTGATGTTGATATCATATGTGTATAATTTCAACATAATTAAGATGTTTTTATTCTAAAGTATAAAAGTATATAAAATTTGTAGGAATTTCTTAAGTTTTTATGACTTTGTTATCTGCTCATCAGATAACGTTTTCATCAAACATTCACGTTTTTTGTCATATATCTTGTGTTATATCACGTTTTTCTGCATATTTTCCTGCTATTTTTCACGTTTTTCTATTTTTCTTCATTTGTGTTAAGGAAGAAACAGACAGAAAAGGGCTCTAATTATGAAGTAGCTGACATATCAATATTCATAACTGAAATGACAAAATCGGAGAATCTTTCCTCAATAAGCGATTAAGTGAGGGTAATGAACGTTTAGCGTTTGAAGAAAGATTCTCCGATTTTGTCTTTATAATATTTCATTTTCAGCATTTACAATCCGGCAAAAAACAATTCATAAAAATCATCTTCGCCTTCCAGCATCGGAGAGTTTTCTCCGCCACCATTTGTACTGCGTTTCATGGTTGCATAAAATTCCTCTCCTGCCAGGACAAGCTCCATCTCATAGACTGGATATCCGTATTCCTGACATTTTCTGCAAAATGCGGTCAACGGATGTTCATCTTTTCTGGTCGCAAGTAATTCCTGCCGCAGTGTATCATTATGCCACGCTTTTTGTTTTAATTCATCCAGCATTTCCGGAATTTCCATGATTTTCACTCCTAGCTTCTTAAAGGTCAATTTTTCTGACATGATATGTTCCGTGGTCTATTTCCATGACGGCCATTGTTACCGCCCCACCAAAACGTGGATATCCACAGCTTCCCGGATTCAACCAGAGCATCTTTTCTACCTGTTCCTGAAAATACTTGTGCGTATGACCAAAAATGACCACATCCGCCCCTTCTGTCTGATTGATCAGATGTCTTCGCTCATGTGCCATAACAAAATGAATACCATCTATTTCGAATTTCAGCACTCCGGCAATATTTTTCGCCCAGTCACCGTCATTATTGCCACGGACAACATACAGATTTCCAAGAAACCGGATCTGATCCAGCACAGATTCTTTTGTTACATCACCTGCATGTACAATGCAGTCACAGGATTTTAATATTTCCAGAACTTCCGGTCGAAGCAGGTTATGTGTATCTGAAATAATTCCTATTTTCTTCAATATTTCACACATTCTTTCTTCAGAATATTTTTTCAAATGATTAATGACTCCCGACGCTATATGCAGTGGACAACAAATTGATACTCTCAGCTCAAACAGAAAGACACTTAATCTTCCACAGCAAATTCCTTTATTGCAGTTTCATACAGATTATTTCCCTCTGAATCCACTACTACGATAACCGGAAAGTCTTCCACTTCAATTTTGCGGATTGCCTCTGCTCCGAGATCTTCGTAGCAGACAATCTCTGATTTCTTGATGCATTTGGAAAGCAGTGCACCCGCACCTCCGATAGCTGCAAAGTAAACTGCTTTGTTTCGAATGACTGCATCAATGACTTCTTTTGTCCGTTTTCCTTTTCCGATCATGGCTTTTTCACCCAGATCCAGCAGACGCGGCGCATATTTGTCCATACGGCTTGCGGTAGTCGGACCGGCAGAACCAATCGGTCGTCCTTCTCTGGCAGGAGACGGCCCCATATAATAAATCGTGCAGTCTTTGATGTCGATTGGAAGTTCTTTTCCTTCATCCAGTACTTCCATCATACGTTTATGTGCCGCATCTCTGGCCACATAAAGAGTGCCTGTGATATAAACATAATCTCCTGCTTTTAAATCAGCGGTGATATTTTCTGTAATCGGTGTATGTATATGTTTATCCATGTTCAAAATCTCCTGTTCCTTTATCAATCTTTTTGCGTTGTTTTCATTACAGTTCTCTGACAGCATGTCGGTTGACATGGCAGCAGATATTGATTGCTACAGGAAGTCCTGCGATGTGTGTCGGATAAGTATTGATATTTACCGCAAGTGCTGTGGTCGTTCCACCAAGTCCGCCCGGTCCGATACCGAGGTGATTGATTTTTGTCAACATCTCTTCTTCCAGATCTTTGACATATGGAATGTCAGAATGCTCGTTCACCGGTCTGGTCAGTGCCTGTTTTGCCAGCAGAGCACATTTTTCAAAGGTTCCTCCGATGCCGACACCGACAACCATAGGCGGACAGGCATTCGGACCTGCATCTTTGACAGCTGTCAGAATCGCATTTTTTACACCTTCGATACCGTCTGCCGGTTTCAGCATAAAGATACGGCTCATGTTTTCACTTCCGAATCCTTTTGGTGCAATGGTAATTTTTACTTTATCCCCCGGAACAATTTTGGTATGCAAAATTGCCGGTGTATTGTCTTTTGTATTTTCACGAATCAGCGGATCTTTTACGACAGATTTTCTTAAATATCCGTCCACATAGCCACGACGGACACCTTCGTTTACAGCTTCTTCAAAATCACCGCCCACAAAATGAACATCCTGACCGATTTCCATAAAGATAACTGCCATTCCCGTATCCTGACAGATTGGAATCATTTCTTTGTCGGCAATCTCCAGATTCTCCTGAAGCTGATTTAAAATTTTTCTGCCAAGCTCAGATTTTTCTGTCTGAACAGCCTGTTTCATACATGCATCCATATCTGGAGACAGATAATGATTCGCCTGTATGCACATTTCGCTGATATTTTCGGTTAATTCTTTTACATTGATTTCTCTGATCATCTTTTTTACTCCTGCATTTTTCTTTTCAACAATGCCTCTGGAATCCCTGAAAAAAGAATTCCACATTTGATATATTTTCTTTACAAAAAATGAAAAACCATCCACATTTCTCATGTTTTCACAGATATATTTATCATAGCTCAAACAAAAAGAAATGTGAATGGTTTTCTAATTATGTTATTAAGAAAATGTGCTAATAAACATGCTACATTTCACAGAATTTCTTTCGACAATAGTCTATCTTCTCTCAGATACGGGCTACACCTGTCTTAATAGCAGCTTTTCTGACTGCTTCTGATACATTATAAAAAATATCCGGATCCAATGCATCTGGAACAATTTTCTCTGCACAAAGTTCATCATCTGGAAGTGTTTCTGCAATTGCTAATGCTGCAGCCATCTTCATTTCTTCATTAATCTCACTGGCTCTGACATCTAATGCTCCTCGAAAAATACCTGGAAATGCCATCACATTATTAATCTGATTTGGGAAATCGCTTCTTCCAGTTCCCACAACAGCTGCTCCAGCTTTCCGTGCAAGATCTGGCATAATCTCAGGCGTTGGATTTGCCATTGCAAAAAAAATAGAGTCCTTATTCATCGTACGCACCATATCTTCATTAATAATATTTGGCGCAGAAACGCCAACAAAAATATCTGCTCCTTTTAATGCATCTGCCAACGTTCCATGCTGTACTTCATGATTTGTTTGTTGTGCCATCTCTGTCTGCGCCCAGTTTAATGTCTCATCATCTCTCGCCAGCATTCCACGAATATCACACATAATAATGTTTTCAAAACCATAATTTAATAATAATTTTGTAATAGCGATTCCAGCTGCACCTGCTCCATTTACAACTACTTTACAGTTTTCTTTTTTCTTATCGGTTAATTTTAATGCATTGATAATACCAGCAAGAACAATAACCGCGGTTCCATGCTGATCATCATGAAATACAGGAATGTCTAATCTCTGTTTGAGTTTTTCTTCAATCTCAAAACAACGTGGAGCAGAAATGTCTTCCAGATTGATTCCACCAAAACTTCCTGCTATCTGTGCCACTGTTTCTACAATTTTATCTACATCACGTGATTGAATACACAAAGGAAATGCATCCACATTTCCAAGTTCTTTAAATAACAAGCATTTACCTTCCATAACCGGCATTCCAGCTTCCGGACCAATATCTCCTAATCCCAACACGGCTGTACCATCTGTTACAACTGCTACCAGATTATTTCTTCGGGTAAGTTCATAGCTCTTTGTAATATCTTTCTGAATTTCCTGACAAGGTGCTGCCACTCCAGGTGTATACAATACAGAAAGATCTTCTTTTGTTTTCAGTGCTGCACGTGATACTACTTCTATTTTTCCATTTAATTCATAATGTTTTTTTAAAGCAAGTTCATTAATATCCATAGTTTTCTCCAAATGTTTTTACTGTAATTTTTTTCTGAGCATTTCTGCTTCCTGACGGGCCATTTCCGGACACTTTCCTATATACTTCATCGGATCCAGTAAGTCATGAATTTCTTCTGGAATAAGAACACAGTTTACACGCTCATCCTTACAAAGTTCCTCTTCAAAATTCTTTTTTTCTTTAAAAGAACGAACTGCAATTTCATTTATGATATGATGAGCATGTTGTTTTCCAATTTTTTTGCCAAGTGCAAGCATGACATGCTCTGACTGTGTTAATCCCCCCAACAACTCTATATTCTCTTTCATTTTATCTGTATTTACCACCAGTGTCTCTAAAAGTTCATCTCCACGATCCAGAAGTTCTGCTGCATAAATACAAATCTCTTCCATCAATTTTCGTTCTCCGATAAAATGTTGCATATTTCGTTCATGATCCACTAACGAAAGTTCTGTGATCTGTGCGGAATGATAACGCAAATGTGTTGCTTTTGCCTGCATATGCTGTGTGCTGGTCGGATTCACTTTGTGCGGCATAGTGGATGATCCCACACGTCCTTCTCCCCAGTATTCAGACAGCTCACCGAATTCCGTTCCCATCAATAAATATACTTCATTTGCGATTCTTGCCAGTGCACCACCTATATATGCCATATCATTCGCAAATTCCACATATCTGTCACGACATGCATGCCAGCAAATATCCGGTACATTTAGTTCCAATTCCTTTGCCATTAACTGCTGAATGTGTACTCCATTTTCTCCAAATGAAACCATTGAGCCAACAGCACCTGATAATTGCAATACAAGTACTCTTTCTTTGCATTCTCTGATTCTGTCCAGACAACGACCAAGCTCGCTCCCCCATACAGCCGCTTTATAGCCAAATGTAATTGGCAATGCCTGAATATTATGTGTACGGCCCATCATAGGAGTGTCTGCATATTTTTCTGTCAAATTACAAACAGATGTAAGAATACTGCAAAGTTTTTCTTCTGTTCTTCCCAGCATTTCCTTTAAACCTAATACCATTCCTGTATCAATGATATCTTGTGTCGTTGCGCCAAGATGAATATACTGTCCACTCTCTTCTCCAGCCGCTTTTTCCAGTAATCTGAGTAACGATACCATAGGATGACCTGTTTTTTCATATATTTCATTGTATTTTTCCAGTTCCAGACATTCCACTTTTGCATTTGCACTAATATCATCAGCCGCTTTTTGTGGAATAATATCTAATGCCGCCTGTGCATTTGCCAATGCTTTTTCTACCATTAACCAACGGCTGAATAATCCTTTTTCAGATAATATTTCTTCTATTTCGGGTAATATTTTTCTCATGTTTTAATTTCCTCATGATATACATAATCGCTATGTATCTCAATTTATATTATAAAAATATGTGTTTGCTGTTTACATTAATCAGTAAATGCCACAGATCTTATCAGCGAGTGGGGACTCTGTTCTGATGCAGTCTGCGGCATTTTACTTACTTATTCTACCGTAATATATTTTCCATATCCCGGCTCACAATCTACGATGCCATCACTCATAACAATGCGGCCTCGTACAATTGTCTGTGTTACTTTTCCATGCATTTTACGTCCTACATATGGAATTGTCTGAGTCTTGGTATATACTTTATCATCTTTTGTAATTTCCCATTCTTCATTCATATCTACAATCGTAAAATCTGCATCTGTTCCAACAATATTAGAACCTTTTCTCGGATATAATCCAAATGTTTTTGCACAATTTTCAGAGGTGATTTCAACCAGGCGCTGTAAAGAATAATGTCCTTCATTAACATGGCTTACAAGCAAATGACCATAATAATCTAACATTGCAAACCCTGCACTTGTATGTAATGCATCTTCCGGATTGTATTCTTCCGGTTTACATGGCGCATGATCTGATCCCATCATATCAATCGTTCCATCCTGAATTCCTTCCCAGATTTTATCCAGATCCGGTGCTGCATCATGATTAATATAAATAAATTTCTGATTTTCAATATCCCATATTTCATCAGACGCATTAATGGCCGGCATATATTCACAGGATGAAACAATCTTCATTTCCCCTCTTGCTTTTAGCATACGCACAAGGTCAATATATCCAGGCATCCAACAATGCATTGCATACCAGTTTAAACCAGCTTTTTTTGCATAATAAGATAACTGATAAGCTGCACCTGTCATTTCCTCATCACTATACCAGAGATGCCGTACATTTCTCAGCGTTACCTCTTTTCCTTCTGCTTTCACTTTGTCAACTGCTGCATCAAAGAAATATTTATCAAATGGATGTACACTACAGTATTTGCCATTTGCGGCACAGTTCTGAAATGCTTCAAAAATTTTATGAGTGTCCAACGTACCTGCTGTCGTGTTATATGGATAGGTAGCTACTTTTTCAAAAATCTTGAACCACATCGTGCCCGCATTTGCAATCTGCTCTACATCTTCTGCAGTTCCAAGTGGACTTCCAATTGGATTAAAATCAACAACTGCCTTATCTTTTCCAGCATTGACCTGTTCCATATAAGCATCTAAAGTTGATGGAACCGGTTTTGTATTTGGCTGAGGCATAATCATCGTAATGCCGGAGTGCGCTGCTGCACAGGTTCCTGTATAGAAATCTTCTTTCTGTGTTAAGCCCGGATCTCTCATATGACAATGTGGATCGATAAATCCCGGTAAAATATGTTTTCCACTTGCATCTAATACTTTTTTTCCTTCTACTTCAGCATCTGGAGCAAGTAATGCTGCAATCTTTTCACCTTTAATACAAACAGTTAATGGATAAAAATTTTTATCCTGATATACTAGACCATTTTTAATTATTAAATCATACATTTTGTACCTCTCTCTGTTTCATCATTTTCTACTTAATGTGCAACCAAACGAATTACATTATTGATAATAACAGCTACCTGAATAATATATAAAACTACTAATAATGCTGTATAGGAACTCTTGATTTTGTACTCTTTCATATCTTCTTTTTTATTTACTAATAAAATTGTAAAAATTCCAAGGAGTGGTGTACAGATAATTCCACCTACCTGAGCAATCGTTAAAAGCTGTGCAGGAATACCTCCAACACAACAAGCAACAATAGCCGCAAAAACTAACATAATAATATTAACTGCGCTTTCAAGCCTAATATTTTGTCTGTCAGATCCAATAGCATCAAATAAGAGATCTACACCAATCTGCGGAGCCATAATCTGAGAAGACCACGCAGCTGCTATAAATCCAATGCCAAATACAGGTCTAATCCATATACCAAGTAATCCTGCAAGGGTCCCAACTAATTCGCCACCATTGGTAATCGGAGATCCTGGTAATAACATCGCGCCAATTAACAAACAGCAAGCAGAAACCCCCACTACAACTACAATCTGACTGATAGTATCAAATTTTAATCCATTATTTTTAATATCATCTGTAGAATAACCTTTCTGTTTTGCCAGATTGCAAGCCCATGCCTGCGTAGACAAATTACACGTAGTTCCCATTAATGCAAGCATTACAAGAAAACTTCCTCCAGGCATTCCTACCGGACTTAAACTAACGACATTCTGCGTACCTGCTGTAGCACCTGTTACAATTACAGAAATCAAGAAAATAACGACCATAATGATTGAACAAGCTTTTGTAACAATTTCAACCTTTTTATAAATATTTTTTGCAATATACATCAAAATACAAGCTGCTAATCCGACTATTCCACCAATCTTAAATGGACAATTTGGGAACAACATTGTTACACCAAGGCTTACTGCAATAAAATTTCCAATTCCATAAATAACCTGACCTGCAAATGCGGCTAATGCACACACAATTGCCCATCCTCTACCATAATGTTTCCCAATTCCATCCATAATGGTGTCTCCGGTAACAGCTGTATATTTTTTCATTGCAAAATTGAACGCATATAATGAAACTGCTAAAATAATCAACCACCATAATAAATTAAAACCAAAATTTGCTCCACTATTGGTAAATGAAACAATAGAGCCAGCCCCAATTGTTGTTGCCGCAATAATAAATCCAGGACCAAGTCTCGATAATGCAATTTTTAAATTAGACTGTTTTTCCATCTCTCTTCTCCTTTTAATCGTAAAAATTCCTTTTGTCTTATAAATAATCGTTGCGCAACTTTTTGATTAATTTATACTAGTATTATACAACCATTTTTTCTCATATTTTCTTATTTGTATATATACATTTGTTTGTTTATGTACTTCTCTGTATACAGTAGAATATTTTTTATATCTGTGCTGCTCCTGTTAATTCTGCAAAATTTACAATACCATTTTCATCACAAAATTGTATTAATCCTTCCAAAATCTCATTCATCGCATTAGGATTAATAAATTGTGCACTACCAATTCCTACAGCTGTTGCTCCTGCCATCATCATTTCAACAGCATCTTCCGCCGTATAAATACCACCACTGGCAATAACTGGAATTTGAACACATTTATAAACATTCCATGTCTTTAAAACCGACTGCGGAAAGATTGCAGGTCCATTAACCGGAGCTACTATATTACCTATCATAGGCTTTCGTCTTTTTATATCAATGCGAAGTCCCATTGGTGTACTTACCAAATATATTGCCTCTGCTCCTGCTGCTTCAATTCCTTTTGCCACATCACAAAAATTTTGGAAATTTGTATTCATTTTGCCTATAACAGGAATATTTGTATGATTTTTCACTGCCTTTATTAAATTATACATTGCATCAGCAGAGGCGCTCATAACCCCACCACCATGTTTTACATTTGGACATGCTCCATTAATTTCAATTGCTGCAATATCTTTTTCACTGCATGTTTTTAAAAATAAATCCACCGTTTTCAAATAGTCTTCTATATCATTGCCGCCAATGCTTATAATAATCTGATCCGGTCTCATAGACGCTTGAATCTTTGGCCAATATTCTGAAATATATTTTTTTGCACCAGGATTTTGAAGACCAATTGATGTCATCATTCCATTTGGTACCTCACAAATGCGAGGCGGTTTATTTCCAATTCTTGGATCATATGTCACTGTTTTCATAGATAATGCACCAACTTGACTGATATCTGTATAATCCTGGATCTCATACCCATGTCCAATACATCCAGATGCTCCAAATACAGGATTTTTAAATTTTAATTTACCAATTTCAATTTCTTTACATTTCATCGAACATTATCTCCTTACTATCAAATACAGGACCATCTTTACATACTCTTTGATATACAAATCCTTCTTCTGTCTTTATTGGAATTGCACATCCCAAACAAACGCCTATGCCGCATGCCATATGTGCTTCCATTGAAAATTTTGCTTCCGTCTTATTCTCTTCTGCATATTTTGCAAGTGCCCGCAACATAGGAGTTGGACCACATGCACAAATTAAATTTCCTTTGATACCATAATATTTTAATGCATCAACAACGTTTCCCTTGATGCCTGCAGAGCCATCATCTGTCGCAATATAGACAGTTCCGTATTTTTCAAAATCCTCTTTTAAAAACATTTCATTATTTCGATATCCTAATACAATCGTTTTTTCTCCCTGTAAATTTTTTGCCAGTTCTAACATTGGTGGAATACCTATCCCACCTGCGGTCAAAATAACATGTTCTCTATGAATATCATATCCATTCCCCAAAGGTCCTAAAACAGCTATCGTATCTCCTTTTTTTAATTTGGAAAACTCCTCTGTCCCCTTACCAGCTACACGATATACAATTCTTAATTCCTGTTTTTCTTTATCAATTTCACAAATACTCAATGGACGTCCAAGCTTTCTACTCTGATCATTACAATATAAAATTACAAACTGTCCAGGACGTGCTTCTTTTGTTAAACCATTTGCCTGTATTTTCAAGCTAAAAATATCTGTTGCTAATTTTTTTTGTTCTGTAACTACGCTTATAAGTTTTTCTTTCATTTTTATCCTTTCCCTTCTTTCTGATTTCAGTATAACAAGGCTGTTTCTTCTTTCAAGTAATGCATTTTTATATGTTGGTATCGAAAAAAGCACTAATGTATACTGTCGTATACAGACATATACATATCCATGAATCCATTGACTTTTCAGGTTAATTTTTTATACTTTTTATAGAATTAGATTGTTAAAGGATTTTTTATGTAGGGGGAATATTTATTATGAAAGATCAATTATTAGAAATTCGCGATAAACTCGGAGATAAAAAACAGGTGAGTGATATGGTATATTGCACCTTTAAAGAGGCAATCGCTACCGGTATTCTGACACCTGGATTTAGATTAAAAGAAGAAGAACTGGCCAATTGGTTCCAAATAAGTCGTACTCCTGTACGAGAGGCAATAAAAAAAATGGAAATGGAAGGGCTCACAACAACAGATTCCACTCATGGCTGTATTATTCGTGAACTACAACTGGATGAATGTCTCGATACTTTAGAAATGTTAGAATGGCTACGGACTGCTGCTATTGATTTTTTAAAAGGTCGTATTCCACGTACTATTCTCATGCGCTTGGAAGCAAATCTACATCATGGAAAAACCCTAACAGACCCTATTCAACAATATGATAATAACGTTGAATTTCATTCTCTTTTAATTAAAGCCACAGGAAATACGGAATTAATACAAATTACCAAACGATTAGAATTTAAGGAACGTATTATTGTAAATAATATTTTTCCTTACACCTTCTCTCCTGATTATGTTCAGCACCATCGAGAGTTATTGCAGGCTATTATAGATAATGACACTGATTTTATAAAAGATTTTGCTATACAAAATCAAGAAAAAGCAAACAGATATATGAATGATTTAATTTCTCATTATTTATCTAATTAAAACATCATTGAATCAATAGTATAAAACCTGTTATATATTCTTGAAAGAAAATATCCTGATAGTCAAAAGTTTATCTTAACAAATGACTCATTCAGGATATTTTTTTAATATTTGTTATATAAATTGCCAAAAATAAAACTATATTTTTCCCAACATTTTTATCCTATCAATACTTCTTTTCCACAGAATGCAAATCCGTACCTCCGTATGCGTTCCCTTGATATTCCTCTGTCCAGAAGTTCTGTCTCATATTTTTTCTCTTTGATCTGCTCCAGCGCATGCTGTACGGTATCCTGCAGGCTTTGTTCTCTTCTGGAATTATATACCTTAAACTCGATAATGATTGCATCATCTGTTGCATTTTTCGGTTCCAGCATAATATCATATCTGCCAAATCCACTTTCCCGGTTGGATGTAATATAATAACGATTCTGAAGGTTTACCATCAGGCCAAGTACAAATCCATGATAGAAACGTTCCGGCTCACTTTTACCGGATGGATGTTTTCCCGTATCAAAGGAACTGAATGTAAGCAGCGCCACACGATTCATATATTCATTCATCGCATCCACGTCTCCAAGAAGTAATGCTTTTACGAAATCATTGTAATCCGATTCTGCAGATGCAAACCATTGACCGATCATATTGCGAAACATCAGTTTCACTTCTAAATTTGTGATAGATAATTCATACTGTGGCTGATTTCCTTCCGGAATATCACGATATTGCTCGTAGGAAAGCACTTTTAAATAGCCGCTGGCCAGCAGCAGACTCCAGACTGCCCGTTCATTTCCATCCAGCTGATCATATACGATCTGTTCATCAATAGGAGATTTTATCGATTCTCCACGCAGAAGTCTTTCAAATTTTTCCTTGATCTGTCGGTTTCCTTCTTTCAAAAGTTTTCCAATCAGACTGTTAGAACTGGTATTTGCCCAGTAAGTGGTATATCGTTTTGTATCCAGGAAATTCAGAATGGACCATGGATTGTAAATATCTGAATGTGTTCCAAACATAAATCCATCATACCAGTGTTTTACCTGCTCACGCTCTTCAGATAAATGACACTCCTCCAATGCCTCAAACACTTCTTTCTCTGTAAATCCAAACGAGGTAGCATACTCATCCGAAGTTGTAGTAACAACTTTTAAATTATTCAGATCCGAAAAAATAGATTCCTTACTTACACGCGTAATTCCTGTCATCATGGCACGCTCTAACCATGGATTTGTTTTAAAAGCAGCGTTAAACATACTTCTGGAAAATACTACCAGTTCTTCCCAGTATCCATTTACATAGGCCTCCTGCATCGGGGTGTCATACTCGTCCAGCAGGATGATTACTTTTTTCCCATAATAGCGGCACAGATAATCCGATAACTGGTAGAGCGCCAACGACGCATCACTGTCATCCATATCTTCTGAAACCCGTTTAAAAAACGCAACATCTGTTTCATACAGCAATCCACTTTCCAGAAGATAAGAATGATCCGCATATAATTTTGTCAGCAACTGACAGATCTTTTTTCTCGCCATTTTATAGTCTTTTTCCTTTACATTTGCAAAGGACAGACTGATGACAGGATAGGTTCCCTGAAGTTTCCGATATTTCTCTTCTTTCCAGATATCTAACCCCTGAAACAGATGCTCACCGTCAGCATATTTCACGGAAAAAAACTGCTCCAGCATGCTCATATTTAAGGTCTTTCCGAAACGGCGCGGACGTGTGATCAAGGTAACTGCATCACCGGATTCCCACCATTCCCGGATAAAATCTGTTTTATCAATATAAAAATAATTATTTTCCCGCAATGTATCAAACTGCTGGATGCCGATTGCTATTTTTCGTCCCATACGGATCACCTCTGCCTGTCGTACCACCTCTTTTATCCCGGTACAATTCATACATGACTTACTCTATACCCCGATTATACTTTGCCAACCTGATCTTCGCAAGAACCAAAGCACTATTTATTTTCTTTCAAGCGGCATACTCATACAGCGTGGGCCTCCCCGCCCTCTGGACAGCTCCGAACTTGCCATTTCCAGTACCTCGATACCATGCTGACGCAAAATGTCATTAGTCACATAATTCCGGTCATATACGACAACTTTTCCAGGCTCAATGCAAAGAGTATTAGAACCATCGTTCCACTGTTCACGCTCGGAAGCAATTCTGTCTTTACCGCCACATTTTATCAATGTCACTTTATCCAGTTCCAGATATTTTGCAAGGATATCCGAAAGCATCGCATCGGACTCTGTCACTTTTAACTGCCCCTTCTGATTTCCCGGCTTGATTTCAAAAATACGAAGTGTCTGCATGATGCCCGGATGAATCGTGAATTTGTCATGATCTACCTGCGTACATACTGTATCCAGATGCATGAAAGCACGGACAGACGGAATATCCAGTGCTATAATCGTTTCAATTTCTGATGTCTCATCTGCAAATATATTCTGTGCCAGAAGTTCAATCGCTTCCGGCGTTGTACGCTGGGAAATTCCGATAGCAATGACTTTATTGCTCAGATTCAAAATATCTCCGCCTTCAATGGCAAAATCCATCGTTCTGTCATAGTAAAACGGTACTTTTCCGGCAAAATCCGGATGATATTTTAAAATATATTTTCCGTAAAGTGTTTCTCTTCTTCTGGTCCGGGAATACATGTGGTTCAGACTGACACCGTTTCCGATGCAGGCAAAAGGATCTCTCGTAAAATAAAGATTCGGAATCGGATCCAGTAAAAACTGACTTTCTTTTTTCACCAGACTTACCAGTGAACAACTCAATTTTACATTTAATTCAGAAGCCCTGATTCCCGACATAGTCTTTAATACAAGTTCCTTTTCATCTGAAATATTTATCAGATACTCGTATAACTGCTCTCTCACTTTTGTTGCAGAAGCACCACCCTCTGCAATAAACTCCCGAACAAACTGCTCCTTTTTTTCAGGATTTTTCAGCACCTCTGCCGTCAGATCCTCCAGGTATACGACTTCTACCCCCTGTCTCTGCATAATCTCCGCAAACATATCATGCTCGATTTTTGCAGTTTTCAAATAAGGAATATCATCAAATAAAAGCCGTTCCAGATCTTCCGGAACCAGATGCTCCAGTTCCTGCCCCGGTCTGTGAAGCATTACTTTTTTCAATTTTCCAATTTCGCTTTTTACATGGATTGCCATTTTACGGCGTCCTCCTTATCCCCTTCATTTATAACATCTATTTCATTTTAGGATAAAATATAATTTTTTTCACTCTTTTTTATAAAATATTTTACATGCATACAGACTGACAAGACTAAGGTACAAAGTTCCGATGAAGGGATCGCGATCCATGCGCCGTTCAAGCCCCATACGCGCGGCAGTACAAGTAAAAATAAAACGGTAAAAAGCAATGTTCTGCAAAAAGAAATCAGAGCAGATACTTTTCCATTGGACAAAGCAGTAAAAAATCCAGAAGATGCAATGTTAACTCCACTAAACAAGAAATTTATCGCAAAAATCTGAAATCCTACAGAGGCCAGTTCCCATGTTCCCGGATCCTTTGTAAATATCGAAACAATTGGTTTTGCCAAAAATGCAGCAACCACAGTGATTGCAACAGATGATGCAATTACAAAAATAAAAGTAGTCTTATATATACGTTTCAGCTGATCTTTATTTTGTGCACCATACTGAAAACCGACAATCGGAGCAATTCCAACTGCGAAACCAAGATGAAATGAATTAAATAAAAATTCTCCATACAAAATGATCGTAATGGCAGCCACACCATTTGCGCCGGCCAACCGCATCATAACTGAATTAAATAAAAAAGTGATAATAGCTGCTGCCAACTGAGATACCATTTCGGAAGATCCATTATAGCATGCATGCAAAAAATCTCCAATCTTCACTCGAAACCGTGTAAAACAAAGTCCCTTTTTATTTGTGAAAAAGAAGAGCAGACCTGCAATTGCCGGTATCGACTGTCCTATTCCGGTTGCAAGTGCGGCACCACTGATTCCCAGATGACAATGAACGATCAGCACATAATCCAGCACTGCATTTAAAATTCCTGCTAATATGAGTAGAATCAACCCAAGTGTCGGGCGCTCTGCCGTTACCAGATAACACTGAAATAAAGACTGCAGCATACAGGCCGGGGTAAAAATTGCAAGAATCATAAGATAATTTCTGCAATATATCAGTAATTCATCGGTAGCGCCAAGCATATAACAAATCTGATTTAAAAAACACAGTGTAACCAGCATAATTATCCCACTGACAATTAATGTAATTACCACAAACATAGTAAGCCTTTCTTTGGCTTCTTGCTTTTTTCCTTCACCAAGATATTTACTGATAATCGCATTCCCGCCGGTTGCCAGCATCGTTGCAATTGCAATCATAATATTTACAACCGGATATACGATATTGGTGGCGGACAATGCATTACTTCCCACAAACCGGGATACAAACATTCCATCGATGATCGTATACATTGACATAAATATCATCATAATGATGGAAGGTGCCGCGAATCGCAATAATTTTAAAGAAGTAAACTCCTGATTCAAAGCCATACTCATAAAAACACCTGCTTTCTATTACTTTCTAAATCATGATTCTCTCTGTCACCAACAGTGATTCTGAGAATAATATGTCAGTTCACGAATACTCTTTTTTTAACCGTTTCGTTCTTGACATATGTCAGCATACAGTATAGGGTAACCCTATAGTCAAGCAGATTTTTACACTATATTTTTTTACAAAACAGGAGAATTTAATTATATGGAACGCAAAGATTATCTGACTACCGGAGAGCTGGCTCAACTGATGGGAATCACCAAACATACACTTTTTCACTATGATGATATCGGTCTGTTTCAACCAGAACATATGAATGAAAAAGGATACCGCTTCTATTCTATTGATCAGATTGAAATTCTAAACACCATTCTGGTTTTGCGTGATCTCGACATGCCTTTAAAGGAAATTCAAACTTATATATCACAGCGAAACCCGGAACTTTTTCAACAAATTTTTCTTGAAAGAGAAAGTCAGATTACACAACAGATAAAAAAACTACAGGCTATGAAAAAATGGATGCAGCAGCAACGGAAGAAGATAAAAATTGCCGAACAAACCGATTTTTCCATGATCGAAATAAATACCTATCCACAATATTATTACCTTTATAAAAAAGCAGATCCATCTTCCACCCAGTCATTTTCAAAAAAACTCAATGAATTAATTACGCAGCTGCAAAAGAACAATCCTTATCTGGATTACGACATTGCTTATTTTCAGTACAGTAAAAATGTGGAACATGGCATTTACGATGCTTATGATAACGTTGCACTGCTCATGACACAGAAACCTGCAATCAAAAACTGCCAGATACTTCCCTCCGGAAAATATCTGACAGCTTATCACATCGGTCACTGGAATACGATTGGTGAGACTTACGAAAGAATATTAAATTATAAAAAGGAGCGTCACCTGAAAACCAGTGAGCTGTATATCGAATATGATGTGGTAAATAGTTTTATTGAAAAAAATACAGATGACTTTGTAACCCAGATTGAAGTTGAAATTATAGGCTAAGGATTACTCAGACATAACTCTGCTCTACTTTGATCACACAGCGATAGCGCGGATTCCATTCTGTCACACGTTTCTGCAGATAGGATTTAATCTCGCTGTCGCTCTTTTTGAATCCGGCCGGTCTGACACAGTCAAAAATTACATTGCTTGATTCAGCCCCCGGGACGAGACGTACTTCATGAATGGAAAGCTGCTCATCAAACTCCTTTGCCGCCTTGCTGACAAACTCTCGGACTGCTGCCACTTCCTCATTTTCCTCCACAATCGGGTCATAATGAATCGTCAGAAGCATATGCTCTTCTTCCATAAAATCCCGTTCAATCTCATCCATAACTTCATGTGCTTCAATGACCGGTGTTTCCGCAGGGAATTCCACATGTACGGTAGCAAACAGATTGCCCGGACCATAATCATGGATCATCAGATCATGCACACCGATTACCCCCGGATACTGTTCAATTTTCTCTGTAATATGATTGACAAATTCTGCTGCCGGAACTTTTCCCAGTAATGGACTTAAAGTTTCTTTGATCAGACCGATACCACTGTACAGAATAAACACAGCCACACCGATACCAGCAATTCCATCAATAATATTCAGACCTGTAACTTTACCCAAAATCGTTGCCACTACAACCGCTGCTGTTGAAATTACGTCATTTCTGCTGTCTGCCGCGGTCGCGATCAGCGTATCCGACTCGATAATCGTACCGATTTTTTTGTTAAAAATGCTCATCCACAGTTTTACACCGATAGAAACCAGCAATACCACGATCATCAGCACATTGCAGTCCACCGGAGACGGATGAATCACTTTTAAAATACTTTCTTTTGCCAGAGACAGACCGATGGCCACGATAATAACACAGACCACAAGTCCGGCCAGATATTCATAACGGGCATGACCAAAAGGATGCTCCTCATCCGCTTCCTTCGAGCCAAGCTTAAATCCCAGAAGGCTGACAATATTGCTGGACGCATCACTTAAGTTGTTGATAGCATCTGCCGCAATCGCGATAGATCCGAACAACGTTCCCACAATATATTTTCCGACAAACAATAATACATTGCATAGAATACCCACAATACCTGCCAGATTGCCATATGCTAGACGTACTTTGCTGTCCTTCGTGTCTTGATTATTTTTTATAAATAGTTTTACCAGTAATTCTGTCATAAGATTCACATTCCTTTCCCATTAAGCTACATCATGTTGTCGACAGATATTTTTTATCCAATTGGATGTAAAGTTATTTAAGTCCTACTTATCTTCTGCTATGCTTACCATTTTTTTACATATCTTACAAAAGATATTTCTTTCTAACTCCCTATATACCAAGAAAAGCACCTCAGAAATTGCTCTGAGATGCTTTACCATTTATGTTATCTGCTTTAGAATAGCATATTCTTTTAGTGCAAAAAAGTCATCCATCTGGATGACTTTAAATGCGCCTTCAGGGATTCGAACCCTGGACAAATAGATTAAGAGTCTACTGCTCTACCAACTGAGCTAAAGGCGCATACGTCTTTAACGCAAGTGCTATTATAACGGATACACGAAAAAAATGCAAGCTTTTTTTATTTTCTGTTTAAAAAAAGCTATAATTTATAGAATAAATGCATTTTACAACACTTTTATGTTACGATAATAACAAGATTACTGCATCTAAAAAATACTCTGCTAAAGTCGCAGAACTATATACATGCTTTGTATCACACGCAGCCAACTCTTAAGGACACTGATTGTGTTCTTACTTGGAAAGGACTTTTTCCCATGTCAAACATAAAACGAACCCTTATCGCCTGCTCCATGCTGGAGGATGAGGTTACACACATTTTAGAAACCTATAATATAAACCTGCCTGTCATCTGGATGGAACGTGGTCTGCATAACACCCCGCAAAAATTAAATCAGACACTTCAGGAACAGATTGATCAGCTACAGGATCAGGATGAGATTCTTCTCACTTTTGGTCTGTGCGGCAACGGCACTGCCAGACTGGTAAGCCCGAACACGATACTGCGAATGCCAAAATTTGACGACTGTATCAATATGCTGATGTGCAGGCAACCGAGAACTGCAAGAAAACAGACAGAAACAGATGCCCTCTATCTGACCCGGGGGTGGACACTGGATGATGCTTCCCTGCTGCAGCAATATCAGACCCTGTCCGAGACCTATGATCCCGAAATGCGGGATTTTATTCTCGAAACCATGTATTCCGGATATCATTTCCTGACTGTCATTGATACCGGCTGCTATGATCTGGG
>ENA-OPSF01001209-OPSF01001209.1-human-gut-metagenome-genome-assembly--contig:-NODE-1209-length-20636-cov-3.095574_pt1 | contig 20636 bp, 10 predicted proteins | sample MGYA00241452_ERZ501896 | MGnify/ENA primary metagenome ERZ501896 (study PRJEB25962, sample SAMEA2042111) | human gut metagenome | biome: human gut; feature: human-associated habitat; material: faeces... | reverse complement strand
GGAAATGAGGGAAGAAGTAAAAAAGATAATAGAAAAAAAGTAATTACGAAAGGCTCGTAACTAAAATATGTTTGTATATTTGCGAAACAACTTTGATAAAAACAATAAAATATGAAATACTACAAATTGTTTGCTATACTGATTCTGGCCGGGATGATGGCTTGCTCCGGTGAAAAGAAAGAGAAAGGTTCCGAAGAAAGCGTAGAAACCGTTCTACCGGATGAGACAAACGAGGTGACGGTGATGAAGTTGAATACTACTGATTTCAACCACGAACTGATCAGTAACGGCAAACTGTCAGCCCGAAACTTTGTCGACCTAAAATTCGAATCGGCAGAACCGATCGCCAAGATATATGTGAAGAACGGCGATCGCGTGACGAAAGGGCAAAAACTCGCAGAACTCTCAACCTTCCGCCTTGCCAACAAGACAGCGCAAGCCAAAGATGCACTCGAACGCGCCAAACTGGAACTGCAAGACGTACTGATCGGACAGGGCTACAAACTGGAAGATTCTACAAAAGTACCGCCCGCAACCATGCAGTTAGTCAAGGTAAAAAGCGGGTATGACCAGGCACTGATCTCTTGGCAGCTTGCCGAATACGAACAACGAAACGCAGTCCTGACCGCCCCTTTCGACGGTGTCGTCGCTAACCTGTTCGCCAAACAGTTCAATACGGCTCCTGAAGCAAGATTTTCTACACCAATATCATTGATACCCAATTCTATATTTTTATTGATCACAACATGACCATCAAGTCCCACCATAATCATGTTCCACATATTTTCTGTTCCATTATCGATACCCGCACATTGGAAGCCGCTTTCACAGTTTTGGAAAGCGAACTGCCGCTTATCAAAACAGGCGATCGTGTAGAGGTAGCTCCTTTTGCCTTGTCCGATGTCACGGCTGACGGCCGTATATCCGAAATAAACCCGCTGGTAGACAAAGACGGGATGGTACAGGTGAAAGCTGCCGTAAACGATAAAGGTAAGTTGTTCGAAGGGATGAATGTACGAGTAAGTATCCATCGTTCGCTGGGTAAACAGTTGGTCGTTCCCAAAAGCGCTGTCGTACTCCGTTCCGGCAAACAGGTTGTATTCACATTAACGGAAGACAAAGCATACTGGAACTATGTACATACAGGTTTGGAAAATGCCGACAGCTATACGATCATTGACGGACTGAAAGAAGGGGATATCGTGATTACAAGCGGTAACATTAACCTGGCTCACGAAGCACCGGTCAAAGTAATTGACAATTAAAAATGGACAATTGACAATTCAGAAATCATAATTTATAAATCATAGTTCTAATACATGATAAAGTTTCTACTACAACGCCCTATCACGGTATTGATGGCTTTTACGGCTTGCTTTATCGTGGGACTGGTTACTTACTTCACCATTCCGGTGTCGTTGCTGCCTGATATTGCAATTCCGGAGATCACCGTACAGGTATCCGGCCAGAACACTTCGGCACGCGAATTGGAAAACACAGTAGTAAAAACCATCCGCCAGCAATTAATGCAGGTTGCCAGTTTACGCGACATCCACAGTGAAACACGCGACGGTGCTGCCATCATACGCCTAAACTTCGATTTCGGAACAAATACGGATCTGGCTTTTATCGAAGTCAACGAAAAGATAGACGCAGCTATGAACTACCTGCCACGTGAAGTAGAACGTCCACGGGTAATCAAAGCCAGTGCCACTGATATTCCCGTATTCTGCTTGAATCTGACATTGAAAAGCGACAGCGCTTACAGTGAAATAAACGAAGGATCGTTCCTCGACCTTTGCCAGTTTGCCGAAACGGTGATCAAACGTCGTATCGAACAGTTGCCCGAAGTGGCAATGGTAGATGTGACCGGAATTCTGAAACGGCAGTTACAGATTGTTCCGGACATGAAGTTGCTGAAAATGTCGGAGATCACACTTGACGATCTGGAGGCCGCACTGACATCTAACAATATAGAACCGGGTAGCATGACCGTACGTGACGGCTATTACGAGTACAATATCAAGTTCTCGACACTGCTGCGCACACCGGAAGATGTCGAGAATATTTATATCAGGAAAAATAACCATATTTTTCAACTGAAAGATTTGGCACGCATTTCCGTCGTGCCGGAGAAAGAGACCGGAGCTTCCCTTTCCAACGGGAAACGGGCGGTAACGCTGGCTGTAATCAAGCAGGCGGATGAAAATATGGATAACATGAAAGAGGCATTGGCAGAAGTGACGGATTACTTTGCTTCCGTCTATCCGGATATCGATTTCAGTGTCAGCCGCAACCAGACGGAATTGCTGGATTATACCATCTCGAACCTGAAACAAAACCTGTCGTTGGGTTTCCTTTTCATCTGTATCGTCGCCATCCTTTTCTTAGGGGATATCAAGAGCCCGGCAGTGATCGGGTTAAGTATGGTGGTGAGCCTGATCATCAGTTTCCTTTTTTTCTACCTCTGCAAGATGTCGCTGAATATCATCTCCATCTCCGGGTTGATCCTGGCTTTGGGTATGATGATCGACAGTTCGATCATCGTAACGGAAAACATTACCCAATACAGGACACGAGGAGACTCGCTGGAAGAGGCTTGCAATAAAGGGACGACCGAAGTAATTACTCCGATGCTGAGTTCCACTTTTACGACAATTGCCGTCTTCGTTCCGCTTGTGTTCATGAGCGGAATAGCAGGAGCGATCTTCTTCGACCAAGCCTTTGCCGTCACCGTCGGTCTGATGGTTTCCTATTTCACGGGAATCATGCTGCTGCCGGTACTCTACAAACTGGTATACAGTATTCCGGACATCAAACATAAGGGTTTCAATATACGAATCAACAATCTGGTAAAAGAGCATACATTGGACCGCTTCTATGATACCGGAGTGGATTTTGTGTTCCGTCACAAAACGGCAAGCCTGATTTTCATTGCCATTACGCTCCCGCTTTGCGCCTTTCTGTTCTACGAAATACCGAAAAGCCGTATGCCGGAGATAGACCAGAACGAACTGATCGCTCATGTGGAATGGAACGAAAACATCCATATCGATGAAAACCAGAGCCGTGTCAGCCAGTTATTCGCCTCTATCGACAATCAGGTACAAGAACACACGGCCTATGTCGGGCAGCAGCAATTCCTGTTGAACCGGGATCGCGAGATGTCGGTTTCCGAAAGCGAGTTATATTTCAAGACGGAGAAACCAACCGGAATCGCTCCTTTACAAAAATCGGTGGAAAAATGGATCAAAACGCATTACCCGATGGCAGTGATATCCTTCTCGCCTCCCGAAACAGTATTTGAAAAGCTGTTTGTGACAGGTGAAGCCGACATTGTCGCCGAATTGCACACCCGCAATAAATCTGAAGCACCGGAAGCCTCCGTCTTGAATAAAATAGAACAGCAAATCGAGGCGAAAACAGGACATACTCCTGTCGGTATCACCTTCGACAACCAATTAAATATCACAATAGACAGACAGAAACTTCTGCTTTATAACGTCGACTACAACGAAGTGTACCGGTTGCTGAAAACGGCATTCAAAGAGAATGAAGTAGCAACGCTCCGCTCCTACCAACAATATCTGCCAATCGCATTGGCCGGAGAGGAACAAACGGTAAATGAGGTCTTGCAGAAAACATTGGTAAACACTGTTCCTGATACGGAAGGCAACGTACGATATATCCCGCTGCAATCGCTGGTGCGTGTCACTCCGGGAGAGGACTTGAAAACGATCACGGCAGGAAAGAACGGAGAATACATTCCATTCAGTTTCTATGATATAGACAATGCCGAACAGTTGATGGAAAATGTAAAAAAAGAAATCGATACAGACTGGGATATCGATTTTTCAGGAAGTTTCTTTTCCAACCGGCAGATGCTGAACGAGCTGGTCGTGATTTTGTTCATTTCGATCCTACTGATGTATTTCATCCTGGCAGCCCAGTTCGAAAGTTTCCTGCAGCCGCTCATCGTGCTGCTTGAAATTCCGATCGATGTGGCAGCCTCCTTGCTGGTGCTCTGGATATGCGGCCATACCATGAACCTGATGAGTGCCATCGGTATCGTCGTGACCTGCGGTATCATCATCAACGACTCCATCCTGAAACTGGATGCTATCAACGAACTCCGCAAAGAAGGGGTTCCTCTTATGGAAGCCATACATGAAGCCGGACGGCGGCGCCTGCGCCCTATCATCATGACATCATTAACGACAATATTCGGAATGGTTCCGCTGCTTTTCACATTCGATATGGGCAGCGAACTGCAAAAGCCGCTCTCCATCGCCATGATCTCGGCCATGCTGATCGGTACGGCAGTCAGCCTTTTTGTCATACCACTGATATACTGGTTCATTTATCGCAAACATGAGGTTGGTAATTTGAATGTTGAAAATTGAAAATTGGAAGTTATGGACAGGAAATTCATTTATAGATATGTCATCACGTTGTTGATGCTTGCATGCGTGTTCGGAGGAAAAGCGCAGCTCACACTGACGCTGGAACGAACTATCACACTGGCGGCCGACAGTTCGCTGGACGCTTTCCGATACAAGAATATGTATCTGGCCGGCTACTGGGAATACCGGACTTACAAGGCCGGCCGTCTGCCAAGCCTTACCCTAAATCTGACGCCGGCACAATACCGCCGTTATTTTACCCAACGATATGACTCGGAGGCTGATATCGACGTATATAGAAAACAACAATCGTTTTATGCGGGCGGGCAATTGGAGATCGAACAGAATTTCGACCTCTTAGGCGGTACATTCTATTTGGATACAGACTTGGATTATATGCGCTATTTCGGCGACCAAACTTATAACCAGTTCTCATCGGTTCCGATCCGCCTCGGCTACCAGCAAGACTTATTGGGGTATAACGCTTTTAAATGGGAACGGAAAATCGAACCGTTGAAATACGAGAAGGTCAAGAAAGAACTATTATATAATGTAGAGCAAATGAGCGAGCAAGCAACGACCTATTTCTTCGCTCTGGCAATGGCACAGGTGGAATATGATCTGGCCAAGGAAAATGTCGCCACGACCGACACACTGTACCGGACAGGGCAGGAACGGCATAAGATAGCTTCTATCAGCCAAGCGGATTTGCTGACACTGAAATTGGATGCCGTAAACGCACGCAACACATTGAAAAATGCGGAAATCGCCCTAAAACGTGCCATGTTCAGCCTCGCCTCTTACTTGAACTTCGACAAGAATACAGAAATACGCCTGCGCCTCCCAAGCCGCCCGCGCAATATGGAAATCTCGGTCGACAAAGCACTCGAATTGGCACGTGCAAACAACCCGACCTTTCTGGAGTTGCGCCAGCAAATATTAGAAGCCCAGCAGCAGGTAGACAAAACCAAGAAAGAAGCGATGTTCAACGCCCAGATCAATGCCAGCGTCGGATTCAACCAAGTGTCCAAGAACATACAGGACGCCTACAAAAATCTGCAACAGCAGGAAATCGTCTCTTTGTCTGTTTCGATCCCGTTGGTAGACTGGGGCGTACGAAAAGGGAAGCATAATATTGCCAAGAACAACCTGCTTGTCACCGAAACATCCGCCAAACAAAAAGAATTGACAGTAGAAGAAGACGTGATTATGACAGTCGGCGACTTCAATATCCAGCAAGCCCTGATTGGGAGTGCCGAAGAAGCGGTAGACCTGGCAGAAACAGCCTACAGCGAAACCAAGCAACGCTTCATGATCGGAAAAGCGGATATCAACAGTCTTACTCTGTCGCTGAACCGCCAACAGGAAGCGCAGCGGAACTATATTTCGGCTTTACAGAACTACTGGCTGAGCTATTATAAGATCCGAAAACTGACGTTGCACGATTTCGAAACGGGAGTTTCCCTTTCGAACGAGTTCGAATATAAATACGGATTGTAACAAAAAATGAATAATGAGTGCATCTCCTAAAATATCCTCTTTCACCATCATCGTCACCTTCCTTTGCGTGGCACTGGCAGGGATTGCCTTTATACCGCTGCTGCCGATCAAGCTGTCGCCGTCACGCACGCTGCCACAGTTGACTATCAGCTATAACATGCCGGGCAATTCGGCACGCGTGATAGAGATGGAAGTGACCTCGCGGCTCGAAGCGATGTTGGCACGCATCAAGGGGATCAAGGAGATCAATTCCACTTCCGGCAACGGATGGGGATATGTCACGCTCGAGCTGGACAAGCATACCAATATCGATGCCGCCCGTTTCGAAGCGTCTACCATCATCCGACAGACATGGCCCAGCCTACCGGACGGACTGAGCTATCCGGTCCTGGAAATGAGCCGGCCGGACGACAAGGAAGTACGGCCTTTCATGAGCTACACACTGAATGCGGCAGCCACACCCATATTCATACAACGCTTTGCCGAAGACCAGATAAAACCTCGCCTAAGCGGGATTCCCGGCATCTACCGCATCGATGTCAGTGGTGCCACCCCGATGGAATGGCGACTGGAATATGATAGCCGTCAGCTGGCAACGTTAGGTATCAGCATCCCGGATATACAGAAAGCGATCAGCCAGTATTATCAAAAAGAATTCTTAGGAACCGGAAACGTGGAAACCCAGTTGGCGACTTCGTGCAAAGAAGGACAAAGTAGCCAGTGGATACGTCTCGCTTTGGTTCCTGAAAACGAAACAGACGGATTCAACCCATCGCTTATAACCGTCCTGAACAAAGACGGCAAGCTGATCCGCCTGGACCAACTGCTAAAAGTTACCCGTCAGGAAGAAGCTCCACAGAGTTATTACCGTATCAACGGCTTGAATTCCATCTATCTGTCCATCCGCGCCGAGGAGACGGCGAACCAGCTGGAACTTGCCAAACGGGTAAGAGCCGAAATGGAACATATCCGTACCTTGCTTCCACCCGGTTATGAAATACATACCAGCTATGACGCGACCGAATTCATTCAGGACGAACTGAACAAGATTTATGTCCGTACGGGGCTCACCGTCCTGATCCTACTGATGTTTGTCTTGCTGATCACACGCGAGATAAAATATCTGTTACTGATCATCATCAGCCTTTCGATCAACCTCAGTATTGCTGTCATCCTTTATTATCTGTCAGGACTGGAAATGCAGCTTTATTCGTTGGCAGGCGTCACAATCTCACTCAGCCTGGTGATCGACAACACGATCGTCATGACGGAACATATCCGGAACCGACATAACCGAAAGGCAATCCTATCCATATTGGCAGCCACTTTGACAACGATAGGTGCACTGGTCATTATCTTTTTCTTAGATGAAAAGATACGCCTCAATCTGCAGGATTTTGCGGCTGTCGTCATCATCAATTTAGGAGTCTCCCTATTGATCGCGCTTTTCCTGGTTCCCGCCCTAATCGATAAGATGAACCTGGAATGGAAAAAAAGCGGAAAAAAGAACATATCCGGAGAAGAGACCGAGTATACATGGAAAAGCCGGATCAGAAAAAGAACGAACCGCATTCTCAAACGTTTCCCTGTCTACTACAACCGGTACTATCAATGTCAGATCGATTTCCTTTGCGGATGGAAGAAATTGGCATGTTTCATTTTACTGTTAGCATTCGGCATCCCGGTTTTCCTGTTACCGGAAAAAATCGAATACGACACGAAAGACAAAAAGAAGGTCTACACGGCAACAGACACCCTGCTAATCGATACATATAATAAATTCGCCTCCAACGAGACGTACAAGGAGAAGATCAAACCCATCGTCGATAAGGCATTGGGCGGGACCCTACGCCTGTTCGTACAAAAAGTTTATGAAGGAAGTTACTTCACCCGCAACGAAGAAACGATCCTGTCTGTCAGCGCATCGCTCCCGAACGGGACGACCTTGCCACAAATGAATACCTTGATGAGCCGGATGGAAGCCTATCTCAGCACCTTCAAAGAGATACGACAGTTCCAAACAAACGTCTACAGCGCACGCCAGGCCGGTATCCGCATCTATTTTACGAAAGAGAGTGAACGGAGCGGTTTCCCGTACACATTGAAAAGCAAAATCATCAGCAAAGCACTTGAATTGGGGGGGGGGAGCTGGCAAGTCTACGGTTTGCAGGACCAGGGATTCAGCAACGATGTACGCGAAGGAGCCGGTTCTTTCCGTATCGTGATGTATGGTTACACGAATGGGCCGAACAGCTGAAAGCCAAGTTGCTCACCCACCGCCGCATCAAGGAAGTGCTGATCAATTCAGAGTTCTCGTGGTGGAAAGACGATTACCAGGAGTTCTACTTCAACCTCAACAAAGCCCGGCTGACCCAGGAGGACATACAGCCGATCGACCTGTTCGCCTCCATCAATCCCGTTTTCGGAAAGGACATTTATACCGGGACGATCGTCGTCAACGAAGAGACAGAGAAACTGAAACTCTCCTCCCGCCAGTCACAGGAATACGATGTGTGGAGCATGCAGTATGTTCCACAAACTATTGACGGCAAGCCCTACAAGTTAGCAGAACTTGCAAGTGTCGAAAAAGGACAGATGCCGCAGAAGGTTTGCAAAGTAAACCAACAATACCGCCTCTGTCTGCAATACGAATATATCGGGGCTTCCAATCAAGGAAATAAGATACAGGAACGCGACCTGAAGGAAATCAATGCCATACTGCCGATGGGTTATACCGCCAAGTCGGAAAGCGCTTACTGGTATTGGGACAAAAAGGACAATAAACAATATCTTCTGTTATTGCTGATCATCGTCATTATCTTCTTTACCACCAGTATCCTGTTCAATTCGCTGAAACAGCCGTTGGCCGTTATCTTTGTAATACCGATCTCTTACATTGGCGTATTCCTCACGTTCTATTGGTTCAAATTGAATTTCGACCAAGGAGGATTTGCCTCCTTCGTCCTATTGTGCGGCATAACCGTTAACGCAAGCATCTACATTTTGAATGAATACAACCAAATCCGGCAACGCAAACCGTTGATGTCGCCCTACAAGGCATATCTGAAAGCCTGGAATGCTAAGATCACGCCCATTTTCCTCACAGTCGTTTCGACCATCTTAGGCTTCATCCCATTCATGTTAGGTCCGGATAAGGAAGCGTTTTGGTTCCCGCTTGCCGCCGGCACCATCGGCGGGCTTGCCATGTCTATCTTAGGAATCTTCCTCTATTTACCTCTTTTCACATTAAAAAAACAACCCTAACCTTAACTTTCCCCTTTCAAATAAGGATTACCGTTTATCATCAAAATATTTTGTATGCCAGTCGTTTGCATATTGTCAACAAAATGTCAACTCTAACATTCACCCTCCAATAAAGCAAAATATACTTTTGCGACCTCTTTAGACCTGTTCAAATCTTTCCTCTCAAAAGGAAAACACACTGGCTTCTCTTTCTGTTTAAATAGGGTATACTTGCATCGGTCCATTTCTTTGCCATCCATTTGGCAATGCCTGACAGATAAGTTGTGAGAAGGTCTCTGCCTCTCAACCCACAGAAAGCAGAGTTTTTTCACATTTTAATAAATATAATTATGAATAATTTTTTTAGTTATCTAAGATTACTTTTACTCGCAACGAGTGGAATGTTACTATTGTGTATAATCTTCGCCATGAATCCGGAATTAGCAGACGGCACGCTGTCCGGAAAAATTTGCTGGTTTCATTTCACATCTCTATTGTTAGCCGGTGGGGTTCTACTTATGGAATTCACAACAAAGAAAAGCCGTTTTATCTTTTCATTACCGGATGCCTTATTATTACTTCTGTTCGGTATCGTATTGGTTTCTTACGACAAAGACGAGAATCTTCAGCCGGAACGTTTCCTTTTCATCGCTCAGCTGGTTGCTCTCTGGTTTATGCTCAGAGGTGCTTTACAGGCGCATCAGGAATTACGACCGTTTTTCATTACGATCATCATATTTACCGGAATCGTTCCGGCCATCTGGGGGATCAGCCATACCATCAATCCTGCTCCCATCACCCATCCTGTCTTCAGGCTGCTTGAAACATCGCTGAAACCAGAGCCTTTCTATGGCTATATCGCAGTCATTTTTCCAGTCTGTCTGAACACATTACTCCGTTTTAAGAATTGCGACAAGATCGCTTTGTGGAAATCCCGTACTTTCCTGTTCTATTTCTCCATTCTCGGATCTACTTTGATTATCACCACCTTAATATTCAAAACAGACCAACCCGTATGGCTTGCAGCCCTCCTTTCCGGAATCTGGGTTTGCTGGATGAGGCTGATCGGATGGAAACAGACGAAAAAAGCCATACAGAAACACATCCAGCTGTTTGCTATCTCTTCGATTATCCTGTTTGTTGCGATCACGGCAGTCATTTTGGTCGGGAATATCCAAAAAGCCCAGGCCGGAGATCGCCGGCTTTTGATCTGGAATATCACGACCCAGGCTATCATGGAACATCCGGTAACCGGCATAGGTATAGGCGGCTTTCCAGCCACATACGCAAAGGAACAATCTGCCTATTTCGAAACCGATACCGCTTCTTCCAAAGAAAAACAAACCGCAACCTGTCCCCAGTATGCATACAACGAATATCTGCAAATAGGACTTGAGTTAGGTATTACGGGGTTGCTGTTCTTCATCTTCTGGCTCGCATTTTCCCTTTATTATGGGATCAGACACAGACAGATTGGAGCATCCGGCGGAATTCTGGCACTCGGAATCTTCGCCCTTTATTCCTATCCGCTCCAACTCCCGACCTACTGGGTTCTGCTCTTATTCCTGACCACTATATGTGTGACCAATCCGAAGCATAACAAGCAGCGAGCACAAAGGAGTATCCCGTATATCAGTGCCATCGCCGCCATTCTTACCTGCATTCTTTTCTACGGACAGAAAGATACCTACTATACCTATAGGGAATGGAAGACGCTTCAGGAATTATATCATAATCAGGAGTACGAACAAGCAGCCAGCCGGTATGCCGGTCTGTTTGTCCAGTTATACCACCGGACAGATTTTCTATATGAGGGAGCAGAATGTTTCTATAAGACCGGACAGCACGATATTGCCATCAAATGGTTGGACAGGGCATTAAAACTAAGTGCAGCCCCCGAACTATACTATGCAATTGCAAAAAACGAAAAGGCGATCAAGCAATACCAGAAAGCGGAAAGTTACCTGCTGGAAATCAGCCGGATTTTACCGGAACAGGGATATACCTACTTCCTACTCGCCAAATTGTATACAAACCCCTCTTTTTTACATCCGGACAAATTCCATAAAGCAGCCAAGAGGTTTCTCGCCTTCCAGCCCAGTACACAAAACAACATAACGAAGGAAATGAAAGAGGAAATACTGCAAATCATCAGGAACTGGAATTTCGGCAAATAACAAATAGGAATTGAAGCATACCGATATGCCCATTCAGCGGTATTGTCGTACCCCGGCATATCGGTACATTCATGTATTATTCCACAACCGGAACCAGCCGCACTTTCAATGTTTCCTTCCGACCGGCTTTCACATCAACATCAAAAACAATCCGGACAGAACCGGGATTCGGAGCATCGTAGCTATGCGACGGAACATTATCGACCACAGAGAAGGCGGCAGCCGAAGGACTGTCGATAATCACATGTAATTTCTTACCTTCTTTCGTCAATTCTATCGTGTGGGAATCGAGCAGCTTAGGAGTGGCGGAGGTGACCATCGTCCACCGGACAGAAGCTGGTTGGCCGGCAGCCTGCACCTGATCCGTTACCTGCAAATACCGTTCCTTCACAAGCACAACCTCGCGTGTCGCTTTCTTCAGATTACTACCGAACAAAGAAGTCATATCCAAGCTGGCTCCCAACCGTGCATCTTTCGTATAAGTAGCGAGAATCGGAACCGCTCCTTTTACCTGGTGCTTTTCTCCGTTTACCGTCAACGTATTATGCACAAAGTTATTATAGCGGAAGACATCCCAACGTTGCCCGTCCTGATCACCGTTCCACAGTCGTACGCCTTCCTTTTCCAGAGAATAATACTCCTGCATACCCAAATCCTGTGCCCAACGAACTCCCTGAGCTTCGAACACAAATGATCCGGCATCCATATGAGCATGGTTGGCCGAAGCCGTTCCTCCTTTTATCCCGACATAAAAACCTTCTTCCTTATCCCATCCGGTACGGATCAGAGCTACAGGCACTTTTCCATGTCCGGTCCAGATTTTCGAGACAGGAGGCGTCACTTCCTTCATATCGAAGCGGGAACCATAGATCAAGATAATCGGCAGGAAACGCTCTTCTTCCGCAGTAAAATGCGTATCCTCGCGTGTCAGGAATATTTTTTCGTTCCAGAGCAAGGAAGGATCGCCTAATTTGGATGCATACCAGAACATGGCCGGAAAAGATTGAGTCGTTTCGCGTGCATCACTGAAATTGAAGGCAAGACCGGTCGTTCCCGCCATATACTGCATGAACCGGGCCGAAGACATAAAGCCCTCCACCGCACTCAGTCCTCCATCCGAACCGAGAGCCGATTCCAAAGCGGCGATTAGCATCACATTGAAACTCGTCCCATATCCCCAATAATTATACCCTTCCGGATAGTTGCCGTCAGGCGCGTACACTTTCATCGACAGAGGAACAGACGACATAGCCCGTTCAATAACAGCAGCCGCTTCTTTGCTGTCCGAATCCAAAAGGGCAAGGGCTCCATATACCAGCCCGGTATTGCAAACCTGGTTCCAGTTGTTTTCTGCTTTCAGGAACCAGTTATATTGTTTGTCGTTCGACGGAGCAAAACCTTTCTGAAGAATCGATTCACGTACCACTCTCCTTGTTTCCGGAGACAGCTTATCGAACAGCCAGTCATAACCGATCGCAACCGCCATCGTCATCTCGCCGACATCCAAGAAATGAGACGGGTTCCAGTCGCCGAAAGAGCAGACGGACACCATCTCCTGCTCGGCACGCAAGCGGTATTTATCTTCGCCGGTCATCCGGTATACAAACGAAAGGTCAAAAATACGTTTCAAAGCCTCACGGGAAACGGCCAACAGACGACGTCCCTCTTTCTTATATGTTAACGTCGGACAGACCAACAGCCGGTCGGCTTCTCCGACAATCTGCTTATAGACGCGCTGCATTTCGGGGTTATCTTTCAGGCTTTCTCGTATCTGCTGCTCCTCACCCTGCTTCATCAATAAGCGGGGATGGCCACTCACTCGGTTATAATCAAAAGTCTGGGCAACAAGATGGGTGCCGGCACATAAAAGGAGACAAATAAAAATGAGATAAAGTGTCTTATTCATAATATCAGAATTATTTGAATGATTGATGGGGATAAAGATAGGAAAATAAAATTATCTTCCGGACATTTCGGTCAACTTGAAAAGTATTTTTCAGAAAGAGGGCACCAACATCTCTTGCATGTTTGAAATATAAGCCTTATCTTTGCCGAAATTTTGAAGATAGAGTTTCATGACACAGAAAGCACATAAGGATAATCCAGCGTACTTTTCCGGTTATATGTCGGACAATGAAGCTCATTTTTTTATTTTAAAGGATTATCATTTGGTTATATAGGATGCGTTAGTTATTTTTACTAACGCATTTTTTTTGCACCTTGTGATCTCGTAAGGCAATTATAACATTCTATAAAATCAATAAATTAAACAACCCAAATTACTATGTCGAAAAGTGGTATCAAAAAGGTGATTGTTCTGGGCTCGGGTGCCCTGAAGATCGGACAAGCCGGAGAATTTGACTACTCTGGTTCACAAGCACTGAAGGCGCTGAAAGAAGAAGGAATCAGCACCGTATTGCTCAATCCGAACATTGCAACCATTCAAACATCAGAAGGGGTAGCCGACAAGGTGTATTTCCTGCCGATCACTCCTTACTTTGTTGAAGAAGTGATCAAAAAAGAACAACCGGACGGTATCCTGCTGGCTTTTGGCGGACAGACTGCTTTGAACTGCGGAACCGAACTGTATACCAGCGGAACACTGGCCAAATATGGTGTAAAGGTACTGGGAACTTCGGTCGAAGCGATCATGTACACGGAAGACCGCGACCTGTTTGTAAAGAAACTTGACGAGATAGCAGTAAAAACTCCGGTTAGCCACGCTGTCGGAAACCTGGAAGATGCCGTGAAGGCAGCCTACGAGATCGGCTTCCCGGTCATGATCCGTTCCGCATACGCATTGGGCGGTATGGGTAGCGGTATCTGCAAAGACGAGGCAGAACTGCGTACGCTGGCAGAAAGCGCTTTCGCCTATTCTCCCCAGGTGTTGGTGGAAGAATCGTTGAAAGGCTGGAAGGAAATTGAATTTGAAGTAATCCGCGATAAGAACGACCACTGCTTTACGGTTGTAAGCATGGAAAATGTAGACCCGTTAGGCGTACATACGGGCGAAAGTATCGTTGTCGCTCCTACCTGTTCACTGACAGACAAAGAACTGGACCTATTGAAAGAACTTTCAATCAAGACGATCCGCCATTTAGGTATCGTCGGCGAATGTAACATCCAGTACGCATTCAACTCCGATACTTGCGATTACCGTGTGATCGAAGTAAACGCCCGCCTAAGCCGTTCTTCCGCACTTGCATCCAAAGCGAGCGGTTATCCGCTGGCATTCGTGGCTGCCAAGCTGGCATTAGGTTACAGCCTTGACGAAATCGGTGAGATGGGAACTCCCAACTCCGCTTACAAAGCACCAGAAGTAGATTACATGATCGTAAAGATCCCGCGTTGGGACCTGACTAAGTTTGTCGGTGTAAGCCGCCAGATCGGTTCGAGCATGAAATCTGTCGGCGAGATTATGTCGATCGGCAAGAGCTTCGAGGAAATCATGCAGAAAGGTCTGCGTATGATCGGACAGGGCATGCACGGTTTCGTCGGCAACAACGACGTGGAATTCGATAACCTGGACGACGCGCTGGCCAACCCGACCGACCTCCGTATCTTCGCCGTGGCCAAAGCGCTTGAAAAAGGCTACACGGTAGACCGCATCCACGAACTGTCCAAGATCACTCCGTGGTTCCTGGAAAAACTGAAAAACATCGTAGACTATACGAAAGTATTGTCTGCTTACGATAAGATCGAAGACCTGCCTGAAGATGTGCTGAAGGAAGCAAAACGCCTGGGATTCTCCGACTTCCAGATTGCTCGTTATGTTGAAAACCCGGAAGGCAACATGGAAAAGGAAAATATCCGCGTGCGCAACCTGCGTAAGAAATTAGGTATCCTGCCGAGTGTAAAACGCATCAATACGATCGCATCGGAACATCCCGAACTGACGAACTACCTGTATATGACATACGACGGCAGCCAGCACGATATCTCTTACTATCCGAACGACAAGAGCGTCGTGATTCTGGGATCGGGCGCTTACCGCATCGGTTCTTCCGTTGAGTTCGACTGGTGTTCGGTGAATGCCGCACAGACAGCCCGCAAGTTAGGCTATAAATCCATCATGATCAACTATAACCCGGAAACGGTTTCCACCGATTATGACATGTGCGACCGTCTGTACTTCGACGAGCTTTCGTTCGAACGCGTGCTCGATGTCATGGACTTAGAACTGCCGAAGGGCGTAATCGTCTCCGTAGGTGGACAGATACCGAACAACCTGGCCATGAAACTGTACCGCCAGAACGTACCTGTATTGGGTACTTCACCACTGTCGATCGACCGTGCCGAAAACCGTCACAAATTCTCCGCAATGCTGGATACGTTAGGTATCGACCAGCCACGTTGGGCCGAGTTGACCAGCATGGAAGAGATCGACGCCTTTATCGCAAAGGTCGGTTTCCCAATCCTGATCCGTCCGTCTTACGTGCTTTCCGGCGCAGCCATGAACGTATGCCACAGTAAGGAGCAGATGATCGAATTCCTAAACTTGGCAGCCAAGGTTTCCAAAGAATATCCGGTAGTTGTTTCCGAATTCCTGCAAGGGGCGAAAGAGATAGAATTCGACGCGGTAGCCATGAATGGCGAAGTGGTCGAGTACGCCATCTCCGAACATATCGAGTTTGCCGGTGTCCATTCCGGTGACGCGACATTGGTATTCCCGGCACAGAAGATCTACTTCGAAACAGCCCGCCGTATCAAGAAGGTCAGCAAAATGATCGCCAAAGAGTTGAACATCAGCGGACCGTTCAACATCCAGTTCCTAGCCAAGAACAACGATGTGAAGGTTATCGAATGTAACCTGCGTGCATCCCGCAGTTTCCCGTTCGTATCAAAAGTCCTGAAACGCAACTTTATCGAAACGGCAACCCGCATCATGCTTGACGCTCCTTACACCAAACCGGACAAGAGTGCATTCGACATCGACTGGATCGGTGTGAAGGCTTCGCAGTTCTCATTCGCCCGTCTGCATAAGGCCGACCCTGTACTGGGCGTAGATATGAGCTCTACAGGTGAAGTAGGCTGCATCGGCGACGACTTCAACGAAGCATTGCTTTCTGCCATGATCGCTGTCGGAAATAGAATCCCGCAGAAGAACGTACTGGTTTCTTCCGGTGCCGCCAAGAGCAAGGCTGAACTGCTGGAACCGTGCCATATGCTGGCAGTCAAAGGTTACAACATCTACGGAACGGCTGGAACGGCTAAATTCTTGAATGAAAACGGCATCTCTGCGACAGCAGTTTGCTGGCCGGACGAACAGGGCGACCTGAACATCATGGATATGTTCAGCAAGCACGTGTTCGAACTGGTTGTCAACATTCCGAAAGACCACAGCAAGCGCGAGCTGACCAATGGCTATAAGATCCGTCGTGCAGCGATCGATCACAACATTCCATTGATCACCAACGCCCGCTTGGCAAGTGCTTTCATCAGCGCTTTCTGTAATATGGACGAAAAAGACATCCAGATTAAGAGCTGGCAGGAATACAAGTAAATAGGAATTTCATTATATTTGTAACCTCATTCAGGCACGGAAGTATTGGACTTCCGTGCCTATATTCATTTAGACTTATGTACAGACTGCTGACCATTCTCATTTCTTTTCTGTTCACGGCACATGCCATGCGCGCGTCAGTAGCCATTCCTTATGTATTTGTAAAAAACTATACGGTCGACGATTATAAAGCGAGCTGCCAGAACTGGGGCTTTTCGCTGACACCCGACGGTATGCTGTATGTCGCCAACAATTCCGGCCTGCTTGCTTTCGACGGCAACACATGGAAACTATATTCGCTGCCGGGACAGGAAGAGGTGACCGGCGTAACGAACTACAACGACACGATCTACACCCGCAACGAGACGATGTTGGGAAGCTGGACATACGACAAAGACGGAATCCTCCGCTACCACCCGCTGGACACGGTCCCGCCAGAAATCCGCTTCACTCCACCCCCTGTTGAAATACCTTTTACTTTACCGAAAGAAATACAGGATGCACAGCCGAGTGCCTTCGCTACCAACGGAACGCTCTTTTTCATCGGAACCCTCACACAAGGATTATATATCACAGACTCCGACGGTACGATCCTGCAACACCTGTCTTTACAGAACCAACTACAAGACAATATCGTCCGCTTTATCTGCGTACAGGACAACCGGCAAATCTGGGTGGCGCTCGACAACGGATTATCACAAATCTCTTTCGATCCTCCGATCACTTTGTTAGGAAAAAGAAGCGAGATCGGCAAACTGGTGAATGCCGGACTAGATGGCGAAGAGTTGTATATCCAAACCAACCTCGGCTATTTCAAGCGCTCATTGGGAGCCACAAGCCCTTTCATCGCCGTAAGCAAAGCCGAAGCGCAACCTTGCTTTAGGATCGAAAAAGACCCCGCTCCGACCGTTAAGAAATTATTTAGGGACACGGAAGCAGTGGGCGTATTTGCCGATGCCGAACATGTTTATCCGGCCGGTGACAACCTCTACTGGCTTTCCATCGAAAACGAAGCCGGACTGTTTCACGTAGCGGACGGCATCGGAACATTGAAATGCCGCCTGCTCTTCGACAATTACAATATGAACCTCGTGACGAGAGGCAAACGGATCATCCCTTTGAACGACTCCCTGGTCTTGGTCTCTGCCATGCAAGGGACTTTATTGGTCAATATCCGGGAACTGATCGGCAATAGCCTGGGCAGCACTCCCCTGAAAGTTTCGGGACTCGAATACGTCGATGCTTCCGGTATCCATCACTTGCCGATCAACACGCAACGCATTTCTCTCCCGCACAACTTCCAGGAGTTCAATGTCTGGGCAGGCACCACGATATTCACCTCCAACCACCAGATCAGCTACAAGATCGAAGGCGTATCTTCAGACTGGTCAGCCTGGCAACACGACGGGAAAATCACTTTCCTGCAATTGCCGGAAGGGAGGTATGAATTGAAAGTCCGCAAATACGTCATCAAGGGTCCCTATCCCGAACTCACACTGCCCATCGAAGTCCGCCCTCCCTGGTATAATACCGTATGGGCATGGCTGGTCTATATCACACTCGTCTGGTTTCTCGTACAGGCCGTGCTCCGCTACAACCTGAAGAACCTGCATAAGGAAGAACAGGAAAAAGCCGAAGCCGAACGGCAAGCCGAGCAACAGCAGATGCAGGTCATAAAAAACCGGATGCTCGAAGCCGAACTGCAAAACAAGAACAACGAACTGACACTTCAGACAACAGCCCTCGTCAAACGCAACCAGGCCATCCAAAGCCTGTTGGAAGAACTGGAAAAACAAAAAGAAACGCTAGGCGAACGTTATCCGAACAAACTCTACATCCGCATGAAGACGCTGATGGAAGAGACTTTGAACAACCAAGCGGACTGGGTACTGTTCGAAAGCTATTTCAACAGCACGCACCAAAATTTCATGGACCGCCTCAGACAGCGATACAGCGATCTCACGACAGGCGATCTCCGCATCTGTTGCTTGCTCCGCATGAATCTCTCCACAAAGGAAATAGCATCCCTCATGAACGTATCCGTACGGGCAATAGAGCTGCGCCGATACCGTCTAAGGAAGCGTTTGGAGCTGGAAGGAGATACGAATCTCGTCGATTTCCTAATGAATTTCTGAAAATATTTTCTCAGATTTTCACATCTTATATACTATTACATATCAGATAATTAAATGCATCATAAAAAGACATGAGAAAGTAATGTTGTAGTATTTCTTTCCACTCAAAGCACTTGCGCAAGCCATGTAGTAGTCCTTTCTTTGTACGCTCCTGCGGATTATCCTTTCTTTGCGATCAAAATCTAATTTTCATACATGATGAAACACGAACTGGAAGATCAATTAAAGGCGTTCGAGAAGAAAGGTATCGACCGCCGCCACTTTTTCAAACTGATGGCAATGGCCGGTTTACTGACTGCTGCAAGTACCCAAAAGGCAAAAGCATTTTCAAGCAAAGCCAAAGGTAAAATTGTAATTATCGGCGGAGGTGCTGCCGGTATCAGTATGGCTGCCCGTTTAAAGAGTTGGCTGGACAAGCCGGATATCACTTTGATCGATCCCAGTGACCGTCAGTTTTATCAGCCGGGGTTCACCTTAATCGCATCGGGTGTATATCAACCGGATGACGTCTGGAGAAAGCAGGAGGACTGCATACCCAATGACATCAAATGGATTAAAGATTCTGTTGCTGCCGTCGATCCCGTATGGAATCAGGTAACGACCAAAAATAACGGAAAGATCGCCTACGACTTCCTGGTCCTGACTCCCGGAATCCAAATCAACTGGGAAAAGGTAGAAGGTATCACGCAAGCGACACTTGGACAAGGGAACGCCCACAGCATCTATGATTTCGAAGGTGCACAAAAGACTTGGAAAGCCATACAGGAATTCTCCAAGACGGGTGGACGTGGAATCTACACTGATACTTATACCAAGCACAAATGCGGAGGTGCTCCCAAGAAAATCTGTTTGTTGACAGAACACTATACCCGCAAACAGGGTACACGCGAAACGGTGGATCTGAATTTTTACACAGCATCCAAAGAGCTGTATGATGTCCCGTTTTTCACTCCCCGCTTGTTGGAAATCTACAAAGAGCGTAACATTCCTATCAACCTGAATGTACGAGTGAAAGGTGTGGATACGGCTGCCAAGCAGGTTCATTTCGAGAAGATCGAAACAGTGGGCGATCAGAAAGTCTACACTCCGTTTGTAGAAGATTATGATTTCCTGCATTTCACACCGCCGATGTCGGCCCCCGATTTTGTAAGAGAAGCCGGACTGGGCTGGACGGAAGGTAAACTGGCTGCCGATGCTTGGGTTATGGTAGACAAAGAGACACTGGTACACAAAACATATCCGAATATCGTTTCCCTAGGAGACGTAGCCGGAATCCCGACCAGCAAAACATCCGCTGCAATCCGCAAGCAAGTGCCGATCGCAGCCAAGAACCTGATCTCGCTGATGGAAGGCAAAGAACCGGCAGAGAAATACGACGGATATGCCGCCTGCCCGATCGTGACGGACTACGGGCATGTTCTCTTGTGTGAGTTCAACTATAAGAAAGAGGCGCAAAACTCGTTCCCGTTCACGTTGCTGGACACATCGAAAGAGCAATGGGCCGCATGGCTGTTGAAGGTTTATTTCCTGAAACCCATGTATTTCTACGGAATGTTGAACGGTTGGGCATGATAACTTAAAACAACTCCCTATAATAAAAATGCCAAACTGAAAATCCCCCGGCTCGCTTGTAAGAGTACGGGGGGATTTTATTAACCAACATCAAATCAGTAGC
>ENA-OPSF01001198-OPSF01001198.1-human-gut-metagenome-genome-assembly--contig:-NODE-1198-length-20821-cov-3.730521_pt1 | contig 20821 bp, 27 predicted proteins | sample MGYA00241452_ERZ501896 | MGnify/ENA primary metagenome ERZ501896 (study PRJEB25962, sample SAMEA2042111) | human gut metagenome | biome: human gut; feature: human-associated habitat; material: faeces... | reverse complement strand
GGTTTAAATACTTCTTTGATCTTTTTCCAGATATCTTCAAACCAATCCTTGATAGTGTTCCATTTTTCTTCAATGGTCCTTTTTACACTGTCCCAGATTTCGGAAAGCTTGTCTCTGATTGCTTCAAAAATGGATGTCGCAAGAGCTTTGATTGCATTCCATAGGTTAGATGCAAATGCCTTGATCTGGTTCCACTTAGTTTCCCAAGCTGTTTTTATCAGTTCAAGCGTACTGGATATGAACACCTTAACCGCATCGATGGCATTATTTATTGTCTTTTTAATTGCTTCCCAGGCTTCGGCTGCAAACTTTTTGACTTCATCCCAATGCTGATACAGAAGAACTCCAGCCGTAATCAGCGCTGTTATAGCAATGATAACAAAACCGATCGGACTGGTAAGGAATGCAATAGCAGCTCCTAACGCAGTTGTAACCGTCGTTGCGATCGCACATACAGCATTCCAAGCCACTGTAGCTGCAGTCATGGCAATCTGAGCTGCGGTATCTGCTATCTTTGCTGCTGTATTGATAACAAACTGGGCCGCCTGCTGCACCAGTGCCGCTGTCCCTTGCGCCAGGTTTACTACAAAATCTTTGGCATACATAGCAACAATAGCGGCTGTCTCCAGCTTATCTGCTATAAGCGCTGCTGTATGTGTTGCAATAGCAGCCGCATTTGCTACAAAACCAGCTACCATTCCAGAAAGCATTGATACGACGCCACCAGCATTAATGATGAATTCACCAAGTTTTACAACTTCCCATGCCCCAAAGAAAGCAGCAACAACTCCAATAGCTCCGTCAAAGCGTGTCTGAGTTTCTGTTATCCAGTCCACAACTGAGGATATCGCTTCTGTAAATGCATCAAATACTGGCTTTGCAACAGTATCATAAGCTGTATTCAGGCCATCCCATATCTTATCAATTAATTCTTTCAGCTTATCAAATATAGGCTGCAGTTCGTCTAATAGCCCCTGTATCCGTTCTTTGATCTGACCAGCATTATCGGTTATAGGCTTTGTTATAACCTGCATCAGATCCCGGACAAATTTACTGCCTAATTTTGTAACTCCCATAAAGGAACTACTGAAAATACCTATTATATCAGCTGTGATCTGTTTCGCTGAGTCACTGCGAAATACAGTAAAGATCCCTGCAATGGAACTTGTGAAATTTCCAACTAATGTCGCAATCTCACCGCCAATATTAAACATCTGGACCAGATAGTCTTTAATGCGGCCTTTATTCTGTTCCAGGTACCTGCTAATACCGCCCAGAAGGTTATCTGCGATCGTTGCACCGATACTTGCTATAGAACCTGTAACTTGTCCTAAGGACTGGGCCAGTGTATTGGCAAAACCTAAAGCCGCTGTCTGCACATCAGAATCAGTAAAAATATTCCCAAGGCTGTCTTTTATGGACTGGATGCTGTTCTGGATCGAATCAAATACAGATGTATCACCAAAAGCATCCCAAAAACCACTTGTAAAAGAGTCTTTTAACTGGTTCAGCAGATCAGCTATCTTCTGCAGCTTACCACTAACTACATCTTCCTGTTCCGGAAGCGTTCCCATATCAAAGGTATCTGCATTATAGCCTCCTGCTCCACTACCGCCAGATCCGCTTCCGCTATCTGAACCACTATCCGGGTTTAAGATATTAAGCTCATCAATACCAGTGGTAGCCGTTTTGATATCCTTAGCAGCTTTCTTTGCAGCATTCCCAGCACCGGAAGCAGCCGTTCCAGCTTTATCTGCTGCGACAGCTACAGCTTCCATACCAGCTGCAGTTGCGGATGCTCCTGAATCTTTACCACCAGACATCAAGGCAAAAAAGGCTTTAAACGCATTCGCCAGGCTGAGTATTTTACCAATGACTGCGTTGATCACCTGGATGACCGGGGATAATGCAGCTATAAGCCCCTGTCCTATGGTTGCCTTTAAGCTGTCAAACTGCAGCTGTAAGATACGGACCTGGTTCGCCCAGCCAGTGGATGTCCTGGAGAAGTCACCTGCTGCCGTTGTCAGCTGATCCTGTACAAACTTATACCGCAGGGCAACCTTTTCCATTTCCGACATCTTTGCTGTAGTCTTTCCGAAGCCATTTGCCATAGCATAGCTGTCAAGAGCCGTCTGGGTCATAACAATGCCCAGGTCTTTCAGGCTTTCTGTTTCACCAGTGAATACAGACTTTAACTTCGTATATGCCTCATCCTGACTGATGTTGTAGAAAGATGCCACATCTCCGGCAAGACCAGTAAGAGTTGTGGACATGTCATATGCAGCTTTCTCACTGAAGCCAAATGCCTTTGCCATAGCTCCAAAAGTACCGGTAAACCGCTTTGCCATGGTCTCAGACAATCCAAACTGAGTGGCTGCATTCTGGGCAAACTTATCTACCTGTTTGCTCATCTGGGAAAATGTAACATCAACTACGTTCTGGACTTCTGCCAGATCAGAGCCTAATTCTATACAGGACTTTCCAAAGTCAAATACTTTTTTGACTGCAAAAGCAGCTGCAAGTGCTTTGCCAGCTTTTTTTGCCAGATTCTGTATCCCCAGCATCTGACTGTCAAACTCATTCTTATTTACTACCAGATCAAGCCCGATCTGGCCTACGCTGTCTGCTGCCATATATGTCACCTGCCCTTTTCGTTAAGACAGGCACATCGGCACAGCGTCTTAGATCTTTAACTCAAATATTTTCCTGCATTCCTTATTTTTACATTTAAAAAAGATGCCCTTGCATTTGGCATCTTCTGACTTCATTGCATTGACCGGATACCCGCAATACGGGCACCGGACTTTTTCATGCTTTACTTTTTCAATTTCAACCACCTCCGCATAATGCAGCAAACATCCTTTCCAGACCTTCCATTTCCCTGTCATAAGCCTCCGGAGTCATCTGCTCCATCTGATGTTTACGCCAGCTGTCATGGATTCTTCGCTGATCAGTGGTAAAATGTTTGATCACATTATCATCTGTTTCAGAACGTATCGCTACCACCCGGCCCAGGGGAGTTTCCGGTCCAAGTCCGGCCAGCAGGGAACGGAACTCATCCCAGCTGACCGTTTCAAACTCTTTCGTCCTTATACGCAACCCGTACTGCGTCATGAAACTGGAAATGATCAGGTCCCAGTCTTCAAACAGGTCGTAGTACGGGTCAGCGCTCTCCCTGGCCTGTGATATCTCCTGTGATCAGCTTTATGGCCTCCTGAATGACAGTCATCCAATCTGGAACCAGCAGTTTCAACGAATCAATTACCTTTCTGGATTTTTCTGGAAATACCAGTTCGTATAATTCATTCATATTTTCTTCTGAAGTTCCACCATTTCTTGTAACATTAATTACTTTCATCATGGTAGGAGCATCTGCATTTACCTCCAGTTTTTCTCCATTGATCATCAGGCATGGATTCCCATCAAATGTAAGCTTATCTGTAATATCTACTACTTTTGCCATTGCTCATTGTCTCCTTTTACGCTGCCACTACCGGTGTATAGGTTGGTTTTCCATAACAGGTAACCTCAAACTCCAGGGCATCGATATTCGTTGTATCACCGCCTCCTGGGGTAGTCACATTTACTACTACATCACAAGCCAGCTTAGCCCCGGATGTCATGGTCCACTCAAACTTGGTCATTACATCCTGGCCAAATTTCCATGCAAGGCCTGCGATATAATCATTTCCGGCATCACCTACGGAACGCTTTCCCTTAAAAGCAAAGCTGAGTTTTTTGCCAGTCATAGCAGATTTGGCCCAGCCTTCTGCGTCCATGGCATACCATTCTTCTGTGGTACCGTCAATGGTTGGCGCAAAGTTCTCCAGATCCGCAGGCATTACCATATCGCCGTCCACGCTGTCCATACCCTTTGTACCAAATTTAAACACGTTATTGTGTACAGGATATACTTTTCCTCCTACTTCACTCATTACACATTCCTCACTTTCTCTGATAGATAAGATCCAGCCAGATCACATATTCATACACCCCATTATCATCCGTTCCTACGTCCTGAGGTTCAGGAACCATTAAACGCAGATAATTAATGTGGGTATCTCCTATGTCCAGACTGGATATGCTTCTAAGTTTCTCAAATAGTTGATAAGCAGCTTCTTCACTTTCCGGTTTGTCCCTGTTCCAATGGACCAGAAGAGAGAGCGGCTTTGTATCATAGGTAGTGTATTCCAGGCCACCTAAAGCAATATTGGGTGGTCCGGATCCACTTCGGTTATAAATACCTATGGATTTCTGCTGTTTATTATCCAGCTTACCGATATAAACATGGCTCTCTTCTGCAATTCCAAGAGAAATGATCCAATCTTGTATGTCCGTTAACCGCAGCATCATACACCACCCGCCTTTTTATAAAACTTCTTAAAGGCTTCCCTGCAAAAACCGGAGCTGACACCTCCCGGAAGCCATGGCTCAAGCCATTTACCGCCTGCAAAAGGATTTTCATACTTCTGGAACTGATATTCCGGATGGTAATACAGCCGCCTTGCATAAGGTGTGCTGGATACCAGGCTTACTTTTCCGTTAGAAGCTTCACTGGTGTCCACAAAGGTACTTTCATTCTGCAGGTTGCCAGTATCAAACGGCATGACCTGTGCCTGTACCACTTCCGTATGCAGCGCTTCCGCCGTCTGCTCCAAAGCAACTACTGCTGCACGGGTCAGCTGGTTGATACGGGGCATGTTCAGCTTTATAGTTGACTTTACCTGCATCAGATCACCTCCAGACTGCAGTAATTTACCGTACCATCCGGATTCCTGTTCTTGCATCCCTGCTCGATCCGGCGTTCTTCACCAAATACCGTTACTGTTCCGCCACTTAAAGATGGCATATCCGGTGCAATGTCTCCCGTAAAAAGCGCTGTACCAGTGATCTGTACCAGCTTCTTTTCCGCTGTCAGAATGGTCTTGGCTTTATCCTGGAAGTTGCACATCAGATCTGCATCCAGGCTGTACTTCGGCCTTCCCTTATTATCCAGTTCTTCCGATTCCAGGTGGACATGCACAGGCGTCTTACAGAGCCTTTTAGGTACTAAACATGGATATTTCATAGTCTCACCTCGCTAAACGGCAGCAAAGGCCCGTCTGGCACAGCATAGCGTATACATCCCGCTTCATGGCAACGCCTTTATCTGTAAACACGTTCCAGGAATTACCAAACTGCATGGACACACCATTGATGCTGTAGCTCTGCAAAACCGTGTTGATCTCATCTGCATTTTCTGTCTCAAAATCAGCCTGTTGGCAGACCACTTCCCGGATCAGGTCCTGCTGGAATGCTGTCAGGTTAGAAAATCCCTGACCTACGATACGGTTGTAAGTCAGGGAATCAATGTGGTGGCTGGCCTGGCGGAGAGCCTTTTTAAGCTCATCCGTTGGCACAGCACTGCCTTCATATTCGGTCTGGTAATATTCCGGTGTTACATACGGCTCATAAGCCATAAGACCACCTCCGATCAGGCTCCGGTATACTCTGTAGTATCCACATCTACGTAGATGCTGTCTACCTTACCATCACGTCCATTCGGGAATACAAACACATCAGACAGCGAACGGTTCTGATACAGGTATCCGTCACCCTCTGTATGTGCTCCTGGTTCAAAGTAGTAGATGCTGGAGATCTTCGGAACGATCTTGCAGGTCTGACCGCACGCTACCAGAACATTGATCCTGTGCGCTCCTGTTACAGCAGCTACATGGTTTTCGGTATCCTCTGTCACCTTTTTCAGTGGTGCAAAACCGCCGTTCTCCGGCTCCCAGTCAAAGGCGTCATAGAAACGCTCATCATCCACTACTTCCATAATCGGCACGCCGTCAATGTCGGTTACACGGGTCTCAATTCCCATGCCGCCCTCTGCGACCTGGGTCATCTCGATCTTACGTGTAAATTCGGTAGACTGCTCCAATGCATCCATAATGGCACTGGATACATACATCATCAAAGTACCATTTGCTTTGTATCTTCTCAGCTTGCCCTTTGCCAGGATATCCTTCAGCATTCCGAATACTTTTGCCTTGGTATAGGTAGCAGCTGCTGTAGCACTATGGTATCCCTCTGCCTTCTGTGCTGCCTGTGCTACCTTTGCAAAGAACAGCGCATCTGTTTCCGGAACGACCTGGGTCTGCTCAAAGGTGCGGGAAATGTTCTGGATGGATGCAGTCGCATTGGTCTCATCCACATCTGCCTTATCCACCAGGAAAGAAATGTCACGGTCATGGGTAAGGGTAAACGGTACATCCTTCTGGGTATAATCGCCCTTATTCCAGCCGCCATTTCTGTTGTGATTTTTATATCCGGAAGTGGACATCTGGGTAAAGTGGAATGTCTTGGCATCTAACCACTTTACGTTACTTGTTACAAAGGGAGAAGTTAAAGTCCCCTGCATGAGGATCTCTAATAATTCAGGCTCCCATACCTGTGCATAGTTTAAATTTGGCATATGATCACCTTGTCCTTTCTTAAATCATTTGTTAGTTGTTCCAACGGTTCCAGCGTTTAGCCGGGACACCTGTCTGCTGGGTCTGTGTTGCCTGCTGTGCCTGCCCCGCACCGGCATTTCCGCTTGCAGCTCCTACCTGTACAAAACCAGTAGTACCCGCAGCCTGTGGCTTCAATCCCGGAACGTTTTCCAGGACTTTATTCAGGGCTGCTTTTAAATTTTCTTCATTGACCTTTCCATCCTGTCCTACTGCCTGGCTGAGATCTGCCATTTTGAGGATGTATGGGATTGTCTTGGCATCAATACCCAGGCTTACTGCAGCAAGTATAGCAGCGTTCTGGATCTGTGCCTGTTTAGCTGCCTCCTGTGCCTGTGTCAGCTGGGTCTGCATGGCTCCCACATCTGGAGTATTGGCGGCTTTCTGCTGCTTAAAAGCTGCGATCGCCTGCTCTACTTCCTGTTGGGAAAGTCCCTGCTGCTTAAAATAAGCTTTCAAGGCGGTATCTTCCTTAGCTGCCAAAGTGCCGTCAAGCATCTGCTGAATCTTTCCATAGTCAATCGCCGGAGCTGCTCCCTGCTGATTGCTCTGATTCTGCTGTGCTGTCGGTGTCTGCGCTTGGGCTGTACCTGCCGCCTGTTGTGTCTGCTGTCCCTGGTTCTGATTTGTTTCTGCCATGTTAATAGTCTCCTTTCCATTTTGGGAGTGTCACTCCTGTTACTGATCCATTTCCATCGGTGTCACCGGCCGCGCAGAGTTTAATGCCATACTCGCGTTTGGGCATAAAAATAACACCCAAGACTTGCCTGCGTGCCTACTGCTCAATCTTATTACATTTGGTACAACGTCTTACATAACCGCCCTACGGACCGGAAGCCCGGCTCCAATGTTTTCGGTAGTGGTGGCAGCACTCTTTCTTTTTGAAAAACCTCTGCCTGATCCATGATAAAAGCCCCATAAGATCACCTTCTTTCATTTGCGACGTCGCAATTTATAGATTTATTTAATTTCAATATCCGGAATTAACCTTTCAGGATAAAATACCAATTCATAATGATACTTGTCTGTTCCTTTCGGCTCTGTCTGCTCCATTACATAACAGGTCCAGTCATTCAGGTAAATGTAATCCTTATAATACTGATCATCACCTGTTTTAATGGTAACTACCAGCTCATTTGAACTATTGTTGCCAAGCGCCATATAACCTTCGGCCTGAAGCATAACAGTATCCGTTCTTGCATTAGTAACTGTAATTCTGCGATAAATATTAAATTCATTCGCATCTTTTGATAAGTTGTGGTTTACTGTGTGTGCTGTTGAGCACCCCGTTATTCCAAGCATCACAGATAACGCCACTCCAAATGCTAAAATCTTCTTCATCTTCTTATCCTATCTTTCCTAAAAATGAGTACAAAAATACCACCGGCCTACTGACTGGTGGTATTTACTGACCTTGTTCCCAAGCCCAATTCTTCACTTTTTTAAACGCTTCTACAGCTTCCTGTGGAACACCTTCAAGCTCGCCATCATGAATACATTTTGCATACGGCTTATAAGTTTCCATCGCCTTTTGAATCTCCTCCGGATACTTGCGAATTACCATGTTTCTTCCCTCTTCGATGTTTTACCATATATTCAGCTTCAACTTCATCATACCTATCAATCCAGAACATTTGATCTGCGTAACTACTTATGTCGCTTACATTGTACTCCGTGATACCTGCTCTGTCAATTGTCTTCTTTGCTTCTTTACAAGCATTCTCTATATACTTACCATAGTTTTCTCTTGTAATTTCACCGTATCGTTTTCTAAAATTTTCAGCCTGCTTCATATGCCACATCTCATGAAATTCAACATTTCCTTGATCTTTAATCACTTTACTGTCTGCAATCTGAGGGATATAGAAAACTACATTTTGTATGGCGTCATACTTCCCATACGCTGTAGGCATTTCATCTGGCGAAACTATAATAATTTTAGGCCTTCTCTCCAGCGAAACTTCCCACTCTTTTAAAGCCTGCTCCGTTCTCTGATTCAATGTATGCAACGCACGAGGTTTTATATTCGTCTGATTGGAAATGTAAATCTCTGAATAGCTTTCAACTCGCTTAATGTTTATTTTCTGCTGCTGTTTAATAAATATTGTTGATGCTTCACCTCTGGTAACTGGTCTGTACGCCTGGTCTTTCCACTCTTCCGCTTTTATCTGGTATTCTTTTTGATTCTCCTTATCCAGCGAATACTCTGCCAGTCTCCCATACTTTTCCACCTGGCGCTCTGCATACTGTTGCCTGGCTTCCTGCTGGTTCTGAAGTCCAATCTCTTCCAAATCTTCTTTAGTCCAGGTATCATCTGCGGTAGAAATACCAGGGAAATATGTAGTATGGCTGTCCTTGCATCTTGGATGATAAAGCCCTTTGCTGATTGCATAACTCATCAGCGGATATTTCTTCCCAGTCTCCGGATCCACGCCGTCCTTGCTACCACCGCTCCACACATCATCGATCAGGACCTTACCAACAAAAGGAAGGCACTTAGGACACGGGTTTCCACGCTTGGCCATGATAACTGTTGTAACTCCCCACTCCTGACGTTTTTCGCCTTCTCCCTGCAGGTAAGCTCTTTTACTGGCTGTCCGGATCGCCATATCTGCATAGTCTGAAAGCGTATGTCTGGCACCGTTGGCATACTCCACGCAGTTAAGACCACGGGACAGCATATCTTTGGTAGCCATGTCCACAGCCTTTTCATAGGTCCCGGCACCTGTATTGGCATATACCTGGGCATTGAAGATCGCTTTTCGGTAATCATCGTTAGCCTTGCGAAGCACCGCTGTTTCCACTTTCTCCATATCGTCTCTGGTGGCTTTGATCAGCGCTTCCAGTTTACGGTCATTCAGCTTAAAAAACTCTGCCGTAGCTCCCGAGCCAGTTTTCTTAGCCCCCTTAAAGCCTTTCTTAATCGCCTGAAGTATACGCCTTTCCTGCTGCATACCGCCTTTTGACCGTGACATCCGGATCAGACTGTCAATCTGGTCATTAATACTTTTAAACTGCTTGCTGTATTTCTTCTGGTTACGGACTTTGTACTTTTCCAGAGCTTTCAGCTGCTCTGTCTGCCACATGGACCAGTTATAACCTTCTTTGGTTTCCTCTGCCCGATGCTGGTCCATATTCCGGATCATAGAAGCTATCAGCTCATCCTCTATCTTTTGGAAAGCTGCAGCAAGATTGTATTCATTATGTTGCACTCATCAGCGCCCCTTCTGCGGCATCCTGAGCCACCTCTTTTAGTATTGTTTTCCTGTTGGCATATACTTTATAGCCCTGTGCTTTAAGTGCTCTCATAAAGCTCTTAAACTGTGTTACGCTTTTACAATGATCACACCTCAACTCTGCATAGTCATTTTTCTCAATGGCATAAATTCCAAAAGGTACCTGCTCACTGGCTATTTCCAGCAGCCCCTGATACTCCTTCTGGCTCATTCGGTAAACCCGTTGCATTATTTTGACCTGCATCCCCATTACCTCCCAGATTGACGTCAAAAATACCGGCAGCCATATTGACTCCCGGTTCTTCTACTTCTGCAATACCCTGTTCTGCTTTCAGACGTGCTATTTCTTCCTGTTTCCACTGATCATCCCTGGAATCTCCATACAGTTCTTCCACCTGGGCTTCCACACTCATCAGTGCGACACCAGGCCTCGCTTTTGCCATTGTCTCAACCTGACTTTCAAAAGAAGGATTCGCGTACTCACCAAAGGGGATATCCACCTTAACATCTTCTACAGATTTTTTCATCAGGATGTTGTATGCATTAATGGCAGCACTGACCAGTTTCGGAAGCTTCTCCTGCAAGGCTTCCACGATAGCATTCCTGGTGTAAAGAGTTGTCTTTTCCTTCTCTCGCTGTGCTTCTGCATTATCCAGCTTCTTAACATCAATTCCCAGTGTACTTGGGCTGATGATTCCCTGCAGGCAGAGATCCAATGCGGTCACATAAGAGGCCAGATAACTGTCATGAGGGATTGTTGGCTGATCTGTCTGTATCTTATTTTCAGCCTTTTCTGACATGTCATTGTCACCAGCAAAAAAGCGGCAGTCAAAGGAATTAGCCTTGAGTGGTGCGCCGGTCTCTGGGTTTTTAGGAACCAGGCATTCAGGGATATATGTCTTAGCCCTTCCTGCTCTTAAAGCATCCATCCACTGGGACCATACCTCATCCAGCGCGTCGAAGCTGTCCAGTTTACCATCAAAGACTGATCCACCTCTGCCTTCATACTTCGCTGACTCGTATACGTTGATCGGTACTGCAAGGATCATCTGCTTATCAAATGAAACATCCTGAAGCGCTTCTGTTTCCCTAAGAAGGGCTTTATTCACAAGCGTATTGCCCTGATACAGTTCATTGGTTATATAACCATATCCGTATCTTTCATTTAATACATAAGTTTTTCCACCGCTTTTGTACGGCGTCTTAAAGATCACTTCCTGTATACGGTCACGTCTGCGTATGATCTCGATCCGTTCTCCCGGATACCATTCCAGGATAGGGAATTCACTTACCTGCGTATCAATAGTCACTTTAAATGCACCATCTCCGATACAAAGGATCTCTTTTAAGGCTTTTTCCATTTTCTTACGGAAATCATTTGCCTGTGCTATGCTTTCCCACAGCTGTTCCTGCTGGTCACTGTCAAAATCAAAATCATTCATATCCGCCATGGTAATAGCTGCCAGTGTGCGGACGATCAGCCCTGGAAGGCCTGTATGTACCTTACGCATTTCCAAACCAGGCGTACACTTACTTGCCCAGAACTTATATTGATCAGCACAATCACGCACTTCCCTGTACAGTTGCTCCAGCTCATTGCTGTCACCTCTGTACCAGATCCGGTTACGGATCGCACTTGTCTCAAAGTCTAATAATTCATTGATCTGTATGTTATATGGACTGGCTGGAATCACATTCAACCAGCTTCGTATCCCCCGCTTGATATTCTCGTTCATTTGTTCCAACCACCTCATTTCTTATCCTCCTCAAACCCGATCATGTTGCGATACGGTATCCAGCTATACTGTCCCGCATTGATCGTATGGTCATTTCTGTCTTCCGGCTTATCCTTGTCTTCTTCCCAACTATATTTTTCAAGCTCAGCTAAATGTTCCGGGCACTCATCAACCACCAGGTAACAATCCTGCTGGATCCAGCCAAGCTGCAGTTTGATACGGTCCAGGATCTCCAGTTTCTTGTAAGCATCCCAGAAGTTATAAATGCAGCCATTCAGACGCCTGTATTTTTTAAGCTCCGTCATGGTTGCCTGGTCAGCATTGTCTATGTATACATCTTTTGCAAATCCCCACTCCTTCCGGCAGCGTTCCAAAAATCCCACAAACTTTACAGCTGTATCGCTGGGAGCAATGGGATTTTCCAGTTCTGCATTGTTGTAAACCTTTTCTGCCAGCGTGATCAGCCGTCTGTCTTCTGTGATTCCCTGAAAGATCATTGAGATCGTATCTGGTGACTTGCTGGAATAAGCTGTATCCAGTCCGCAGGAAAACTTCTTCCAACGGATCCGGCCCGCCTTTACCTCTGCTCTTACCCAGGTGGCGGTGACAACATGCTTTTTTCGGTCAAAGTTTGGAAATACCAATCCGGTGGCTTTACCGCGAATCCCCAGAATTTTATTCTTCCAGATTTTCGTGCCTTTCGGTGTGTTAGCCAAGATCTTGTCCAGCTTTTCCTTTGGCAGACCCAGATTATGGGCAAAAGAAAAGAACCAATGCACCCAGCCGTGCTTTGGCTCTTCTTTCAATTCATCTTTGATTTCCTGTGGTGTTTCCTCTTCCCACTCTGGCAGAGGCCGGGAGCAGTTGATGTACTCTTTATACACCGGTAATGACGGATCATCCGGATTAAGCGTAGCCATGAGATAATCACAACGCATAGCCGCCTCTCGTACAAAGTCTATATCAGCTGTGTTGATCTCATCAATATACAGGCAGCCATACTGACCACCCAGAGCCTTCTGCCATTTCTTCTTGTCACCGTAGCCCATCACGTATATGACTTTATCACCACCGGAAGTATGGAACAGGATATGGGGGATCTTATCGTCCTTAGTCCCGTTGCCGTTGTACTCAACGAGGACACCAAAATCATCCATGATGCCAAGATCTTTGTTGATGATGTTCTTCTCAGCAGTACCGGTATCCTTGGCTGCTATGATGTGCAGCTTCTTGGGAGACTCTGCCACTTTCAGCATGAACTTAAACAGCCCTACTGTGGTTTTTCCGGCCGCTGTTGTCCCTTCCAGGAACTCTACCGGTGCATCACATCTGAGAAATGCTTTGTATTTATCTGATAACAACAAACGTTCTGCACTCACTATCCACCACCACGCATCTGCCGGATCAGGTCATCCAGCTTAGTCTGCTCTGCTTCCAATCCTGTAACTTCCAGCTTATCCTTAAACATGCCAAGATGCCGTCCCAGAAGCTCCAGAGCCTTTTCTTTATCATTTAACTTAAGCTCTATACCGTTCTTTCCTTCTTTGATCCCGGCAATAGCCTTGATCTGATTCTCCGACAGTTTACTGGTATCCGTCAGGATCACGTTTCCATGAGAGATCTGTACAAAGTCTGTAGCCTTGGCAAAGGCGATCGCAGCCAGTTCTTCAATCACGCGGTCCTGTGTGACCTCCGTCCGTTTCTGGCGCTCCTTCATGCGTTCTGAGATATAAGCTGCAACCTTAACATTTCTTAACAATCTTGTGGCTGCAGCTGCTGCAACTTCATCATTCTTCACTCTTGGATAAGCGACCTTGTAAGCCCGCGTGGCATTCAGGTCAATGAGATATTCATCTGCGAAAATCTTCTGTTTTTCTGTCATTTTGGGCTCACCTCGCTTTCGTCGGTTTTAGGTATAGAAAAGGAGCCACGTAGGTGACTCCATATTTAATATCTATAAATTTTTCTCTTCAAACATTTCAAAAGTAGCGTTTTTAGCATTCATAGTAAGAATGTCCTTTTTAAAGCTCAAATAGTCCAAGAGGTTAACTTTTTTATCAATTAATGCATCTAAATCCGTATCCGATAATGACAGCATAATTTTAGGTTGTTTCATATTTTTATTAATCAGATAGTTATTATATGCAATGCTAATATCTTCTGCGCTTGCCTTTCCTCTAGATAAAACAATTCCTAGTTTCGCTTCATTAGAAGACATAATATCAGATAGCTTATGAAAATATGTATTAGATGGAGTTTTTCCTTCTCCAGATTTTTTCATTTCATTTTTGCATTCTATAATAAAATACGGAGTTAATAACTGCATAATGGTTGGAAACGCTTTCGAACTATATAGAAAACGCATTGTACAGTCAAACTGATTTGTATAGGTACGGATCTCATTTGTACCACTTACTGTCTTTATCTGTTTAAACAAGTATAACGCAAGTTCTTCTAAAGCATCTCCTTGACTTTTACTCGTCTTAAATGGTCCATTAAGTGCTTTTTTTAATTCCCTTAATCTTTTATAAGCTGATTCCGAAGGCGCATAATATAGTTCAAATATAGCTTTAGGATTATTGGCCAACGTATCAGCTAGGGGAAAATTTATATCACCATCTAGCTTACTTTCCCTTTTTCTTATTTCGTCTTCTATCACACTTTCCGGTACATTAGGATTTTTTATTCTCTCATACACAACTCGGGTATTTTCAAATGAAATTTGAAATTCTTTTCCGCAATTATGACAATAGCCCATTGTTCCTAAAATATCTCTAAGTTCATCCGCATCAAATTCTCCATAAAAGAATTCGCATTCTTCATTTGCACATAATACTACATATCTTTTTTTTAAAATTTTTTCCTTTTCAGCAAATCCCATTATTGATTCGGCAACACTATACTTTACTTCCAATCTTGATGCAACTGTTGAAACAGAAATTGTCCTGGCTTCTCTATCCGGAAGAGTGGTAAGCCAAAAATCAAACGTATCAACAAAATGTTCATCAAATAAATTAGTAATTTTCAAAAATTCTCTGTAAAACATTTTGTATATCTACCTCCTCTGGATCATAATACATTTTGACTACACCTAAATTTTTAACTGATGTGAATTGCACCGTAAATGGTCCTAAGTATCTTCTAATTCTGTTATAACATAAATGAAGGACTTTACACTCTTTTGTATTTAATACTGATTTTTTTCCATCAAAAAAAGTATCACTACACTGTAAAGGTCTCTGACCCGTAGATGCCGTATCTATCCTTGTCATCTGCAATATGTCATCTGATGAAATTTTAATTAAATATGCTTCTCGATCTTCCTTAAAAATTTTTTCCATATTTCCATTAATAGAAATAAATTTTTCAAGAAAAATATCCATATCTACTTCTGCCTTTGACTTATTAGCCTCTTTTAAATTCAACTTCTCAAATATCTGATTGATAAAACTATTCCTCATAGTTTTCATAGAATTTATTTTTTCCTGTATATCAGCCGGCGTAAAAGAATATTTCAAATATAACTTATACATCATCTGTCCCCACTTGCTTACAGGATTAATATCAGCATTCTGCATTTTAAAAGTTTTCATTAAGCTATTAATCAAATCCATTGATTTATCTAATGGTTTAAATCGGTTTTCCTTATGTATTATGTCATCCTCACAGCATACATAAAGTGTTGTTTTAGGCTTATATCGCGCCACAATAAAACCTTGGTCAACATAAATATCAATATAAATCGGATATATGATTCTATCTCCTTTTTCAAATTCAACGTTTCCTTCCAATAGAATTCCTGAAAAAAGTAATGAAATAACGGAGATTTTTTCTTGTTGTGCGTAGTCAATCTTATAATTCACCAATTCAAATCGCTCTGTATTCTTGTATGACAAAACATTTTGTTGAGGGCATTGCTCATATCTATTTTGCATAATTATGTCAACATTATTCAAAATCTCCTCAGGAATATAAACTTTTTTAATACAAAATTCTTTACTACCTGATTTTATTGTATCCAGAAGCCATTCATAAGTTTCTTTATAGGTTTTAGTAGATTCATCATCACCTGCATATGCCACTACTTGACTAAGTAAGTCTGATTTTATCTCACTCACTGGCATTTTATGCTCATAGCAAAAATTCTTTAACCTGTAACTATGAATATAATCATCTGATAAACATTTCGCTACTTTTATCATATCGTACTCTCCAATTTGACATTTTTTTACATTATACCACATACCAAATTGGAAATATATAACAAAGCCCTATTTCTTGTATCTATACAATAGAACACATGTTCTGTTTTGTCAATATCAATACAACAAAAAGACACCCTCTTTCAAGGATGCCTTTCATGCTACCTGGAATGTCCGGGTGGAGATCCCTAAACCAGGCAAATCGGAACGGAAGGACTCGAACCTTCGACACGCTAGCTTTAAGATCAACTGCTCTACCTCTGAGCTACGTTCCAAGGGAGAGGCAACAAGCTTTCGCCTGCTGCCTGGTGGGGTTCGACGCAAGCCGCCGGCCGTATGCCTTTGGCTTCATGGTACACTATAACACTTCTAATCGTGACATGTGTGACATTTGGGACAAAATTATATTATATCTCCATAAACCTTTGATACTCTTTCTTTACGCTCAACTCTGTCGTCTTACGTCCCATTCTCTCTGCGACTTCACTCCAGGTAAGCTCTTCAAAGATCTTATACCTGATAATGCGCTGCATTCTCTGCGGTATCGTGTTCAGCCATGCTTCCACATCATGTTTGATCCGTTCCGCAGTCTGCAACCGCTCTTTCAGGATCTCTTCCAGCCGGTCCAGCTCATCAGGATCCTTTACTACAGGATATGCCAGACCTTCGATATGAAACGTCTGTGGTGTGTAAGGGAACTCATGTGAAGACCCTTTCACTGCATCCTGCTCAATCCTCTTCCTGGTTTTCTTAAGCTTCAGGATTTCCCTTTTGGTATCTTCCACCTGGGCGCATGCATCTATGTACTGCACCAATATCTGCTTGTCCAACGGTATCACCTCCCATTCTGCTTATCGTCTTTTACCTCATACCTTACCCCGTACTTTTCGTAGGTTTCCTTGCAGTATTTCCGGATGTCTGCGTTCTCATCATCGCAGATCCTGTTTACTTCCTTCACAACAGCCTCAGAGAACTGGAGGAGCTTGGAGCGATGGTCATTCTCATCCTGCACTTCCTTCCAGTGGAATTTCTCACACAGGATCCGGGCTGGCACCGATAGCAGAAGGCCAAGGACTTTCTTCATGCGCTCCTCTTCTGTTTCCCCGGATACAGCTTCCGTACGTTTCTTCCACTCTTCGTCAATGACTTTGTCCAGATATTGCTTCTGCTCTTTTACCGCCTGACGTTTGATCTCTTCGATCTGGGCTGCTGTATACTGATATACCGCCTGCTTACATCCTGTCAGCTTTTCCAGGCGCCGTCTCTCTGCCCTAGTCATTTATCTTACCCCTCAGCTCCGGATCCACGCAGAGGCTTGTCCCCGCATAGGCTGGCATCCTGGCTGACCAGGTTGTAGGCTTCGGCCCGTTAATAATCTCATGGTCTGATGCGGCTATGGCACTTTTTCTTTGCAGCTGGTTTGCCTTTCTCTGGGCATCTGACTTTACTAATCCCATTCTTTATGTCCTCTCCCTTCTTGCGCATGGCAGCTATCACGTATTCCACGTTGGGATTTACTCGTTTCCACATTACGATAGTCTCCTACAATTTACGCACTGCTTTCGCTCTCTTTTTAAAGCGTTCTAGTTTCTCTTGCATTTGCTTAAAATCAACTCCCAGTCCCATTTCTCCCGCACATTGAACTACGTCGGTATACTCTTCTATAACAGCTGCACAAGCCTCTGGTAACGTTACTGGAGTAGGATTATCATCGCGTAAAATCCGTGCCGCTTTTAATGCTGCCTGTGCAAGTTCAGCCGACTCTTCTGCCAGTTGCTCCAGCATCGCTGCACTTCCAATTGCTTCAATCATCATTTTATATACCATCCTCTAAATTTCAGTTTACCTATCGAACATACTCATCTGTCCGGGTATGTCGTTGCTCTGCATCCACCATAAATATACTTCCTCTCCACACGTCCACTTTGTGTTCTTTCCTCGAAATCTCCTCATTTCAAGCATCCGATCAAATGCTCTTATATACGCAGTTTTATATTTAGGGAAATCATATATTTCCCGTTCTCTCTGACATTTTTTTGCCAGAGGACAGGCTATACACCCAAGTCTATCATATCCCCAGGAATACATCTCACAAACCGGTATATTTTCGCCATTGATAACGTTCCATATATCCACTGCTTTCCAGTCAATAATTGGATTAACTACAGTTTTAGCTTTCATCTGGCAGTTTTCAAATAACCGTCTCGTATCGTCATTGTCCGTTATAAGCATTTTTTCATCAGAAACACCTATGCTTTTATTCGCTGTCTTTCCGAGAACTTCAAATGCACTCCTACTGCTTCTCGCCGAGCTTTCTTCCCATCTAACACCAGTGGCAATCATCCGGTTCGCATTTCCACCTTCTTTCAATTCTGAACAGCAATACCGAACAACCCTCGTTGGTGGCATCAGCTTCATAGGAATCAAATTCCACATCGTCACTCGCTGTCCGTTTCCCTTATCATGATAATCTACAGTACACTTAACACCTTTCAATTCTAATCTTCTGAATGTTTCTCTTATATGGTAGACCGTAGGTGGCGCATCTACTGTGGTATGTGAATTATGAACCTCAAACGGTATTCCGCTTTGTTCAAACACCCACAGTAATGCGTCCGAATCTTTTCCTCCCGAATACTCGCAAACAAGCGGTTTCCCATAATGTGATATGGACATTTCACTTGCCAATCTCACACGATCTATTGATCTCTTAATAAAATCTTCCAACACACCTTGCTCCTTTGCTAAATCTTAATTTTCATCTTCTAATGCTGAATTAATTGCATCGCTTAAATCTTTAAAGCAATTTTTACATAAACGAATACGTCGATGTGATATGCCAAGTTCACTGGTTACTAAAAAATTTTTATCTCCGCAGTTTTCACAGCAATCCACTTTATTTATCTGGATCCTAGATATACTGTTTTGTGGCTCTTCTTTTTTTAGCTTCTTAGCTATCCAATTCATAATCTTAATATACAAATAGCTCAATCAATATCTCCAGAATCGTCATCATTCCAATATATTGAAAAGCTTGCAACATGCATTTTTACTATTTTTTCATATCCTGCAGCTTCTTCTTCAGAAAGCTCTTTGTTTACAATGGAAGGATGTTCAAGTTGGGTAATTCCGTATTTATTACGGATTTGCTCACGTGTCATAAAAAGCTCCTTATATTAGCGATGATACCAAACCATCTTACCATAAGCCCTCTTTTGTGCAGTTCCAGTGCCTCATCTATTGCAATTTGTTTTATGATCATTGCCCTTCTCCTTTTTATTCAACGGACACCATCTCGGTGCGGTTTTAATAGTTAATTTATCATCATGTCTTTCTGTTCTGCAGATTATAGGATGAGGCTCACATTCACTCCGTGCAAACTTGGCTTCATCATGAAGGCAGTAATAACGCCCTGGCCTTCCGTTCATGTCATAAAATTTTTTATAGCTGCAGTCTTTACAGTTCATTTCTTTTCCCCTTTCTGTATCTCTTTCAGCTTTTCAATTAAAGTTGTCCGGTTTGCCCGGCAGTCCCTAAAGAACTTTCTAGGCTCCAGAAGATACTCCTCATTTGCTCCATACCCTTCCTTGTACCTCATGGCAACATCAGCTTTCCAGTCATAGAGCATGGAGTGATACGTCTTGATAACGAAGCTTGTCCCATCTGGAAGATCATACCGGTAATACCGCTCACCGGTCTCCTGGTTATCGATCCAGAGTGTCCAGGTTTCATACGCATCAATAAAAGCTGCTCTCTGGTCATTGTTCCTAAGCGGTGGAAGCTCTGGCTGCTTCGGTCTATCCTTTTTCTCTTCCAAATCTTCCAGCTCACACAGCATGGAAGCCAAAGCACCTACTTCCAGCTTTTGCATTCTGATATGCTCATCTGACTTATCAATGCCGGGAGTTCCCAGACATTTGCTAAGAAGCTGCTTCTTTCTCTCCAGTAACTCCCTCAAAAGCTCTATATCTGTACGCTCTTTCACTTCATTTTCGGGAGCTTCGATATCCATTTGCGACGTCGCAATCTCCGCATCTTCCTCTTCCACCAATTCCGTAATCGGTATTTCCTGGCTAATAGGCTTACCTGCCACCGGCTGGACCATATTTTCATCCTCTTCCACATCAAACAGCTCCGCCGTTGATGCTTCAAAGCTTTCCGCCCTCTCTTCCGGCATAACCCCAGGGATATCTTTTAACTCTGTCTGCCCAGGTATCTCTATGTAAGGGACTTCCTTTGGTCTTGCCATGCTCCGGATCTCCCGGACGGTCATATCCGGTGTGACCTGCTCCAGCTGCTCGTCACTCATGCCAAGCATCTCCTGCAGCTGGCTCTTGCTGAAGTCCTTAAACCTATCATCTATGAGCGGACTGTTACCTCCCCTGGAAAACCTTGTGTTCCTGGTGATGTATCTGGATGTGGCAGAGGCACTGAGACCAAACCTGTCCATGGCATACTCATTAATGTTCTTATATCCTGCTTCCAGGTACAGCTCATTATCTCTGATATGTTTAAGGTAAAATCCCGTTGCGATCACACTGCGAACTGCTGACTGCAGGTTGGACCGGATAAATACCTCTGCATCTTCCAGAGATACATTCTGGTACCATTCCTCTACCTCACCGGTCAAAACCTTCTGATCCACTGCAAGGATCTCTGTTTTGTTCTTCTCTGTCTCCACTGTTATCTTCCCTCCCCCGTAAGCTGGCTGCGTACTCTCTCCAAGGCGATCGCATCATAGTCCGTATCACTCTGGGTAAAGTTATGAAAACGGTTCTTAGGACCTGTTTTAGGCGTATCCTGCGGTCTTGCTGAATCCTGTGTCCTGCTCAGCCAGCCATTAATGAATTTATCAATGCCTCTGGCTGTCTTCCTGTTTTTCGGATGCGAGTCAAGCCAGCCGATCATCTTCCGGAATTCCTGGTCCACATCAACAGCCGGATAAAGCTGTCCGTACTTCTCTACAGAATCCCTTGATACCGGATAAAAGCTTCCGTCAAGTAACTGCAGCTCATACACGGTATCCGGGCAAGGACTGCTTTGCAGCTCCGCGCCTATCATTTTATTTTTTTTACTTTTATTTACTTTACTTTCCTTTATGTCATTTTTCCGGGAAGAATCGTTATTCTTCCGGGAATTATCCTCATTTTTCC
>ENA-OPSF01001191-OPSF01001191.1-human-gut-metagenome-genome-assembly--contig:-NODE-1191-length-20891-cov-13.324774_pt1 | contig 20891 bp, 13 predicted proteins | sample MGYA00241452_ERZ501896 | MGnify/ENA primary metagenome ERZ501896 (study PRJEB25962, sample SAMEA2042111) | human gut metagenome | biome: human gut; feature: human-associated habitat; material: faeces... | reverse complement strand
TGAGGTCTACAGGCTTGAGTGAACTCGCCTCAGACACACTCAGTGAAACACTACCCTTTTGGGTGGAGAAAGCGACAAATTTGGGTTCTTTCATTCATTTTTGAATAGAAGTTAAGACACAACACGGGCCGTGGGCGACAGCGGGGAATTCAATCCGGGTAATTGGATTCCACACTACCGTCTGTGTCACAGCGTAATAATAAAATGTATTGGAAGTCGGCCTTACAAATGGCTTAAATAGCCCTGACGTGCAGTCCCATAGGGTAACTGTTTTGAACTCAGCGGGCACCAATCACAGCCATAGCATCGGCCGTGTGAATTGTATATTGTGTCGCATTTCAAGAATAATGAATCGCGCTGGAGTCGTTCCTATAACCATTAACTTGAACGCTCAGGGGATTCTGTCAACCGGAATGCTCTGCAAAGTTACAACACAAGGTAAGTGTTTTCCAAAATTTCGAGGGTCTTGGACGCACAAAGTATAGATATGACCGCATTTGGCCGGGTACTCGTGATATATCCTTAACCCGAATCTTTTATGAGAAGGGGGTGCATTTCAGATTCAGAGGTCTTGCTGTCGCTGTTCCTATAACCATTAACTTGAACGCACAGGAGTTTTCGTCAGCTGGAATGCGATGCAAAATTACAACAACAGCTCAGCAATTTCCAAATTTTCAAGACCCTTGGACGCACAAAGTATAGAAATGGCCGCATTTGGCCACATACTCTTGAAGTCAATCATCATGTTCAGGTTGCGGTTAAAGCATGGTGACTCCTCACACAACTTCCAACGTCCATAAGTCCCTATATCCTTATAGACATATAGACCTATATCCAAAATATTAAGAGAAATATATTTCTATATAGATAGAACTGAATATAGATAGAAATAGCGATACATCTACTACACCAAATAAACATAAATAGATACTACGATAGAACGATAGTAGTAGGGATAAATAGAAACATCATTCTATCTATGACAATAAATACACATACTAATCTCTATGCAGATAATTAGAATAATATTTCTATTGATACATTGAGATAGTACAAAGTATATATCTCACGACATCGGTATTTTTATGAACATAGGTATTGAACTATAAAAATCTCTTTAACTGTATCATTATACATATTTCCCAATATTTTCTAATGTGACGGAGGGCTGTCCGTATTTGGTCTGGAAATGGCCGTATTTGACCGCAATAATTGAACATGGCTATGGCGGCTCCGGTATCAACGTGCCAAACCAAAATCCTTGACTTTTTCAAAAAAGTGCTTCCAAGAGGGTCAAAAATTTGCATTTCGGGGTTCCCGTGTCGTATCTTTGTAGGAGCAATAGCGCATGACGCAGCCGAAAATCAGGCAGGAGCGAATGACAAACACGGATTCTGATATACATCAATCCAAAATCCACTTCCTTATATTATATCGGATGTTCACAAGAACATAGCAAGGTGTCTTTTCAGTAACTGAAAAGGTTTTGGGTTACCGGGTACCCACAAAACGACCTTGCAATGTTGGGTAAATGCTCCGAAGTCGCATTTACCTTAAATAGACCTGCCGTCGGCTACAAAAACGCCATGCGTCACTTTCAATTCCGTTCTGTTATGGCAGAAAATTTCAACAAAGGAGGGCGTCCAACGGTCGCCAACCGTTGCCACAACTGCGTAATGCTACGCTTCGATGACCTCGAATTTGACAAACTTATCCGCATGATGGAGCTTGCCGGGGAGAGCGTAAAGGCTACTTTCATCAAGGGACTGGTCTTTGGAAAGACTTTCAAGGTGCATAAAATCGACAAGACAATGCTCGATTATCTCACCAAACTTTCAGCCCTGTTTGCCGAATACCGTAATATCGGCGTCAACTACAACATCGTGGTGAGGGAACTCAAAGCCGGATTCTCTGAGAAAAAGGCAATGACATTGCTCTACCGTCTTGAAAAGGAAACGAAGGCACTGGCGGCTGTCACCGCCAAAGTCCTTGCACTTACTGAGGATATGCGCAACCAATGGTCGCAAAAATCTCAGTAGGCAGCAGTCTCTACGGCGCACTATCATACAACGGAGAGAAAATCAACAAGGAGGAGGGTCGCGTCCTTTGTACCAATAAAATTTATGTGCCACCTGACGCAAAAATCGGCATTCCGGAAATGGTGGAGGATTTCAAAAACTACATGCCGAAGACCGGACGCACCAAGAAGCCGGTTCTCCATATCTCCCTCAATCCACATCCCGATGATGTGCTGTCTGATTCCGATCTCGCCAACATTGCCCGTGAGTATCTCGACAAACTCGGATTCGGTCAGCAGCCCTACATAATCTATAAGCACACCGACATTGAACGCCACCACATCCACATCGTGACGGTCAATGTAGATGAGCAGGGAAAACGGCTCAATATGGATTTCATTCATCGGCGAAGCAAGAAAGCGACTACCGAGATTGAGGAGAAATACAATCTCCGTAAGGCAGAGCGTCAGCGTATGGACCCGGACACTCCATTAAGGAGAGTTGACTACAATGCAGGTGATGTCAAACGACAGGTTGCCAACAATGTCAAGCTCATAATGAGCCGTTACTCATTCCGGACAATGGGAGAATACAACGCTGTGTTGTCGCTCTATGGCTTGACCTCCGAGGAAACCAATGGCAGAGTCAATGGCAGGGAGTATCATGGCATCGTTTATTCTGTACTGGATGAAAACGGCAGAAAGATTGGTAACCCGTTCAAGGCTTCACGCCTCGGCAAGTTCGCCAGCCTTAATGCTGTCCACGAGAAAATCAACCGTTCCGAGCAGAAGATAACTCCTGAGACAGAGGCAAAGACAAGAATGCGAGTTGCGCAGGCACTGAATGAATCTCACAGTAAGGAAGAATTTATTGCTGCACTGAAAGAGTGCAACATCGACCTTGTATTGAGATATACCGATGAAGGCCGAATCTATGGCGCAACCTTCATAGACCATGATACACATACCGTACTGAATGGCTCTCGCCTTGGCAGGGAATATGCCGCCAATGCTCTTAATGAACGATTCTCCGGAGATAATGAGGTCAGCCGGACTCCGGATATTGTTGAACCGACAAATCCGGATAATGAAACAAATCAATCACAGGAGCAGCAGACATCAACCAACACGGCTCCTACTCAACAGCATCAGGATAGTGGTAACGACTATGATTACTCTCTCCCCGGTCTGGATCTGTTTCAGCTCAGTCCGACAGTTGACGCTGATGAGGAGGATTTCAAACGCCGCATGAAGCGGAAGAAGAAGCGCGGTCAACGACCGAAATTCTAAATTCTATATTTTATAAATGTCTCAGCAAGAGGACGACCTGCGGGCATTAGCTAAAATCATGGATTTGATCCGTGGTCTTAGCATCCTCGTTATGATCACACAAATCTACTGGTACTGCCATAACCTTATCGGCGATTGGGTATTCCATGCCCAGACAATGAAAATCCTTAATGGACTTAATGAAGCCGGAGGTCTATACAACAACTTATGGAACGCCAAATGGTGGGCCCTTCTATTGTTGGCTCTCTCTTGTTTCGGAACAAAAGGTGTCAAGAATGAGAAAATCAAGTGGAGGCAAATTTGGATAATCATTGGCATTGGCGGTGTCCTGTTCCTTTTCAACTGGTGGATGATGAGTTTAGGTTGGCAAATTACTTACATCGTGACCACAGTTGCCGGCTATGTCTGCCTCCTTTTGGGAGGAATCTGGATGAGTCGTATGCTCAAAAATAACATGATGGACGACCGTTTCAACGATGAGAATGAATCATTCCAGCAGGAAACACGCCTGCTTACGAATGACTATTCCATCAACCTTCCCACAAAATTCTACTACAAAAAACGGTGGAACGAGGGGTGGATAAACATTGTCAATCCATTCAGAGCGACAATCGTTCTTGGCACTCCCGGTTCCGGTAAGTCATACGCTGTTGTCAACAACTTCATCAAACAGATGATCGAGAAAGGGTACTCACTTTATGTCTATGATTTCAAGAGTTCTGACCTCAGTACCATCGCTTTCAACCACCTGTTGAACCACCTTGACAAATACGGAGATGTTGAGCCAAAATTCTACATGATAAACTTTGATGATCCGGAGCGCAGTCACCGTTGCAACCCCATTCATCCTGATTTCATGTCGGATATTGCCGATGCCTACGAGAGCGCATATACTATAATGCTCAACCTCAATAAATCGTGGGTGCAAAAACAGGGTGACTTCTTTGTTGAATCTCCGATTGTATTGTTCGCGGCTATCATCTGGTTTCTGCGAATATATAAGGGTGGACGGTATTGCACGTTTCCCCATGCCATCGAGTTCCTGTGCCGTAGATATGAGGATATTTTTCCGATACTCACCAGCTATCCCGACTTGGAAAATTACCTGTCGCCATTCATGGATGCTTGGCTCGGAGGGGCGGCGGAGCAGCTTGCTGGTCAGATTGCCTCGGCAAAAATACCCCTCTCGCGTATGATTTCACCTCAGTTGTACTGGGTTATGACCGGCAATGATTTCACTCTTGACATCAACAACCCGAAAGAGCCTAAGATTCTTTGCGTCGGCAATAATCCCGACCGTCAGAATATTTATGGCGCGGCCCTCGGACTTTACAATTCGAGAATTGTCAAACTTATAAATAAGAAGGGGATGTTGAAGTCAGGAGTCATCATAGATGAGCTCCCGACCATATACTTTAAGGGGCTGGACAATCTAATTGCCACTGCCCGAAGCAATAAGGTTGCCGTGTGCCTCGGTTTTCAGGATTTCTCACAGTTGGAACGTGACTATGGAAAGCCGGAGGCGGCGGTCGTGATGAATACTGTCGGGAATATCTTCTCAGGGCAAGTAGTAGGCTCGACCGCCAAAACATTATCGGAACGGTTTGGAAAGGTGTTGCAGAAGCGGCAGTCAATATCAATCAACCGTCAGGACGTCAGTCACTCGTTCAACACGCAGATGGACTCGCTTATTCCACCGAGCAAGATTTCCACATTGACACAGGGAATATTCGTCGGAGCAGTTTCCGACAACATCGACCAGCGCATAGAGCAGAAGATTTTTCACGCAGAGATTGTCGTGGACAGCAAAAAAGTCGATGCCGAAATGAAAAAATATGTGCCGATTCCAATCCTGACCGATTTCAAAGATACCACGGAGGATAAGCACAAGATGAGAGCCGATATTCAGGCAAACTACGACCAAATCAAGCAGGATGTGCGGGATATAGTTGACAATGAGATTGCCCGCATAGCCGCTGACCCGAAATTGCGACACCTTCTCCAACAGAAGGGTTGAAAACATCAATCAAAGTTTATTGATGACAAATAACCATTTTGACAGCCGGGGGTATGACCTCGACTACTACAACCTTTTTCTCCGTCGATACCTTTCGGAGCATAGATTTCCGGAAGCAGAGGATGATCTGTTTATTGCCACACGCACGGAACAAGCATACGATGTTTTCGTTGAATCCCGCGTTGCCGGTGACGAGTGGTATATTTCCAATGAAAAAGCAATGGCGGCACTTTATGCCGGATTTGAAATGTCACCTTACGATTTCATCAGCGGCCTGTTGCTTGATGAGTTTCAAGACAACATCTCACTTGAAGATGAATCCATTGAGTTCTGGACTTTCACGTTCATTGATGAGATGAAAGAGGAGTTCAAAGGAATTACTCTTGGGGAAGAATTCCTCAACACTACCGACGGAGAAGTATTTCGACTTACGGTTATTGGCCGTATTACCTTATTCTTTGAGGAGTATGGCTTATAACCGTTTACAAACCATGCGCGACAATATCGAAGCGATAAGAATTGTCTTTCGCCTCGATGTCGAGAAGCGACCGCCTAATGATATTGAGAGTATCGCGTTAGGCAAGTATGCCGGGTTCGGAGGACTGAAGTGCATACTCAATGATGCCAATGAACTTGCGGATGCCACCAAGTGGAGCAAATCTGATATTGAACTGTTTGCACCGACTATTGAGTTACGTCGTCTTATCCATGATTATAGCCATAGTGATAAGGAGTTTACCGCCTATATGGACTCGTTGAAAGCGTCTGTGCTGACGGCGTTTTACACTCCTAAAATAGTAATAGATGCTTTGACTGACTCGCTACATAATCAAGGAATTAAGATTGCTCGTTTCCTTGAACCATCAGCCGGACAGGGAGCTTTTGTTGATTCGTTTCTGCAACGCTATCCCGGAGCAGAGACTCTGGCATTTGAGAAGGATTTGCTGACGGGCAAAATCTTGTCTGCACTGCATCCCTCAATATCTACAGAGATAAAAGGCTTTGAGAAGATAGATTCTGATTTTGAGGGGTATTTCGATGTGGCAGCATCAAATATTCCATTTGGAGATTTTGCAGTTGCCGACCCTCGATATGCCACAAGCAAGGAGATTGCCTACCGTCAGTCAACTAAGGCTATTCACAATTACTTCTTCTTGAAGTCTTTGGACTCGGTGCATGAGGGCGGTATTGTGGCATTTATTGCCTCGCAGGGTGTGATGAATGCCGCCAGTCCCTTTGTTCGCATGGAGATGATGCGTCGTGCTGACCTTGTTGGTGCTTTCCGTCTGCCGAACAATACCTTTTCCGATAATGCCGGAACAGATGCCGGGTCTGACCTGATTATTCTCCAGAAGCACACCAACAAGAAAGCGTTGTCGGCTGATGAGGAGTTTTTCATCCAATCTATCGTTGACCGTGAGACAAAAGTTCCCAACAACAAATATTTTGCAGCATTTCCGCAGAATGTCATCTGCACGGAGGCAAAGGTTGGCACTGACCAGTTCGGAAAACCGGCTATCATCTACAAGCATGAAGGTGGTGTGGATGGTATTGCAGCTGATATGCGAAAGGCACTCGATGAATCGCTGAAACTGCGCCTAAATCTGGACTTCTATAATAATAGGAGTCTCACACCACCAACTCAAGAACCGCCGACACTCAAACCGACAAAGAAGGCTCCCGAAAATAAGGTGGAGAAGCCGAAGCGCATTGCTGAGACTCCGCTGATGCAGCAATACCGGGAGATGAAGAAGAAACATCCTGATGCCATTCTTCTTTTCCGTGTCGGTGACTTCTACGAGTGCATGGGTGTGGATGCGGTCAAAGCGTTGGAGGTTTTGGGAATTACCCTCACCCGCCGTATGAATGGTGACAAGAGTAGCATAGAGTTGGCAGGATTTCCGCACCATGCTCTCGATGTGTATCTGCCCAAACTGGTCAGAGCCGGCAACCGCGTCGCTATCTGTGAGCAGTTGGAAGACCCGAAGCTGAAGAAAAAGACGGTGAAGCGCGACACTCCGAAGCCAGAGGATCAGCCGAAACCTGACCCTCCCAAGCCAGAACCGCCAGAACCTTCTCCTGCACCAAAGGATGATGATCCAACGCCACCTCCATCCCCAATACCATCCGATAAGGAAATAGAAACATCTGGTAGCCCGGATTACAATGATAATCCTGAGCCTCGTTTGTTCGCCTACAATCTTTTCGGAGAACTGGAGCCTATCGGCAAGCCACAACGTCAACCGAAGCAGCCACCCCAGCAGGACGACAAGCCGAAGCCAACGGTTACTGTAACCGACACTCAGGCTAAGAAATTCCGACCGCTCTCTGAAAAGGAGCTGGAGTTTTACGGCTCTCTTGATTGGGAAACCAATCCTCCCATCAATGGCTTCTATGAGACAATGATGTCGATTGCCCATCGTCAGCTTGCTGAAATGGAGGCTGAACGTCAGGCAATGGAGGCGGCAAAGAAGGAGACAATCACCGAAGACGGCACAATCATCGAAATATCAAAAGGTGATTTTGTCCCGAAGCCAAGAGTGGCTTCGGATGCACGCAAGCCTGCGGAACGTGATATGTCGCCACGTCCTTTCTCGGAGGATATTCAGTTCTTCCATCACAACGGCTCTATGGTCGTGGACAAGGGGCAGGTCGGTTTTCTCTCAGAGGTTCGCAAGAATGGCGCAACTTTCTCGCCGCTGTCACTCAAACCGGAGCAGGAGAAAAGAGCAATGCTATATGTTACCCTCTCTGAAACGTATCAGCAGCTCTACAACTTCGAGGCCGAGACGCATGAGGCTTCAACCGAGTTGCGTCAACACCTCAATGACTACTACGATGAGTTTGTGGATAAGTACGGCAACCTCAATGAGAAACAGAACGTCAAGTTCATTCTCATGGATGCCAACGGTCGTGATTCTCTCGCCCTTGAACGTGGAGAGAACGGCGTATTCGTAAAGGCCGACATCTTTGACCACCCTGTAAGTTTTTCGCAAGATGAGATAACCTCGGTCGAGATGCCGCAGGATGCTCTTATGGCTTCGCTTAATAAATACGGTGAAGTCAACATGGACTATATGGCAGACCTGTTGGGTATTGACAAGACCGCCGGATCCATCGTAGGCGAATATGAGTGGGATTTGCTTGATGCTCTCAAAGGTCATATATATTACAATCCACTTGTGGAGAAGTATGAGATTGCTGACCGATTCATTGCCGGAAATGTGGTCCAGAAAGCGGAGGACATCAAGGCATGGATTGACCGAGAAGAGAAAAGAATCGAGAATTTCCCGGGCTATGACGGCATTGAACCGTTCATCGAAATTTCCAGAGACTCGTTGAAAGCGTTGGAGGAAGCCATTCCACGAAAGATTACCTTCGATGAACTGGACTTCAACTTCGGTGAACGCTGGATACCGACAGGCATTTACTCTGCGTACATGAGCCACCTTTATGGCACTGACGTGAAAATCGCATATTCTTCATCTATGGACGAGTATTCCTGTGACGCACGTCGCAAGAATATGAAGATATGGGAGGAGTTCTGTGTCAGAGGCTACTATCGTGTCTATGATGGCATGAGCCTTCTCAAACACGCCCTGCACAATACTGTGCCGGACATCAAGAAGTCCATTGGCAAGGATGAGAACGGTCACGACATAAAAGTCCCCGACAGTGAGGCAATCCAACTCGCCAACACCAAGATTGATGAAATACGCAATGGTTTCTCTGAATGGCTTGATGCTCAGTCGCCGGAGTTCAAGGATAGGCTTGTGGATTTGTATAACAGCAAATTCAACTGCTATGTCCGTCCTCATTACAATGGAGCGCATCAGACATTCCCCGACCTCAATATGAAATTGTTGGGTGACCGCTATGGACTCGGCTCTATATATCAGTCGCAGAAGGACTGTATATGGATGCTGAAACAGAACGGCGGAGGGATCTGCGACCATGAGGTCGGCACGGGTAAAACACTGATAATGTGCATTGCAGCGCACGAAATGAAGCGTCTTGGACTCGCCAACAAACCGATGATTATCGGAATGAAGGCGAATGTCGCGGAGATTGCCATGACCTACCAAACGGCCTATCCCAATGCCCGTATTCTATACGCCGATGAAAAGAGTTTCAAGGCAGATAACCGTGTCGCATTCTTTAATCAAATCAAGAACAACGACTATGATTGCGTGATAATGTCGCACGACCAGTTCGGCAAGATACCGCAGTCGCCGGAGATGCAGCAGCAAATCCTGCAAGCGGAACTTGATACGGTTGAGGAGAATCTGGAAGTCATCAAGCAGCAGGGCCACGACATTTCCCGTGGTATGCTCAAAGGTCTTATCAAGCGTAAGGAGAATCTGACCGCCAAGATAGCCACCATTCAATATCAGATGGAGCAGAACAAAGATAGTGTCGTTGACTTCCGACAGATGGGCATCGACCACATTTTCGTTGATGAATCGCAGAACTTCAAGAACCTGATGTTCAACACTCGGCATGATAGAGTGGCAGGTCTCGGCAACAGCGAAGGAAGCCAGAGGGCACTCAATTTGTTGTATGCAATCCGTACCATCCAAGAGAGGAATGGCAAAGACCTCGGCGCAACATTCCTCAGTGGTACGACAATCTCCAACTCATTGACGGAGTTGTATCTACTGTTCAAGTATCTACGACCAAAAGAACTTGAAAGGCAGGAGATTCGGTGCTTCGATGCGTGGGCGGCTATCTTCGCCAAGAAGACAACCGACTTCGAGTTTAATGTCACAAACAATCTGGTGCAGAAGGAGCGTTTCCGCTACTTCATCAAGGTGCCGGAGTTGGCAGCTTTCTATAATGAGATAACAGATTATAGAACCGCAGAAGATGTGGGTGTTGACCGGCCGCAGAAGAATGAGATACTCCATAATATCCCTCCGACAAAGGAGCAGGAGATTTTCATCCAGAAGCTGATGGACTTCGCCAAGAGTGGCGATGCCACAATCTTAGGACGTGCGCCGCTGTCTGACACCGAGGAGAAGGCGAAGATGCTCATAGCCACCGACTATGCCCGAAAGATGGCTCTCGATATGAGAATGATTGACCCTAATTATTCCGATAATCCGAACAACAAGGCCAGCCACTGCGCAAAGATGATTGCAGAGTATTACCATAAATATGATGAGCAGCGCGGGACCCAGTTTGTATTTTCCGACCTTGGGACATATAAGCCCGGTGAATGGAACTTCTATTCGGAGGTCAAGCGCAAACTCATTGAGGACTATGGCATACCGCCGCATGAAATCCGCTTTATTCAGGAGTGCAAGACGGAGCGGTCAAGAAAGGCCGTGATTCAGGCGACCAACGACGGTGATGTTCGTGTTCTATTCGGCTCAACCTCAATGCTTGGCACCGGAGTCAACGCCCAGAAAAGGTGTGTCGCAATTCATCATACCGATACACCGTGGCGCCCGAGTGATTTGGAGCAGCGCAATGGTCGAGGAGTAAGAGCAGGCAATGAAATTGCCAAACTCTACGCCGACAATAAAGTTGATGTAATCATCTATGCAGTAGAGAAATCGTTGGACTCATACAAGTTCAATCTTCTCCATTGCAAAGCCACTTTCATTGCGCAGTTGAAGTCCGGCGCACTCGGGGCGAGAACCATTGACGAAGGTGCTATGGACGAGAAATCAGGCATGAATTTCTCGGAATACATGGCAATCCTCTCCGGCAATACAGACTTGTTGGATAAAGCCAAGTTGGAGAAGCGCATCGTGTCACTGGAGAGTGAGCGCAAATCATTCGGGAAAGGTCGTGCAGATGCCGAGTTCCGTCTGAGTACCATTACCCATGATATTCAGAACAATGAGGCTGCTATGGAGCGTATGAAGGCGGATTATGAAAAATATTCTGCCGTAGTCCAACGAGATAAAGACGGTAATCCGGTCAATAATCTCACCGTTGATGGATGTAAGTTCAAGGACGAGCAGAATATGGGAGTCCACCTGCAAGGGCTGGCACAGCGTACCGACACCCACGGCCAATACGTCCGTGTTGGAGAAGTCTATGGTTTCCCAATCTCCATCATATCAGAGCATACCCTGATTGATGGCAGGGAGGGAGTGCAGAACCGCTTTGTTGTAGAAGGCTCATATAAATACAAGTACAACAACGGTTTCATCGCCATGAGCGACACCCATGCCGCCTGTATGAACTTCGTCAACGCACTGGAGAAAATCCCCGGCATTGTTGAGCAATATGAGGAGCGAACCGCCAAACTCAAAGCCGATGTCCCAGTCTTGGAAGGCATTGTCGCCAAGCAATGGGGTAAGGAGGACGAGTTGAAGCAGCTCAAATCCGAACTCGCCGCCCTCGACCGCAAGATAACAGCGGAACTGAAGCCCAGCGACGCAGAGGGAGCCGCCCGTGCCAAAGTAGTCACCCCAACCAAAGGCAACGGAGAGCCTCTCGATGAACCTGCACCATCTCAGGCCCCTGACACCAAGAAGTCAATGGTAGCAGAGCCGACCACCACATACAAAGAACGGGAACCCTTAAGTTCCCGCATCATAATTGGTGGTTGTGGCGTAACTCCACTCGGAGGTTTTCGCGCCGCCGGCCCGAAATTGTAGATAAGGAATTGAATGGCGACACTCTTGAAAAATAGAGCGTCGCCATTCAATTCCTTATCTATAATCCTTTGGAATACCTTCTGCCTTAATCCAAGCATAGAGAGTCGAGCGGTTTATGCCGAGCAACATTGCAGCCTGAGCCTTGTTCCCTTTAGTCTGTCTTAAAGCCCTTTGCACACGATAATGACGGGTATGGGATTCTCTGTTCTTGGGAATCTCATTCAGGACTATGTCATCTTTACCTAATGTCTCACCACGGAACTCATAGCAAGCGCGTGATATGGTGCTGAATAATTCCCTCACGTTGCCGGTCCATATATGGTTGGTCAATTTGTTGATAGAACCTTTTGTTAGACGAGGGGCTTTGATTCCTGTCTCAGCGCAAATCTGCTTTATAAAGCACTCTGCCAAAGGTATAATGTCGTCCTGACAATCTGAAAGAGGTGGAACAATCACAACATTGCGGTGTATGCAATGAAACAAGGCTTCGGAAAAATCACCGTCCCGTACTTTTTCAGCGAGATTTACTTTTGTCGATAGTATTATGCGTCCGGTAAACTTGATTTCCTTTGTAAGATTCTGAGGAGTAAACACGCCGCGTTGAATCACAGTGGCAAGCACTTCTTGAACGTGCAACGGAAGCATACAAACTTCATGGATGTAAAGAGTGCCTCCATTGGCTTGAGCCAACAGTCCTTGCTGGTTGCGATACAAAGGATGTTTCACACCTGTTTCCTTGCCACGGAATATATCCATGCTTTCAGTCGCGCTCAGATAATGTGCACACTCAGCCACAACGAATGGTCCGGAGCGGCGAGGGCTGCTGTCATGAATCACTCGCGCTATCGCACTTTTTCCTACACCTTGGGGCCCTGAAAGGAGAAGCGTGGAATTTGAGTTGCTCTCAATATTTATCCTTCTCGAACATCCCTGAAAAGCATTACTGTTCCGTTGAAACCATCTTTGGTCTTCTCTATGGCACTTTTCTATTGCAATTGTAAGTCTGTCAACAACAAGTGAATCAAAATAGAAACAATGGTCAGCACCTAACTTATACACCTTATTATATATGTCGGGGGACTCCGTCATGGCTACACCAACTTTTTTAATACCTAAAATGGTATCATTCGTCCATTCAAGAAGTTTTATACCATCACAGTCTTTACCTGCGACTGCCACTATCAGCGTACTGCAATCACTTCGTTCAAGGATTTTCTTTGCAGTACTGATGCTGTTGGTGGTCTGTATTTTTAGTCCCGGTCTGGAAAATACCTCTTCCATTTTTTTACCATCCTCTATCCGGGAACTGTAGATAAGGAGGCTCCGATTACTCGGTGGATCATTGTCTATATTCATAAGACTTTCGGGGAGTGTTAAAAATGATTTTGCCATTATAACAAATGTGTATAGGGTATTTGTTCGCCAAAACTGAGTGCAAAGATACAATTTTTATTTTAGAATGACATACTGTTGCACAATCAAATATGGATTATATCGCGGATATTTATGTTGAATACACAACATAGTGTTGTCTAAATCCGACACTTTTAACACACTATAAAATTCATACACGCGCGGTTGTATAAGATTTATATTACAGGATAATAGCGTGTTACAAATATTTCACATCAGGGATTGAACCATTTTGAAATTAAATATATTGAGAAGGGCATAACTCAAAAACAATACTGAAATGGAAATATTAACCCTCCTGAACAGCCAGTTCTTTCACCAGTTGGAAGAAGGCGATGAAAGCAACATCAAGGCACTCTACGCCGATATGAGAGCCACAATCGTGGAGTATGCCCACGGCAACAGCCAATGGCGAGTGATACACACCGGCCTGTCGATATTCATTTCCGAAGTGGCTGAACTCCTCGGTTATGCCGATGGCTTACTGAGCCGATATGCAAAGCGTATCCTTGAAATAGCCAAATGTCTGCTCAACCAAATTGAGATGGCTGTTTCAGCGAAAATCGCACTGGATACAGTGGCTGAGAATAATCAAGTGATTGATACAACATCAGATGTAACTTTCACCGGTAACTATGCCGACTTCTGTGAACTCATCCACCTTATAATAGCCTGCAAATTCATCAACGGTGGCAGCAAGTCTTACCAGCTCCATATCAAGAAAGAGCTTCATTCACTCTTCGGTCTTGACTTTGACCCGAAGAAATACCAGAACGCACGGGATGGCATAAAGCGCCGCTGTCCTGCAAAGGGTAGCCGGGTGACATACTTCCTCGACAATATGGTGGATGTCGTAAATGCCGAACTTGCAGCATGATAACATACCCAAATGCTGATACTCACTTATGGTTTCGGACGATAGTGAAGGTGCAATTGTTTGGGAATCAAGAATTGAAGAATATTTGAAACAATAAAACATCAGCACTTATCCGATGCTTACAATGCCCGAGAAAAGCCGCAGTAACTTTGCATCGTAAAACTTAAACAACACCCGATATGAATACTTCACCACCTCCTCAATATCCGGAGTCCGAACCATTCAAGAAATGGATCATGGACGCAGTAGGAACAATGGTATTTCTTCTCGGCTCAATGACAGAGTCTTTGAAAGAAATAGCCGAAAAGTCCGGTAAAGCCAAGCTGAAATACAAAGGCAAAGAGATAATAATGCTTGAAGACCTCGCCATCGGTCTCAACAAAAGTCCGAGGACATTCCGGCGACTTCGTGCTGAGAAGAAAATCAGTTATTGGTCAAGCAAAGACGGACACACTGTCTTTGTCACACAAGACCAGTTCGATGATTACATCACCAATAATTTTGTTCCCAACGAAATTGAAGATGAATCAACAGCACCCCAGAGATAATTATCGCGCCGCAAGTCCGGCGTAATGTTTAACCAAATAATTTTAATGGAACAAAACAAAGAACAGCAACAACCTGAAGTGCTGATTGCCCGCAACCACGAAACAGGGCAGGTCGGCGCAGTCGTGGGACAGAATCCCGACGGCACCCCGAAAATGGCGGATGTAAAATCCGCGAAGCTCAGTGACCTTGTGAAATTCTCCAAAGGTCAGAATCCCCTCGAAGCCTTCATGTCGAACTTCATCCGACAGGCAAAGAACCCTTCGCTATTCGGTTTCTTCAAGATTCCTGAAACTGAATTCGACAAAATCGGCCCGGCGATGTCCGATATGCTCCAAGACCCTGTGGCTAACGCCGACCTTCTTAAACCTTTTGAGGTTGATGCCAAATCAATGGCAAAGGAACAGACGGTTACTGAACAGCATGACCAGACTCCGGCAAAGGAGACTTCGACCGCAATCAAGATGGCGCCGGTTGACCCCAACAAAGTTGACTGGGACACCATCGAAAAACAATGGGGCATCAAGAGAGATGACCTCGAAAAATCCGGAGCAATGCAGCAGATGGTCTATAACCACAAGTCTCCGCAGCTTTTCACCCTGAGACCGGAAATCGGCGGCGAGAAATTCGAGGCACAGGCCCGGCTCTCGTTCAAGTCCAATCCTGACGGCAGTTTTACCCTCACGCCTCATTTCGTGAAGCACGAGCCTCAGCTCGACAAGGCCTATAAAGGCTATTCTTTCACGGACGAGGATAAGGCTCAGCTCCGCAAGACTGGAAATCTGGGCAGACCTGTTGACCTTACCGACCCGAAAACCGGGGAGGTCAAGAAGTCGCTCGTCAGCATCGACCGTCTCACCAATGAGATTGAAAGTATCCCCGTGGATAAAATCTACATCAAGAACAAGGTTGCTAACATCGAACTTGACATGAAGCAGATCGGCATCCTCAAAGACGGAGGCATAATCAGAGAGCAGCATATCGAGCTGCCCAACGGACGGAAGTTTACCGCCGACCTCCAGTACAATGCCGACAAGCGCGATGTGGTTTTCGTCAACTCGGAACAATACCGCCAGAAGCGGGAGCAATCTCAGGAACAGGGTGGACAGCAGTACAACTCATGGCTCGACAAGGAGGGCAACATCAAGAACCTCACCAAATGGAAAGGTGTGCCGCTCTCCGAAACAGCCCAAGCTGACTATCGTGCCGGCAAACAGATTATGGTAGGTGAAATCCCTGACCGAAACGGGAATCCCTGCACGGTCTATCTCCAGTTTGACCCTGCGAAGCAGCGTCCGAAGCAGACCTATGTCTATCCCGACAAAGAAAAGGTTGTCGGCATAGCCAGCGAGAGCAAGACCCAATATGCTGTCAACAATGAGGGTAAGACCAACGAACCCACAAAAGGGGTTAAGGAACCGCTCCAGAGGGGGCAGACCGAGCCCAAAAACGAAGAACAGAAAAAACAGCAAAAGCCGAAAGGCCCCAAACTCTGACCTTCAACCACTTTATCCGCAAGCTCTGAATTGAGCAGACCGCCATTCCCTCGCGTGCGCAAGCGATGATATGGCAATCCCTCCACCGACATGGGGAGGTCGCGAACTCCCCGTGTCATTCTCTCCAAACCTCCCGGCTGAGAGTGTCAGCCTTCAACAAACCCAATTTACAAACTCTAAAAAATTTTCAGACATGAAAGTCATAATTACCGAGGCCGCTCCCGTGGCTTCAGCCATCGCCCGCGCCCTTAACGTAACCACCAATGTAGCCGTCCCCGGCGTAATCTACAACAATGACATCGCTGTCATCACCGTCACTCCTGACTTCATCCGTCCATTCGGACTCGGAGTGCTTCCCGGCAAGGACGCTCTCCCCATCGTGCCGGAACGCTACACATACGGTATCCGCCATACTCCCGATGAGAACGGTCGTTATGGTATCTCGACCGAGGACAAGACCTATGCCGACTATATCGGCAAACTTATCCGTGGCGGCGGTGAGGTAATCTTCGCTTCCGACGGCGGAGCCGATGCTCAGGGACGTTTCGCCAACATCTGCCGTTTCTTCAAAGTCGGCGCACCCACAAGCCGTATGTTACTGACCCGTATGGAGCGCAAGGCAATCAAGTCGGCATTCAAGACCCGTCAGTGGGGACGTAAGTTCCATAATCTCGCCCAGACAGGACTGGTGGGCATGGCGATGGACGAGGCTTTCAAGTACAATGTTTCAGAAGTCTATCGCTCTCTGTTCAAGGAAATGAAGTCGCCTATCTGCCGTCAGGATGTGCTTGTACTTGCCGCCGTCAAGAACTATCTTGAATCTGACGCAGAAGCCCGTGGCCAACACGTTCCCGTCACCACCCATTCCGTTATGGTGAGCGGCGTGGTTCTCGGCAAGGATGTCAAATTCTATCCCTGTTCGACATTCTCCACCAAAGATGAGGCAGCGGAGGCATACAAGAATCTGTGTGTGCCGGCAACAGTCGAGGCTTCCGATGTTATGCTCGACACTGAGATGAGTCCGGCTCCGGCACTCTTCACTCTCGCCACACTCCAGAGCGAGGCATGGGAAAAACTCAATCTTAATTTCTCCACAACCCGCGACATCACCGTCAGCCTCTATGAGCGTGGTTTTATCTCGTCGCCCCTGACATCATGCGCAAAACTGCCCGAATCGTTGCGCGATGAACTCCGCCGCTACAAATGGTGCAGGAAGTATCCTTTTGCCGCCGACGGGACAATCTCCGGCAATCACGGCATCATCATCTCCGGCAACAAGCCTCTGTTCCTCGACAGTGATGAACAGCGTGTATATGACCTTATCCGTTCTCGCTTCTATGCCAACCTTGCCGGCCCTACCGCAGTGAACGAGCTGGTTATCGAGGTGGAAATCAACGGCGAACCGTTCTATGGAACTATCCCTTACACCCCCGACATCAAGGTGCCTAAGGCCGTGGAAGTGAAACTCACCGGTAAATCCCAATTCTCCCGCACCTCAGTGGCTCCCACAGCGCCCAAAATGAACGATCTTCTCTGCGCAATATCAATGTTGCTCCGTTCACTGTCGGACAAATACAATCCCGGTATGCCTTTCACATTGGCACACCATGATGTGGCGGACGCATTCGACCGTCTCCGCGACAACCGCCTTCTTCTGGACGTATGCGGTGAACCTGCAATCACCGGCGAGGGAAATCTCCTGCTTGAAACCTTCAACGCAACTTATGCCCTCGGTCACCTTATGGCATATCAGGTAGAGGTTGAACGGCTCTACGGCGACCGCAAGAACAGTGTCGGCGGAGCGCAGCTCATGAATGAGTATGGCAAATGGATCTATGACAAGACCGAACAGCTCATCACCGACCACCGTCTGTTCCCGGCTAAGGCAGATACCCATGTCTGCCCGATATGCGGCCGACACTCGGTTATCCGCTATCCCCGCGTTGCGAAATGCCACGTTTGCGGATTCACCATGCCTTTGCAGTTCATGGGCCACAAGTTCACCGACAAGGAGGTCGCCAGCCTTCTGACCCACGGCTACACATCGCAGATAATGTTCACCAACCGTCACGGCCATGAGTTCTACGACATCGTTGTGCGCGGCAAGGGCAAAGGGCTGTCATTCGCCCCGATTGAAGCCAAATTATACTGAAAATAACCGCCGTTTGAAAATAATTCACTAAATTCGCAATCGAATCGCAGTCTATGTAACATACGACTTGCGGATTTAGTGGTTGAAGGCGGAGGGGACTCCGCCTTCTTTTTTCACTCGGTCACATTTGAAACCGCTAAACATTGGAATACGTAAGAATCGACAAAGAGGCACTGGATGCAATGTTCGAGATAATGGAGTATCAGTCCCTTTTGATTGCGGCGATGTATGAGAAGTGCCGCTCAATCCAATCCGGCAAATGGATTCCAACTGAGACCGTCGCGGAACTGCTATGTGTTTCAACCCGGAAAGTGAGAACTATGAAAACGCTCGGACAAATCGGCTATGTAAAACATGGACGGAAATGTTTTTACAAGTCAGAGGACGTATATTCAAAAATAAACAAAGGCAAGAGTGAAAGAAATATATGACAAAGAACATGACGTTATAAGAAAATTCCTCTCGATGGGAAGGCGGAATATTGAGATGCTGGAGGAAATAGCGTTGGAATATAAACCTTTCCTGATGGGTAAACGCTTTATTACTGATGCCCAGTTATCTGAAAGACTCGGTATTTCGCGCCGAACATTGCAGGACTTCCGCGACAGAGGCATTATTCCGTTCTATCGTCTTGACGGAAAGATACTTTATGAAGAAACGGATATAGAGGAATACCTGTCCTCAATCTACATACCCAAATATTAAAAGGGAGAGTTACCGAATCGACCGGTAGCTCTCCCTTTTCAGTTGTCTGATGTTGATGTCATCTGTTGATGCTCAGTCTGTCAAATCGGTTGCGCATGGTCTGCATATCCTCATAGACGGTCTGGTCTTGAATCTTAGCGTAGATCTGCGTTGTTTTGATGTCGCTGTGTCCGAGCATCTTCTGGATTGATTCGAGAGGAACATGATTGTTGAGCGACAGAGACGCGAAAGTGTGTCGCGCGATATGGGTGGTCAGAGGCTTGGTTATCTTTGCGAGATCCGCAATCTCTTTGAGATAAGCGTTCATTTTCTGATTGGAACATACGGGAAGCACTACTCCTGTAGATACTGCAACGGGATGGTTGACATATTTGTCGGCTATCTGACGCGGTACCTCCAACATCGGTATGATACTCAACTCGCCGGTTTTCTCGCGGGACTTGCGTATCCACATATTGCCGTCACGGTCTTTCTCTATGTCGCTCCATTGAAGCGATTTTATATCGCAGAATGCAAGGCCGGTGAAGCAGCAGAACACGAATGTGTCCCTGACAAGTTCCAGACGCGGCATCATGGAGAAGTCGAGTTTGAGAATCTCCATAATCTCAGCCTCAGTCAGAAATTGGCGTTTCGCCTGAGTGCGGTGGAACTTCCTGCCGATGAACGGGTCTTCTGTTATCCACTTATGCGCGATGGCATACTGGATAGTGTTCTTGAGATAGCGGAGGTACTTCACAGCCGTGTTGTTGGCGCAGTTCTTGCTGACACGCAGAAAATGCTCGAAATCATCTATCATTCCTGCCGTGACATCCCTTACCGGAATATCATCGACATTCATAGTCAGACGCAGGAACTCGCCGAGGTAGGTCACGCACCGCTCCCAACGAAGGTAGGTAGCATTGACCATATCGCCACGCTCCATCTCCTCTTTTCTCTTGGCGTTGGATTCTGTGAAAATCTCACATAGCATTTTAGGCTTCTCTACCTTGCCGAGAAAAAGGTCGCGCATAACAATAGGGTTGACGAGTTTCTTCTCGCGGACGAGGTTAGTATGTATCTCGCAGAATCTGGCCCGTATCTCATCGAGGTACTTGTTCAGCTCCAGATCGCGCCGGGAGCGACCTTTCGAGAGCTTGCGTTTCTGGTCCCAGTTCTCAGGATTGACCGAGCGGCCTATGGCGAGGTCAGTCTGCTGACCTGCCACTGAAATTCTGACATACACCTTGTGGTCGGTGTAGCCTTCCGACCTTGGCTTCCTTGTGAAGAAGGTCAGGGTGAAATAAGGGTTGTTTGTCATGTTACTTACGGGTTTAATGGTTACTTAAAGATACTCATTTTTAACCCAGATTCCAAATGCACTTCGGAACATGATACTCCGGCGGTGGCGTAACCGTGTACATCAGGCCGATTTTTCGGCGAAATTTAACATTGTACACGAATTTCACACGGCAGAATGGGGAAGACCGCAGCAGTGACGACAGACAAAATCATCGGATAGGATTAACTCTTAAATAAAGTTAAAATCTACTTTATCACACCCGAATTGTGGGTCGAGGGTCGCGTTCCCGCCCGCAGAACCCCACTTTTTCAAAGTTGAATTTCTGCAAATGCGCAGTCCTCAACCTGTTGCGGGCCTTTCCGTGTAACCGTGTACATTTTTGTACACGAAACACGATGTACACGTTTTGTACACGCCTGTAGGTAATATTGGGTCAGCGGATTTTCCCGGTGGGCAGACGTTGTCTCAGGAATAGAGTGCGGCCA
>ENA-OPSF01001186-OPSF01001186.1-human-gut-metagenome-genome-assembly--contig:-NODE-1186-length-20992-cov-3.476907_pt1 | contig 20992 bp, 15 predicted proteins | sample MGYA00241452_ERZ501896 | MGnify/ENA primary metagenome ERZ501896 (study PRJEB25962, sample SAMEA2042111) | human gut metagenome | biome: human gut; feature: human-associated habitat; material: faeces... | reverse complement strand
CAGGATATGAAGGCAATCTGGCTGGACAATGGCGTTATCACAAATATTGTCGTGAATGAAGCCTGCTCATCTGGCTGTGGGTCTTTTTTGGAAAATTTTGCATCCTCCCTGCATATTCCGGCGCGGGAGATTGCTGAAAAGGCATTTTCTTCGCAGCATCCGGCTGCGCTCGGAAGCCGCTGTACCGTCTTTATGACGAGCAGTATCGTGACGGAGCAGAGAAATGGAAAGCTGCCGGAGGACATCATGGCGGGGCTGTGCCGTTCGATCATTGAAAATGTATTTACAAAGGTTATCCGTGTGTCGAACCTGGATTCTCTGGGAAAGAGGATTGTCGTACAGGGCGGAACGTTTGAAAATGATGCGGTTCTCTGTGCGCTGGAACAGTATGTCGGCCGCCCGGTGATCCGGGCGCCGTATCCGGGCATTATGGGGGCGATCGGTGCGGCGCTTTTAGCGAAGGAAGAAGCACAGAGCCGGAAACAGCCGCATTTTACCAGTTTGGATCAAATGGAGTCCCTGACCTGGCAGCAGGAGGCGAATGTGCCGTGTCCGTTCTGTATGAACCATTGTCAGCGTGCGGTGGTGCGGTTTTCGAATGGAACCTCATGGATCACGAACAACCGTTGTGAGCGGGGCGAGATTCTTGGCGATCCGAAGGATGTGAAGGTGCGCGAGCGACTGAAAATAGCGTCCGAAAACCGGAATAAAGTGCTAAATCTCTATAAATTGCGGGAAGAACTCCTGTTTGCAGATTATCTGGATCAAGCGGAAGAGGGGGATGCATCGTCTGCAAAAAGTCATTCAGAGCGGGCAGGCGCTAAGACTGGTTTTGTGCCGAATGCTGTGTCTGATACTGTGCGGCGAAATATAACCATCGGTCTGCCGCGCGTCCTTGCTTTCTGGGATACGATGCCGTTCTGGACGACGTTCTGGCGTTCTCTGGGCTTTGAAATTCAGATTTCATCCCCGAGCACGCACAAGATGTTTGAGGAAGGCTTAAGCGCGGTAACTTCAGATACCGTCTGCTTTCCGGCAAAACTGGTGCACGGGCATATCCGCGATCTGGTAAAGAAGAAAGTGGATCGTATTTTTATGCCGTCGATTGCGGCGATCGGATCGGAAAATACGGAATCAACGAGCGAGTCCATGTGTGCAGTCGTGAAAGGATATCCGCTTGTGATCCTCAACTCGGATTCTCCGGAGAAACAGTGGGGCATTCCGTTTGATGCACCGTTATTTTACTGGTACAGGGAGGAAGATAAAGAACGTCAGCTTATTACATATATGGAACAGACATTTTCCATCCAGCCGTCGGAAACGAAAAAGGCGGTTCTTGCAGGAAATGATGCGATGCGGCAGTTTGGGAGCCGCCTGAAAGAGGCGGGAGCGAAGGTTCTGGAAGAGGTGGAAAAAGAGGGGCGCTATGCGGTGGTGCTGGCGTCAAGACCGTATCAGAATGATGCGCTTGTCAACCACAGCCTGCCGGAGCTTTTGACCGAGTTCGGCGTTCCGGTTCTGACGGCAGATTCTGTTCCGGGCATTGAAAATGTGGATTTAAGCCACAGCCGTCTGGATGTCGTAAACAATTACCACGCGCGGATGCTGGCGTCCGCGGTTCTGGCGGCACAGAGCCAGAATCTGGAATATGTCCAGTTTGTAAGCTTTGGATGCGGGCATGACGCATATTTGTCGGATGAGATCCAGCGTATGATGCGGGAAATCTCCGGAAAATCACCGCTGATCCTGAAACTTGACGAGAGCGAGGTACAGGGACCGCTGCGGATCAGGGTGCGTTCCTTCCTGGAGACGATCAACATGCGGCGGAAGAAGCGGGAGATGGCGGAGAGGCTGCAAAACCAGCCTGGAACAAGCCGACAGGAGAATGCGGGCGGCGGAAATGAATGCGGGACGGCTGTGCTGGGACCAGACATTCAAAAATCCTGGCAGGTTCACGAACTTTCGGATCCATATCCGGTTAAATTTGAGGTGGAAGACCGCAAGAAGCGCACGGTTCTGGTCCCGAACACCTCCCACGCGTTCTGCCGGATTATGTCGGCGGCGTTGAAGACACAGGGAATCCAGGCAGTTCCGCTGGCGGTCGGCAGAGAAGAGGCGATCCGCCTCGGAAAGCAGTATGTCCACAACGATATCTGTTTCCCGGCGCAGATTGTCATCGGCGAGGCGCTGGCAGCACTTCGGAGTGGTCAGTATGTGCCATCTGAGACGGCGATCGGTATGGGAAAGTACATCGGTGACTGCCGCCTGACCCATTACAGTGCGCTGCTTCGCAAGGCGCTTAACGACGCCGGCTACCCGGAGGTGGCGATTCTGACGAACGATGACGTCGATTATCATGATCTGCATCCGGGCTTCCGGATGAACCTTATGTCGGCGATCCGTCTGGCGGGAGCGCTTCCGATGATCGATATTCTGGAAGAGCTGCTTCGCAAGAACCGTCCGTATGAGAAGGTTTCCGGAAGCAGCGATCAGGCATTTGACGAGGCGCTGGATTTCGTCGTGGATGGTCTGGAGCAGCATGGGCTTTCAGGCGCTCTGCGAGGCTTTAAAAAGGCGATCCAGCGGATGAATGCGATTGAATATGACCGGAGCCAGCCGCGCCCGCGCGTCCTGATCGTCGGCGAGTATCTCCTCAATTTCCATCCGGGCGCGAATCATGAGATTGAGCGCTACCTGGAGAAAAATGGATTTGAGATTATCGAGGCGCGGATGACGGATGTTATCCGGAAAACGTATTTCTGCCAGGATGAGCAGATTCGGACGTATCATCTGAAAAAGCCGTTTGTCAAGAAAAACTGGTACCATGTGGCGAACCGGGTATTTGACGCTGCGCACGCGGCAGCGGATCGGATAGCGAAATAGCATCCGCTCTATACGCCTGTCTGCCGCCTGCCGGAACTGGTAAAGGAAAGTGACCCGATCATCCCGCACACCTTTGATGCGGGCGAGGGCGTGCTGATTCCGGGTGAGATCCTGCACCATGCGGCGCACGGCTGCCGGGCATTTGTGATTTTACAGCCATTTGGCTGTCTGCCAAACCATGTGGTAGGACGCGGCATCGTAAAAAAAATGCGGGAAATGTACCCGGACGCCCAGATCCTGCCGCTTGACTACGATCCGGATGTGAGCTTTGCCAATCTGGAAAACCGCCTGCAGATGCTGATTATGAATGTGAAAGAAAGAAGCGTGGACACGGTTGCCCTGCCGGACGTGGGGCAGAGAAGCCCCGTGGAGACTATGAATAGAAAACAGAAAAACGCCGATAATAAAAAGCAGAAAGTTTCCTGATTTCGGGTTAGACAAAAATAGAAATCACATAAGCCCACGCGGCGGAAAGGGACAAGCTATGAAACATCTGGAAATTGAAAAGGTGATTGGACGGGAGATTGTTGATTCGAGAGGAAATCCAACCGTGGAGGCGGAGGTTTATCTATCAGACGGAAGCATAGGACGCGGCGCGGCACCGAGCGGTGCATCGACAGGTGAATTTGAGGCTCTGGAGCTGCGAGACGGCGACAAGTCGCGTTTCGGCGGAAAGGGCGTACAGAAAGCAGTCCAGAATGTGAATACCGTGATTGCAGAGGTGTTAAGGGGCATGGATCCGGCGGACGTCTATGCGGTTGATAAAGCGATGATCGAGGCGGACGGAACCAAGGATAAATCCAAGCTGGGCGCGAATGGGATCCTGGCGGTTTCGATCGCGAACGCACGGGCAGCAGCCAATGCGTATGGTCTCCCGCTGTACCGTTTCCTCGGCGGTGTGTCTGGAAACCGTCTTCCGGTTCCGATGATGAACATTTTAAACGGCGGCGCGCATGCGGCAAACACCATCGATGTACAGGAGTTCATGATTATGCCGGTTGGAGCAGAGAGCTTTTGTGAGGGACTCCGCTGGTGTACCGAGGTGTTCCATGCACTGGCAGCATTGCTTAAAGAGCGCGGACTGGCAACCTCTGTCGGTGATGAGGGCGGTTTTGCACCGGATCTGGGAAGTGACGAAGAAGCAATCCAGTGCATCTTAGAGGCAGTGGAGAGAGCCGGATATAAGCCGGGCGAGAGTTTTGTCCTGGCGATGGATGCGGCATCCAGTGAGTGGAAGAGCGGCAGGAAGGGCGAATATCTGCTTCCGAAGAGTGGCAAACACTTCGCCTCCGAGGAGCTGATCGCACACTGGAAACAGCTCTGCGGGAAATACCCGATCGCCTCCATCGAGGATGGTCTGGACGAGGAGGATTGGGAAGGCTGGCAGAAGATGACCGCAGAACTCGGCGGACAGGTGCAGCTGGTCGGCGACGATCTGTTTGTAACAAATACCGAACGCCTGGAAAAAGGTATCCGTCTCGGCTGCGGCAATTCGATCCTGATTAAGCTGAACCAGATTGGATCCGTCTCCGAGACACTGGAGGCAATCAAGATGGCACATAAGGCAGGTTACACGGCGATTGTATCCCACCGTTCCGGCGAGACCGAGGATACGACGATCGCAGATCTGGCGGTCGCATTGAATACCTGCCAGATCAAGACGGGCGCACCGAGCCGGAGTGAGCGCGTGGCAAAATACAACCAGCTTCTGCGGATTGAGGAAGAGCTGGGAACCGGCGCACAGTATCCGGGGAAGGCGGCATTTAATAAAAATTAAGTTGTCTTTTTTGCGAGATATCGTGCAGACAAGCAATCTGTTACATTGCATGAGATGTGTGAATTGTTCCGAAAACGAATGCATTTCCTCAGAAACAGACAAAAATCATCTGGGGAAATGCCGGATGGCGTCGAAACAAAGGAAAATAGAATACAACTTTGAAAAGGAATGCGTTTTACCGTACAACCAGGACGGAGAGAAACGTATTCCTTTTTGTTTTGCATAAGACCGAAAAAAGGAATATTGCTAAAAGTTTGACAATATTTTAAAAAATAATCGTTTTTATACGAAATTTATTGACAAAACAGTGGGAATGATTGTAAAATAACTGTAAAGCAAATATGAAAAAAGGATTTATTTTTTTTGAACGAATGGAAAAACGTTTTACCAAAGGAATGGTCCGGCGGATAACGTATTTCACATAAAAAGGAGGATGAAAGAATGAGAAAGAGAACATTAAGCATTGTACTTGCAGCAGCAATGTGTGCCAGCTTAACAGCCTGCGGCGGTGGCGGAAGTACTGCTGAGACAACGGCAGCTGACAGCAGCAATACCGAGACAAAGGCAGCCGACGCTTCAGAGAAATCTGACAAACCGCTCCGTGTGTGTGTTGTCTACACCGGCAACTTAGGTGATAAGAGCTACAATGACTCCTGCAACATGGGTGCACAGAAAGCAGTTGAGGATTTCGGCATCGAGCTTAAGAGCCTTGAGGGTACCACTGCTGAAGAGTGGAAAGCAAACCTGCTTCAGGCTTGTGATGACGGCTACGATTTAATCATCGGTGCTTCTTCCAACATCGCAGATTATATCACTGAGAATGCATCCAGTTATCCGGATACCAAGTTTGCAGTTATCGATACAACCGTTGATCTGCCGAACGTTGAGTCCATCAGCTTTGCTCAGAATGAGGGCTCCTTCCTGGCAGGTGCGGCAGCAGCTATGTTCACCACCAAGACCGATATCCCGAATGTCAATGAAGATCATATCATCGGCTGGGTAGGCGGTATGGATATTCCGGTACTTCATGACTTCTATACAGGTTATGAGCAGGGCGCGAAGTATATCGATCCGGATATCAAGATTCTTCAGGCTTTTGCAGGAAGCTGGACGGATCCGTTAAAGGGTAAAGAGCTGACGTTAGCACAGTATGAGCAGGGTGCTGATATTGTCATGAACGTAGCATCCGGTACCGGTGTTGGTATTCTGGAAGGTGCAAAAGAAGCTGACAAATACGCAATCGGCGTTGACTTAAACCAGGATTCCGATCAGCCTGGACATGTTCTTACTTCCATGGTTAAGAGAGTTGATAATGCTTGCTATCTGGTTATCCAGTCTGCAGTAGAGGGAACTTTTGAGGGCGGCACAACCAAATATCTGGCATTGAAGGACGGCGGTGTCAGCCTGACCGATTTCTCTGTTATCAAAGAATCTCTGGGCGACAAATTCCCGCAGGATATCGTTGATAAGTGTGATGAGCTTGCCGAGAAGATCAAATCCGGCGAGATCGTAGTTGAAAACTATGAAGGATTTGGCCCACAGGCATAATTGATAAAGACAAGGCCGGGAGCGAGTGAAACCTGGCGGCGAAGGGGGATCTGAATTCTTTCAGGTTCCCCTTCATTTTCAACAAAATGTTTTTTCTTGGAAAGAGCCGTCAGGCATTTCCGGACGAGAGGGTGATCGAATGAACGAATACGTAGTGGAGATGAAAGGAATTGTCAAAAATTTCGGGCAGGTTCAGGCGGTAAAGCATGGTGAATTTACTCTGAAAAAGGGCGAGATTCATTCTCTGATTGGTGAAAATGGAGCTGGTAAATCCACCATGATGAAGCTTCTGTACGGCATGTATCCCATTGACGAGGGCGAGATTATCGTCAAAGGTGAACCGATGGGAACCATCACACCGAAGCTTGCAATTGAGCACGGTGTCGGCATGGTCCATCAGGAATTTATGCTGGTGAATGAGCTGACGGTTCTGGAGAATATTATTCTGGGATTTGAACCGAAAAAGGGATTGACAATTGACTTTGACAAGGCAAGAAAAGAAGTTAAAAAGTATATTGAACAGTATCATATGGACGTGCAGCTGGATAAGAAGGTAAGCCAGATTTCAGTAGGCGAGGCGCAGCGTGTGGAGATTATCAAGACATTGATGCGAGGTGCTGATATCATCATTCTGGATGAGCCTACAGCGGTTCTGACCCCTCAGGAGGCGGAACGTCTGTTTGAAATCCTGAATAATCTGAAACAGGATGGAAAATCCCTTGTCTTTATTTCTCATAAGCTGAATGAGGTTATGGCAATATCAGACCGCATCTCTGTGATGCGTCAGGGACAATATATGGGCACTGTTAATAAAGAGGAAACCTCTCCGCTGGATCTGACCAAACGAATGATCGGACGTGAAGTATTCTTAAACATTGATAAGGCTTATTCTGAGGCGGGAGATACGATTCTGGAGGTTCAGGACGTGTGGATTCCCAGTCAGAAGGAGACATCGAAGATCCGGGGTATGTCCCTGCATGTCAAGACCGGCGAGATTGTCGGCGTGGCAGGTATCGATGGAAATGGACAGAGTGAGCTGGTTGAGGCGATCACCGGACTTCGCAAGGTAGAGAAAGGCAAGATCCTTCTTTGTGGCAAGGATATTACGAATCAGAGTCCGAGAAAAGTAAGGGAGAGCGGTCTTTCCCATATTCCGGAGGACCGAAATACAAGAGGTCTGAACCGTGCCATGACCATTGAGGAAAACCTGATTGCAGTCCGGCTGGATCAGCCTCCCTTTACGAAGGGCATCATGATGAATAAATCGGGACAGGATGCTTATGCAAAGGAGATGGTAGAGCAGTTTGATATCCGCCCGGCGGATTATAATCTTCCTACCTCCTCCTTATCCGGCGGCAATGCACAGAAGGTAGTAGTAGCCCGGGAGGTATCTCTTGGCAATAAGCTTCTGGTAGCATCCCAGCCTACCAGAGGTGTAGATATCGGTGCCATCGAACTGATTCGAAATACCCTGGAAAAGGCGAAAAAGGCAGGCGCCGGTGTTCTGCTGGTTTCGGCAGAGCTGGAAGAGATTATCTCCCTTTCAGATCGTATCGTAGTTATCCATGAAGGTAAAATTACCGGTGAGATGAGAGCCGACGAGGCCAATGAAAACAATCTGGGTCTGCTTATGATGGGCGGTACAGACACAGGGAAGGACGGTGAAGCAGCAGTATGAATCAGACATTAAATGGTATTCGAAGGATTCTTATTACGATACTCGTTGCGATGGGTGTCGGTGCGCTGTTTATCATAGCCATCGGGGAAAATCCCATTGATGCATATGCGGCGCTGTTCCGCGGTGCTTTTGACGGAAAGCTCCGTCTGGGCACAACCTTGGCAGGATTTACTCCGCTGCTGCTGACATCCATTGCCTTTGCAGTTGCAGCGAAAGCAGGTGCTTTTAACGTAGGTGTTGAGGGCGAGGTTTTCTTGGGCGGTATCACAGCTGCTTATATTGGCATTAACTGGACCTTCCTTCCGAAGCCGGCTCTGTATGTGGCCTGTTTTGTAGGCGCTATGGCGGTAGCAGCTGCCTGGGCCTTTATTCCGGCGGTTCTGCGTGCCTATTATAATGTAAATGAAGTATGTACCACCATTTTGATGAACACGGTAGCCCTTTATATTACATCTTATCTGGTCAGCGGACCTATGAGTGCGGGTACTGCTAACGCTCAGTCCCTGCCGGTTACGGTAAGGCTGTATCAGTTTATGAAACCCAGCAGTGTTAACGTAGGTATTTTCATCGCGGCCATCACCGTGATTGTGATTATTTTTATGCTTCAGAAGAGCAGCTGGGGCTATAAGATTCGTACCGTTGGCCTGAATCCGACCCATGCGGATTATGTGGGAATTGATTCTAAGAAGGTGTTTATCGGTGCCATGATGCTTTCTGGTATGTTGGGCGGCATGGCAGGATGCATCGAGGTTCTGGGTGTTCATGGATATTTCCTGAACAACTTTGCAACCGGACTTGGAAGCAATGGTATGCTGGCAGCTCTGATTGTAAAGAACAACATGGTTTCGACTCCATTTATGGCATTTTTCCTGGCAGTTTTAAAATCGGGCGCTATGGGAATGCAGCAGTCAACCGGTGTGCCGAAATCACTGGTTGATACCATTACAGCTGTGTTCATTATCATAGCGACCATGGAGACTGCGTTCCAGTTTGCAAAGAAACGTAAAAAGAAAACGGAGGAGAAGAAGGAGGATAAGGCATGAATGCGATAATGCAGAATTTTGATAAAATCTTTAATGCGTCGCTGATTTATGCAACGTTTCGTTCAGCGACTCCGATCATCTTTGCCGCTCTTTGTGCGGCTATCACTCAGCAGGCCAATATCTTAAATATCGGTACAGAGGGTATCATGCTGGTAGGTGCTTTTACTGCAGTTGCAGTCAGCTTCTTTACCGGAAGCTGGTTATTAGGCATTCTGGCAGCGATGATCGCCGGTGCTGTCATTGCTATGATCATGGCAGTGGGACATATCCGGTACAATTCGGAGATCTGCGCCATCGGTATGGGTATTAATATGCTGGCACTGGCTATTACTAAATTCATGGTAAATGCGATTTTCCACAGTACCGGAAGTTTTTCAAGCCCGGATATCAAGGCGATTCCCCGTGTGAACGTTGCATTTTTAGACAATCTTCCGGTGGTGGGGGCTCTGTTTAACAACTGGTGCGTGACCGAGTGGTTTGCCATCGTTCTGATTATCCTGCTTCAGTTTTTCTTCTATAAAACTGTATGGGGACTGCGTCTGCGTGCAGTAGGTCAGTTTCCGGAAGCGGCGAAGACGGCAGGTATCAAAGTAAATGCTGTGAAATATCAGGCAATGCTGCTTTCCGGTCTCATCGGAGGTCTGGCAGGTGCTCATCTTTCCCTGGGTTACAGTACCCAGTTTATCGAGAACATGACCAACAACCGTGGTTTTATGGGCGTTGCAGCCATGTATTTCGGCGGTGCCAACCCGGTTCTGACCACACTGGGCTGTCTGCTGTTTGGATTTTCAGATTCCGTCGGTGCCCGTCTCCAGGCATATGGCATTCCATCCCAGTTCGTTCTGATGATGCCGTATATCGTGACCATCGCGGTACTGGCAATTTCCATGATTGCGAAGATTTCAGCCAACAAGAAGAGAGAATCATCCCTGCATGTGGGAAGCTGATGATGAAGAAAGATAAAACACTATAAGGAGGACATAATCAGATGGAAAAGACAAAAATTATTCTTGACTGCGATCCGGGACATGATGACGCGGTCGCGATCACGCTGGCGGCGAACAGTGACAAGATCGATCTGTTAGGTATTACAGTCGTAGCAGGCAACCAGACGCTGGAGAAAACGCAGATTAATGCGAGAAATGTGTGCCAGTGGCTCGGTGTGGATGTGCCAGTGTATGCGGGCTGCGGACAGCCGATGGTGCGTGAAAAAATGATAGCGGGCGATATCCACGGTGAAACAGGGCTGGATGGTCCGGTTTTCCCGCCGCTGACAAAAGAATTAGAGAAAGAGCATGCAGTCGATTTCATCGTTAAAACCCTGATGGAGTCCGATGGCGATATCACGATGGTGACAACCGGTCCGATGACCAATCTGGCGATGGCGATGCGGATGGAACCGGCGATTATTCCGAAGATCAAACAGATCGTCCTGATGGGAGGCGCGTATACCAATGGTAACGTAACTCCGGCGGCAGAGTTCAATATCATCGCCGATGCGGATGCAGCGTATGTATGCTTTACCAGCGGACGCCCAATCACGATGATGGGTCTGGATGTTACCCGCAAGGTACTGTGCTATCCGGAGATCGTTGACCGGATGGAGAAGATAGGCAATAAGGCATCCAAGCTCTTTGCGGATCTGATGCGCTTCTTCTGCAAGACCCAGAAAGAGGTATTTGGCTGGGAAGGCGGACCTCTGCACGATCCGGTTACGATCGCATGGCTGATTGATCCGAGCGTTGTGACCTTGAAACCGATGCATGTGGACATTGACATCCGCAGCGTCCAGTCCTACGGACGTACTAACTGCGATTTCTTCGGTTACGGCGGACAGGAGCCGACTGCAAACGTAGCGATCGATATCGATGCGGCGAAGTTCTGGGATATCGTTGAGGCAGGGCTGAGAAGATACAGCGAGGCATAGTTTATAATACTTGTGTTCGGAGGCAGATATAGATGAGAGACCTGAAAGAAGTTTTAGAGCAGAACAAAGAGAAATATATCGAAGAACTCAAGAATCTGGTGGGAATTGATACCCATGACTTAGGGCACGGAATCGATGGTGGTCTGGAGAAACAGGGACAGGAGTATATGGTAAACCTGTTTGAATCGATGGGAGCCGACGAGATCACGGTGGATCCGATGGATGAGGCTGTGATTCAGGAAAGCTACAAAAAGCACCAGGAAGGAAACCTGGGGCACAACCAGACCGACCGTGCCAATGTCTATGCGACATTTAAAGGAAAACAGGGCGGAAAAAGCCTGTTATTTAACGGTCATATTGACGTTATGCCGGCGGAGATGGAAGACGGCTGGACGAACCCGCCGTTTGAGCCGGTAATTCGGGATGGCAAGATGTACGGACGCGGCTGCACGGATATGAAGGGCGGTCTGATGGCATCGGTGATGGCGGTAAAGCTTTTGCAGGATGCCGGGTATGAGCTGCCGGGCGATGTGACAATTACCTCCGTGTGTGACGAGGAAGGCGGAGGCAATGGCTCGATCCAGGCGGTAATGCGCGGTCTGAAAGCCGACGGCGTTGTCAACTGCGAGCCGACCGACGATACCCTGATTCTGGCGCATATGGGCTGGGTATTCTTTAAGGTTGATTTTGAAGGAAAAGCGTGCCATTCCGGTGCAAAAGCCGAGGGCGTCAGCGCGATCGAGAAGGCGATCAAGGTAATTCAGGGGTTAAATGAGATGGAGCACCGCTGGCTTCTGACGATCCGCCACCGCCTGCTTCCGCCGCCGAGCTTAAATATCGGCGTGATCGAGGGTGGAACCGCCGGTTCTACCGTGCCGGGCGAGTGCAGTTTTTCTACCTGCGTCCACTATGTTCCTACCCTGATGAATCAGGATATGGTTGTAAAGGAATTTACAGAGGTCGTTGAGCGGATCAGCCGTTCCGACGCGTGGATGGAGGCACACCCGCCGAAGATTTCCATTTACCAGACCGGACATGGGTTTGAGATGGAGGAGGATCATCCGCTGGTAGACACCTTTAAGGAGGCGTACAGTGAGGCACTTTCGCGCAGCGTGAAGGTGGAAGGATCCCATTTTGGCTGTGATTCCCGCCTGTGGCGCAACATTGCCGGATGCCCGACGATCCAGTACGGACCGGGCGAGGGCGCACAGTGCCATACCGTGGATGAGTGGCTGAAGCTCGATTCCTATCTGGAAGCGATTCTGGTGTATGCGAAACTGATTCTTTCCTGGGGAGAGAAGAAATAAGGAATTGATAAATATATAAGGAGATAAAAATATGAGCAAGAAAGTTTTACTGGCAGGCGAGTCCTGGATGAGCTATACCACCCATGTAAAGGGCTTTGACGCGTTTTATACCTCTACCTATGAGACAGGAGAGAAATGGCTGAAAGCTGCATTGGAGGCAGGCGGCTACGAAGTAACCTTCCTTCCGAACCATCTGGCAAATGAGGAATTTCCATTTACAATGGAAGAACTGAAACAGTATGATCTGGTAATTCTGTCCGATATCGGAGCAAACACCCTGCTTCTGCCGGGCGCTACGTTTAACCGCAGTGAAAAAATGCCGAACCGCTGCAATCTGATCCGCGACTATGTCAACGATGGCGGCGCTCTTCTGATGGTCGGCGGTTATCTGACCTTCTCCGGCGTGGATGCAAAGGGCAAATGGCATGACACAGCCGTACAGGAGGTTCTTCCAGTCGAGGTTCTGACGGTCGATGACCGTATGGAACACTGCGAGGGTGTAAAACCGGTAACCGTGGGCGAGCATGAAGCTTTAAAGGGCATTCCGACCGACTGGCCGGAGGTTCTCGGTTACAATAAGGTAATCGCAAAACCGGAGGCAGAGGTTCCGGTTACTGTAGAGGGCGATCCGTTTATCGCATTTGCTTCTTATGGAAAAGGGCGCAGTGGTGTTGTCACAACCGACTGTGCACCGCACTGGGCACCGCCGGAATTCTGCGAGTGGGAATACTACAATAAATTGTGGCAGAATATCGCAGACTGGCTGATTCAGAAATAAGATAGCAGGAAAAAGGAGAGCGCGTATGGACGGAGCGGTGAAACTTTTAAAAGAGCTTCTGACCATTCGGAGTGTCAATGGACGGGATGACGAGGGAGCAGTGGCAGAATATTTGTGCAAGTATTTCGAACAATCGGGAATTTCTGCACATATACAGCGGATTGACGCGACACATGCCAATGTGCTGGCGGAGCTTGAGGGGGAGTCGGATGACGCTCCGATCTTCTGGAACGGGCATCTGGACACGGTTCCTTACGGAGATACCGGAGAATGGAAGACTGACCCGGCGGTTCCGGTGGAACGGGACGGTTTTCTCTATGGCCGCGGTGCCAGCGATATGAAGAGTGGGCTTGCCGCGATGGTGTACGCGCTCTGTGAATATAAAAAATCCGGTCGTCCGGTGCCCCGCAGGATCCGCTTCCTCGGAACCTGTGATGAGGAAAAGGGCGGCATCGGCGCCAGGGAGATCTTAAAGGAAGTCCCGGAGACGTCGATTGGAACGCTTCTGATAGGAGAACCGACGGGATGCAGGCTGGGCGTGGCGCAGAAAGGCTGCCTGTGGCTGGAGATAGAAGCACACGGAAAGACGAGCCACGGGGCATACCCGCATGAGGGCTGCAATGCCGTGGAACAGGCGATGGCGCTGACAGGTGAGATTGAAACATATGTGAAAAGCTTCACACACCCGGTTCTCGGCGCATCGACCGCGCAGGTAACGCAGATTTCCGGCGGCGTGGCGCCAAATATGACGCCGGACACCTGCCGGATTCTCATGGATATCCGTATGACACCAGGACTGACAAGCCAGATGGTAGTCGGTCAGGCGGAGGCGTTTGCGGCGGCGCGTTCCGTTACATCGGAAGAAAAATTCCGCGTCAGCTGCCGGATTGTCAATGACCGGCGGGCGATCGAGATTGGAGAATCCCATCCGCTTGTGAAACAGCTCTCGAAGGAACTGGAGAAAAAAGGGCTTCCGGTGGAGACGACTGGGATTAATTTCTTTACAGATGCTTCGATCCTGGTGGAACACAAGCTGGATGCAGCCGTTCTCTTATTTGGTCCGGGCGAGGCAGGTATGGCGCATAAGCCAAATGAGCGGGTCGAGATAGAAAAATATCAGAAATCCATTCAGGTTCTCATGGATCTGATCGCATCGGAGGTGGATGAGTGAGGGCAACCATCAAGGATATTGCCGCTGAGACTGGTTTTTCCGTGACGACAATCTCACTGGTTCTCAATGGAAAAGGATATAAGATCTCGGATGAGACAAAGAATCAGATCCTAGCGAAGGCGCGGGAACTGAATTATCGTCCGAACCAGCTCGCGGTCAGTCTGGTAAAGCGGCAGAGCAAGACCATAGGATTTATCGTCCCGGATATTTCCAATGTATATTTTGCCAATATGGCGCGCGCGATCGATGAGGCGTGCCGCGAAAATGGCTGGAGTGTGATTCTCTGCAACACGAATGATAATTATGACCGGGATCGCGAGTATATCGATCTTCTGGCGGATAAAGGCGCGGACGGCATTGTGTTTATCATGGCTAAAGATAATACGCGGGAGATGGCGGCGGAGGAGATTGATTATCTGGAATCGATCCACATACCCTATGTGGTAGTTGACCGGATCCCGGAGCTTCGGAATTGTCCGGCGGTCGGTACCGACCATGAGATCGGCGGTTATCTGGCGGCGCGCCATCTGTTAAGTCTTGGACACCGGCGGATTGCCTGCGTCGTGGGACCGCATGCGACCCAGATGGATTCGGAGGCGCGTTACCATGGCTACTGCCGGGCGATGGAGGAGGCGGGAATTCCGGTGGATGAACGTCTCGTCTGTGTCGGCGAGTATACGCAGGAGGGCGGCGCGGCGGCAGTCGAACAGCTCATTTCACAGGATTTTACGGCGATTTTCGCCTGCAACGATGCTTCGGCGTATGGCGTATGCAGAAAACTCAAGGAATATAGAAAGAAAGTGCCGGAAGATGTTTCGGTCGTCGGATACGATGACGTTTTCTATGCCCGGATGCTGGAGGTGCCGCTGACAACGATACGGCAGCAGGTACGGGAGATGGGAAGAGAGGCGGTAAGGCTGCTTCTGAAACAGATACGGGAACATAAAAGACCGGAGAGCAAGGTGATCTTTGCGCCGGAACTGGTAGTACGGGAGAGTACGGCGCGAATACAGCCGTCTTAAGCGATACATCAAAGATGCCGGCGGCAGATTTTGAAGGAATTGGTCAAGGAGGGGAGCAGAGTGAAGGTATTGAATTTTGGTTCACTGAATATTGATTATACGTATCAGGTGGATCATTTTGTAAGAGCGGGAGAGACGATGTCCTCCGAGTCGCTGCAGGTATTCAGCGGCGGCAAAGGGCTGAATCAGTCGATCGCGCTGAGCAAGGCGGGCGCAGACGTATGGCACGCCGGAGCTGTCGGAGCCGGGGATGGAGATTTCCTTATCGAGCAGATGAAGAAGGCGGGCGTCCACACGGAGTTGATCGAGCATCTCGACGGGCAGACAGGACACGCGATCATCCAGAAAGATCCGGCAGGGCAGAACTGCATTCTGCTGTATGGCGGTGCCAACCAGCGGATCACGAGGGAAATGGTGGATCGCGTCCTGACACAGTTTGAGGCGGACGATTTCCTGATTTTACAGAATGAGATCAGCGAGATCGGCTATATCATGGAGAAAGCCCATGAAAAAGGCATGAAGATCGTTCTGAATCCGTCCCCGATGAATGCGAAGATCCTGTCCTATCCGCTGGAATATGTGGATTACTTCTTATTAAATGAGGTGGAGGCGTCGGATATCTGCGGCATTGAGGCAACCAAAGATCCGCAGGCGCTGATGAACGGACTGGTAAAACAGTTCCCGGAGGCGAAGATTGTCCTGACACTCGGCGGCGATGGTTCCGTGTACCGCGATGGTGACACAGTCCTTCGTCAGGGAATCTATAAAGTGCCGGTTGTGGACACGACGGCGGCAGGCGATACATTTACCGGTTATTTTATCGGCGGCTTACAGCTCGGTGAAGACCCGAAGACGGCGCTGGAACATGCGGCAAAAGCGGCAGCGATCGCCGTTTCCCGCCCAGGAGCAGCTCCGTCGGTGCCGAACCGGGAGGAAGTCGAGACGTTTGAAGGATAAAAAGCACCTGAAAACTTGTCTTTTAAAACAGAATATAGTAAAATACCATTTGGTGGCGTTTCCGAAATTCGGGCTGGTACCGGGATTTGCGGAGGCGCCTCTTTTTTGCGCCCGTCTGACTCTTGTCAGTGTGGGCCTGTAGAAATAAAAAAGGAGAAGGTAAGTAGAAATGGGAAGAGAACGTTTTTCCTCTCGGCTGGGATTTATCCTGATTTCCGCGGGTTGTGCGATCGGTCTGGGAAATGTGTGGAGATTCCCGTACATCGTCGGTCAGTATGGCGGCGCGGCGTTTGTACTGATTTATGCGGCATTTCTGGTGCTTTTAGGTCTTCCGATCATCGTTATGGAATACTCGGTCGGCAGAGCGAGCCAGAAGAGTGCGGCGCTTTCATTTGATGTGCTGGAGCCAAAGGGTACTAAGTGGCATTTTGAAAAATGGTTCGCGATGGCGGGCAACTATGTCCTGATGATGTTTTATACGACGGTAGCCGGATGGCTTCTGCTGTATGTGTTCAAGATGGCGAAAGGCGATTTCGTGGGTCTGGATGCGGACGGTGTAGCAGGGGAATTTGGCTCTGTACTGGCAAATCCGGGACTGATGACGGTATTTATGCTGCTCTGTGTCGTATTCTGTTTTTCCATCTGTGCGATGGGACTCCAGAACGGCGTTGAGAAGATCACAAAGATGATGATGGTCTGCCTATTATTCCTGATGGTTGTGCTGGCAATCAATTCGGTGCGGATGGAAGGCGGACGTCCGGGACTTGAATTTTACTTAAAGCCGGATTTTGGCAAGATTCAGGAGGTTGGTGTCGGCAAAGTCGTATTTGCGGCGCTGGGACAGTCGTTCTTCACGTTGAGTATCGGTATCGGTGCGATGGCGATTTTTGGAAGTTATATCGATAAAGAGCGCAGCCTGACCGGCGAGGCAATCAATGTACTGGTCCTTGACACGCTGGTAGCGTTTATGGCAGGACTTATCATTTTTCCGGCATGTGCGGCTTACGGCATCGAGGCAGGACAGGGACCAAGCCTGATCTTCATCACGCTGCCGAATGTATTTAACAATATGACAGGTGGAAGAATCTGGGGCACATGCTTCTTCATTTTTATGTCCTTTGCAGCATTATCCACCATCATCGCCGTATTTGAAAATATCATATCCTTCTATATGGATATGGGCGGCTGGAGCAGAAAAAAAGCAGTACTTTTTAACATTGTACTGATCATTGCACTGTCTCTGCCGGCGGTTCTTGGATTTAACATCTTATCCGGTTTTCAGCCGATGGGTGCCGGAAGCACTGTAATGGATCTGGAAGATTTCCTGGTATCCTATAACCTGCTTCCACTGGGAAGTATGATCTTTGTCCTGTTCTGTGTTAAGAAAAACGGATGGGGCTGGGAGAATTTCCGCAAAGAAGCGAATGAAGGAAAAGGAATGAAGATGTCGAATAAACTTCAGTTTTATATGACCTATATCCTTCCGGCTATTATCGTGGTAGTCTACCTGAAAGGATATTATGACACCTTTGCAAAGATGGGACCAAAGGTTCTGGCCGGCTGGATGGCATTTGCAGTCGCATTGCTGACAATTATCTTCTTCCTGTCTTCCAGAAAAAAGAAAACAAAATAAAAATTATTCAGAGCCATGACATTGTGTGCATGGCTCTGAACTTATATGCAGAAAATTCTAAGGAGAATCGTAGAAAAAATCAGTGCATAATAATGCGATACTCCAGATAATATATGAGGAAAAGAAAGAAGGATGAAAAATGCGCGTATTAGAAAATTTGGAACCAAAGGAAGTATTTTATTATTTTGAGGATATCTGCAGTATTCCGCACGGATCCGGAAATACACAGCAGATCAGTGATTACTGTGTTAATTTTGCAAAGGAGCATGGACTGAGCTGGCGTCAGGAGGCGTGCGGCAATGTCATTATCCGGAAAGATGCCACACCGGGCTATGAGCAGGCCGATACGGTGATTCTGCAGGGACATATGGATATGGTGGCAGTGAAAGATGCAGACTGTTCCCTTGATCTGGAAAAAGACGGACTGCTTCCGGAAATTGACGGAGACTGGATCCAGGCGAAAGGAACTTCTCTGGGCGGAGATGACGGAATTGCAGTAGCGTATGCACTTGCCATTCTGGCAGCAGATGACATCCCGCATCCGGCGCTGGAGGCAGTTTTTACTGTTGGCGAGGAAGTGGGACTGACAGGAGCGACCGCTCTGGATGCTTCTGATTTGAAAGGAAAAATCCTGATGAATATGGATTCGGAAGATGATGGTATCTTTCTGATCGGCTGTGCCGGGGGCGGTACCGTGTCCTGCTGTCTGCCATTGCACAGAGAGACTGTGTCTGGACAGAAATACGAGTGGCATATCGACGGACTGATGGGCGGTCATTCCGGCATGGAAATCAACAAAGAACGTGCCAATGCCAATAAAGTATTTGGCCGGTTTCTGGCATACTGCATGGAAGAGACAGGATTTTCCATTGTATCAGCAAATGGTGGTGAGAAAGACAATGCTATTGCAAAGCAGTGTGATGCGGTTCTGATCGTTCCGGAAGAAAAAACTGCCGCATTTGAAGATGCAGTATCTGCATTTGAGACAATTCTGAAAAAGGAATATCACTTTACTGACCCGGAGATGCACATCTATGTAGAAAAACGTTCCAATCAGGCAGAAACCGCAGAAGCACTTTCCAAAGAGACTGCACAGAAACTGACGGCACTTCTCATCCATCTGCCAAACGGTATTCAGAAGCGCATTCCGGAGTTTCCGGAAAGCGTACAGACATCCCTCAATATGGGAATTCTGCAGCAGACAGAGAAAGAAATCTCCATGACATTTTCCGTGCGCAGCAGTGTCACCAGTGAAAAAGAATGGATGATCAGCCAGATGGAGCATCTCACAAAGGCATTTGGTGGCTATTGCAGAATCTCCGGTGTCTATCCTGCCTGGGAGTATCAGCCGGATTCCAGGATCCGTCCGCTGATGATCGAAACATACGAAGAAATCACAGGCAGAAAACCGGAGACAGCTGCCATTCATGCGTGGAATGCGGCATCTTCTGTGAAAAACTGCCGGGACTTGACTGCATCTCGTACGGACCGCAGATGAATGATATTCATACCACCAGGGAGCGTCTGAGTATCTCTTCTGTAAAGCGTAACTGGGAACTGACACTGGCAGTGTTGAAGAAATTAAAATAAGTTTATATTCTCTGGTTCTGGATCAGACATATCTTGTACAACGATTTTTAAATAAGTACCACATATAACTTGCCTGTTTTCACGAGTGTGCAGGACTTTTTAGGGGCAAAAATAGGAGATAAATTCTATTGGTAATTTCGCAGATAGGATGATATAATTTTTTCAGCACTATAGTTTGACTTTTCGGGAAAGGAAGCAATCGATCATGACAAAGGTGTTTAATACAGCCGGGGTATGTGTTCCACAGTTGCATTATATGGCCAATATAGAAAAGCGTGTGGAAGAAATAAAAAAACTGGTGGATGACGGCAAATATTTTACGATAAACAGAGCTCGTCAGTACGGAAAAACGACGACATTGCTGGCACTGAGAGAAGTACTGAAAAGAGATTATTATGTAGTGTCGATGGATTTTCAGACATTTGATCAGGAATTATTCGAAGATGGAAAAGTATTTGCGAAAGCCTTTACGGAATCTTTTCTTCGTGAATTCCGAAAGAATCGGCCGCAGTTGAATGTACAGGCACTTCAGACGATACAGCGAATGGAAGAATGTGCGGACGGAAAACATGGACTGTATACACTGAAAGCATTGTTTGAACAGCTCAGTGATCTGTGTTCCGAGCTGGATAAATCCATAGTATTGATGATCGATGAAGTAGACAGTGCGGCCAATAATCAGGTTTTTTTAGATTTTCTGGCACAAATCCGGGCACAGTATCTGAGACGTTTTCAGGATAGTACGTTTCAATCTGTAATTCTGGCCGGAGTTTACGATATTAAAAATCTGAAATTGAAATTTCGACCGGAACAGGAACACATGTATAACAGTCCGTGGAATATTGCGGCAGATTTTAAAATAGACATGAGCCTCTCCGTGGAGGATATCTGCGGGATGCTTGCGGAATATGAAACGGACCATCAAACGGGGATGAAGATTCAGAAAATGGCAGAGCAAATTTTTGATTATACTTCCGGTTATCCATTTTTGGTATCCAGAATATGCCAGATTATGGATGAAGATGTAAGCCGAAAAGAAGCATTTGCCACATTACAGAAAGTATGGACGCAGGAAGGATTTCTGGCTGCTGTACGAATATTGCTGGCAGAAAAAAATCCATTATTTGAGTCTCTGATTGGTAAGCTTCATGAATATCCGGAATTAAATGAAGTGTTACAGTCATTGCTTTTTACGGGCAGAACCTATGCTTATGCAACGGATGAACCAACGGTTAATCTGGCAACTATGTTTGGATTTGTAAAGAACAAAGGTGGCAATATGGTAATTGCTAACCGGATTTTTGAAACACGATTGTACAATTATTATCTGTCTGAGAACGAAATGCAGAAATCAGGAATTTACAAAGCTTCACTGCAGGATAAATCACAGTTTATCATAAATGGACATTTAAATATGAAAAAAATTCTGGAACGATTTATTGTTCATTTTAAGGAAATTTATGGTGGTTGTGACGAAAAGTTTCTGGAAGAAGAAGGACGGCGATATTTTCTGTTGTATTTACGTCCGATTATTAATGGCACAGGAAACTATTATATAGAGGCCAGAACGCGTGATATGAGGCGAACTGATGTGATTGTAGATTATCATGGCGAACAGTTTATTATCGAAATGAAAATCTGGCATGGAGATGAATATCATTCCCGGGGAGAAAAACAG
>ENA-OPSF01001181-OPSF01001181.1-human-gut-metagenome-genome-assembly--contig:-NODE-1181-length-21081-cov-3.239085_pt1 | contig 21081 bp, 19 predicted proteins | sample MGYA00241452_ERZ501896 | MGnify/ENA primary metagenome ERZ501896 (study PRJEB25962, sample SAMEA2042111) | human gut metagenome | biome: human gut; feature: human-associated habitat; material: faeces... | reverse complement strand
CGGTGACCGTCAAAATAGCATCCTGTGTGAACGTGCAGAGCAGGGCAAGTAAGACTACTGTATTTAATACCAGCAGGCGATGTGTGATAGACAGGAATAAAAATACGCGACATACTGTGAAAATACCAAGGGCAATACAAATCAGCCAGAGCAGATGTATTGTGCCAAAAGTAGGGAATCCCGTTCCGGATGGCAGAGAATCCTGATAAGCAAAAACATAATGATACATAAAAAGAACCTTCTTTTCATAAAAGATACAGGCGTACAGAATTAGAAATGGAATCCAATAAGATTCAAAATTCTGTTTGCTATGTACTGTTTGAAAGAGAGGTTCTTTTTTATGGAATATAAAGTAAATTATGTTCTAAATTTACTATATGTAATTCATATAAAAATATCAGTTTTTCAAATTTAGCGTTGCATTCATTTACTGTATGCAATATTGCCAAAGCATCAGAACGTGCTTATTCGGGAATTGCTGCCTGCTCTGTCTGATAAGCTTTCAAACGCTCAAGCATTGTTTTTAATACATCTTCCGATGCCGCAAAGGAGAAGCGGATGCAGACGCAGTCTTCTTCGCCGTAAGCAATGCCCGGAACGCCGGAGATTTTTGCTTTTGCCAGAAGGTCATTGCAAAGAGTTTCACTGTCAAGGTCTGTATCGAATCTTACCCATGCATAAAAAGCACCGGCAGGCGTCATCAGTTCTGCTCCGGGGATTTCACGGATGCCCTCCACCAGAAGATTTTTGCGTTTTTCATAGGCCTGACGCATTTCTTCTGTCTCTTTCACACAATCCAGAGCTGTCAGGGCACCGCGCTGTAAAAATCCGCTGGTGCAGCTGATGGAATGCTGGAACAGCTTCAGAATTACCTGATAAAGAGCCGGATTGCAGGCAAGGTATCCGAGACGCCATCCGGTCATGGCGCTGCATTTGGAAAAACCATTGACAATAACAACACGTTCAAAAAATTCCGGAATGGAAGCCAGACTGATAATCTCATGCTGATCGTATACGATTTTTTCGTAAATCTCATCAGAAAGTACATAGATATCTGGATGTTTGCGTAAAAATACGGTAAGTGCCTGAATATCTGCATCTGTCAGAATCTGCCCGGTCGGATTGTTCGGGTAGTTGATGATCAGGAGTTTTGTTTTAGCAGATACGGCAGCTTCCAGTGCTTCTTCTGTGATACGATAGTTTTCTTCATATTTTAAATGTACAGCTACCGGGATTCCACCGCTTGCTTCTACGATGGAAGGGTAGGATACCCAGCCCGGTGTCAGCCAGATGGCTTCATCTCCCGGATTGATCAGCGCTTTCAAGATAACATTTAATCCACCGGCTGCACCAACCGTCATGACAATATTTTTGCCTTCAAAATGCGTATCAAAACGCTTATTTAAAGAATCAGCTACTGCCTCTCTTACATCTGCATATCCGCAGTTGCTGTTGGTATATCCGTGAAGTACGATTGGATCTTCCTCACTTACAATCTCAATGATCGCATTCTTCACGGCCTCCGGTGCCGGCACGTTCGGATTGCCCAGACTGAAATCAAATACATTCTCAGCTCCGTAAATTCCTGCCAGACGGTTACCTTCCTCAAACATTGCACGGATAGCCGAACTGTTGGCTACCATATTTTTCATCTTATCCGCTATCATTTTGTTGCTCCTTTCTCACTACAAGTCTTTCATTTGTAAGTCTTAGCCCTGCGCTTTCTCTGTCACATCACCCTTTTCTACCATAAAAGCTGGACGATAAGAAAGCTTTGCCTTTCTAAGGCCTTCTGCTCCGGTATCATCTTCCCGGTTTACATATTTATAGTTCATGCATTCATGCTCTACAAACTGCTGATTGATCATCGTATATGCGCCCTGTACATCGGCATATGCTTTTTCAATATGCACGACATAAGTGTCTTCGCATATCGGCTCTCCGATCGTAAATGCAACAACTTTACCATCGATCCTTAAGACTCCTCCCGTCAGATGAAGTTCTTCAAACAGTCTCAGGGAATTCAGTGCTACGCACATCTCTCCCCTTTTTTCATCATCATCTTCACAGTCATTCTCTGTCCGCCACTTAAGTGCCATCTGGAAACATTCTTCCAGATTATCTTTTGTCATACTTTCATAAGACCAGCGGTCTTCGAACAGGCTTTTGAATTTGTTGATATGATTCCGCTTTCCGTGAAGTTTCTTTCCCGAAAGTGTTGCCAGTTTTTCAGATTCATAGACGTAATCTGCAGAATCTCTGTCGTATTCAATCTTGAATCTTCCCGGATACCACTCCTCTAACTGGGCAAAATATTCCGGTGTCACATTGTACATCAGGAATGGCCTGCCCTTCGCTTTGGAATATTCCATCATCTCTTCCAGTGCATTCTTCACATCTTCCGGTGCTCCGGCCGGGTAGGCAAAGGATACGTGATTCTCATCCTCACTTTTGAATACCAGTGCATTCTTGATGATCGCCCATTTTACCGGATACTGTCTGGACCAGAGATACACATTGGCAAATGTTCTCTCACAGCTTCTGCTGGTATGATGTTCAAAGTAATGTGAGATAATCTCCTGATCCTCTAATTCTGCACGTTTAAACTGTGTTGCTCCCATATTCTGTATTTACCTTCTTTAATTTTCCGGATTCTTTCTAAAATCTTATATTCCGGCTTCTTACATTTCTTCATTCATATTTGCAAGTTTTGCTGCCTGATCAGCCGCGATACAAGCATCAATGATCTCCTGAATATCACCGTTCATGATCTTATCCAGTTTGTATAATGTAAGTCCGATACGGTGATCTGTCACACGTCCCTGTGGGAAGTTGTAAGTACGGATCTTTTCCGATCTGTCTCCGGTACCGATCTGGCTCTTTCTTGCTTCTGCTTCTGCATCATGACGTTTCTGGCATTCCAGATCATATAACTTCGCGCGTAAAAGAGCGAACGCTTTGTCTTTATTCTGTAACTGAGATTTCTCTGTCTGGCTGTAGATTACAATTCCTGTCGGATAATGTGTCAGTCGTACAGCAGAGTCCGTGGTATTGACACACTGTCCACCGTTACCAGATGCACGCATAACATCGATACGGATATCTTTCTCATCAATCTGGATATCTACATCTTCTGCCTCCGGCATCACCGCTACTGTGATCGTAGAGGTATGGATACGTCCACCGGATTCGGTCTCCGGTACACGCTGTACACGGTGTACCCCGGATTCGTATTTCATCTTGGAATAAGCACCTTTACCATCGATCATGAATGTTACATTTTTCATTCCGCCGATACCGATTTCTTCACATTCTACTAGCTCGACTTTCCATCTCTGGCTTTCTGCATAATGCATATACATACGGTAGATCTCTGCCGCAAAAAGTGCAGCCTCATCTCCGCCTGCACCGGCACGGATCTCAACGATAACGTTCTTTTCATCGTTAGGGTCCTTTGGAAGAAGAAGGATCTTCAGTTCCTGTTCCAGTTCTTCTACACGTTTCTTGTTATCATTCAACTCTTCTTTTGCAAGTTCACGCATCTCTTCATCGGACTCTTCCTCTAACATCTCAAGGCTGTCCTCAATTGCCTGCTTGCATTCTTTGTATTCATTATACGCCTCTACAATCGGAGTCAGATCATTCTGCTCTTTCATAAGTTTGCGGAAGCGGTTCTGGTCATTTGCCACATCCGGTTCCTGAAGTTCATTTAATATCTCATCCAGACGGATGCGCAGATCTTCTAATTTATCAAACATGGTATTTCCTCCTTAACATTACTCTTTATTGTACCTTCCCATAACTACGCGGTCAAGTCCCGCTAAATCCTTTTTTATCTCGATTTCCTCATATCCTTCATTTTTCAAAAGTTCTGATACATCTTTTCCCTGATCAAAGCCAATCTCGAACAGGATATATCCTCCCTTGTTCAGATATCTTATACTGTCTTTTACGATCAGGCGATAAAAATAAAGTCCGTCCTCTTTTCCATCCAGCGCAATCCATGGATCATGAAGTTTTACTTCCTCATCCAGACGATTGATTTCTTCTGTCCTGATATAAGGCGGATTAGACACGATCATATCGTATTTTCCGGTGACAGATTCAAACAGATCACTTTTTATAAATCTTGCATCTGTTCCCAGACGGCTGTTGTTTTCTCGTGCAACTTTCAATGCCTCTTCCGAAATATCGCAGCCGGTTCCTTTCAGATGCATCTGTTTTTTTTCGCCGAATTTCAAAATACTTTCCAGAATACATCCCGAACCGGTACACATGTCCAGGATCTGCATATCTGGTCTGATCCGTTTTAAAGCCTCTTCTACCAGAATCTCTGTATCCTGTCTTGGAACCAGCACATTTTCATTCACTTTAAAATTTAATCCCATGAATTCCTGTTCACCGGTAATATGCTGAAGTGGAATTCTTCTTGCTCTTGTGCAGATATCTTTCTGATAGCTTTCTGCTTTTTCTTCTTCTACTTCTCTGTCCGGGTCTGCCAAAAATACTGCTCTGCTGATTCCGGTCTTATACTCAAGCAGATACCAGGCATCCAGTTTTGCTTCCCGTATCCCTGCCTTTTCAAGTTTTTCTGTTCCACTCTGGTAGAGATTACGAAGTGTGAAAATTTTCCCGTTCATACGCCCTCCAGTCAAATACAGCTTCTACTGCCTGTATCGCTACTTCTATCATATCATCATCCGGTTCACTGGTTGTCATCATCTGAATTGCCATTCCCGGCTTACTTAACAGATTGACCAGGGCATTTTCACTGTTCCCCGCCAGTTTCAACACCTCATAAGAGATTCCGGCGATCACCGGAAGCAGTGCAATACGGACAACCACCCGCATCAAAGGAGATTCCACCCGAATCAGCAACAGTAAAATAATACTGATCGCCAGCACAAAAAACAGAAAACTTGTCCCACATCTTTTATGCTGTCTCGAACTTTTCCTTACATTCTCCACCGTAAGCGGCAGCCCATGTTCAATACAGTTGATACACTTATGCTCCGCACCGTGGTACATAAATGTTCTCTGAATATCCTCCATTCTGGAAATCAGCAAAATATACACAATAAAAATTCCAATCCGGACAACACCTTCTATCACGGTTCTAAGATGATACGACGGAATAACCGGTTTCATAAGTGTCGACAGAAAATACGGCAATATCATAAAGATTGCAACTGCTGCAACAATGGAAAAGGCAACCGTTCCTGCCATCATCAGGTTCTCTTGCTTTTCTTTCTTTTTCAGATCTTTTCCGGAAAGCTCTTTTTCTTCTTCCTCTTCGTAAAAACTCGCCGAAAAAGTCAGCGTCTTGATTCCAAGTACCATGGAATCAATAAAATTAAAAACCCCCCGGACAAAAGGAATCGTAGTCAGTTTTTTCCAATTGCCGGTAATACTGTGAAACGTCTCTGTCTGAACAAAGATCTCTCCGTCCGGTTTTCTGACAGCCACAGCATAACGATCCTGATTCTTCATCATGATTCCCTCTAAAACTGCCTGTCCGCCGATATTTGATGATTTCATATATTCTCCTTATACCACATCTTCTGGAACAAAGACTATCTCTTGCCCGAAGATCTATTGTAATGAAAAAAGGGTTGAGATTCAAAAACCTCAACCCAATACTTGTAATCTTATTTGTCCATTCCGTATTTCTTATTGAACTTATCAACACGGCCACGAGCCTGAGTTGCTTTCTGCTGTCCTGTATAGAATGGATGACATTTAGAACAGATTTCTACGTGGATTTCTTCACTTGTAGATCCTGTTACGAATGTATTTCCACAGTTACAAGTTACAGTTGCCTGATAATAATTTGGATGTATTCCTTCTTTCATGATTTTCACCTCTTCTTTATTTTTTGACACGCACTTAATGTGCAGTAAATTTCTTTTATTTACACAGCTCGTTCATTGTAACACAAGAATCAAGTTTTGTCTAGATAAATTTTGTCTTTTTTACCATTTGTATTAATTCTTCATTATTCCTCGTTCTTGAGAACATATTCAGTATGTTATCTACCGCCTCTTCCGGACGCAGTCCGTTCAGTGCTCTTCTCATACTTTCAACAGCTTCCTGTTCCTCTTTTGAAAGCAGAAGATCTTCTCTTCTTGTTCCTGATTTTAAGATATCAATAGCAGGAAACATTCTTTTTTCGGAAAGCTTGCGGTCCAATACCAGTTCCATATTACCGGTTCCTTTAAATTCTTCATATACAACATCGTCCATCTTGCTTCCCGTATCCACAAGTGCCGTTGCCAGTATTGTAAGACTTCCGCCTTCTCTCATATTTCTCGCCGCACCAAAGAAACGCTTCGGCATGTGAAGTGCTGCAGGATCAAGTCCTCCGGATAATGTTCTTCCTGACGGAGGTACTGTAAGGTTATAAGCTCTTGCCAGTCTTGTAATACTGTCAATCAGGATCATGACATCTTTTTTGTGCTCTACCAGTCGTTTGGCCCGTTCGATCACCATCTCTGATACACGCTTATGGTGCTCAGGAAGCTCATCAAACGTAGAATAGATCACTTCTACATTCGGTCCCTCTATTGATTCACGGATATCCGTTACTTCTTCCGGACGCTCATCGATCAGAAGAATCAAAAGATGTACTTCCGGATTATTCTTTTGTACGGATAATGCAACCTGCTTTAATAAGGTTGTCTTTCCTGCTTTCGGTGGTGAGACGATCATACCTCTCTGTCCTTTTCCGATCGGAGACATCAAATCCATAATGCGCATTGCAGTACTTGTCTTTCCACATTCCAGACTCAGTCTTTCATTCGGAAAGATTGGTGTCATATCTTCAAAATTTTTTCTGTGCATAGCCTTCATAGGATCCATCTCATTGATCTTTGAAAGATATAAAAGTGCACTGAATTTTTCCTGCTGTGTTTTGATTCTTGTATTTCCTTCCAGTATATCTCCTGTTTTCAGATTAAATCTTCGGATCTGAGACGGAGATACATAGACATCGTTTTCCCCCGGCAGATAATTAGCACTTCGGATAAATCCATAACCATCCTGCATAACTTCAAGAATCCCATGTGCCGTAATTCCACTGTCCAGCTTATCTATATCATGTACTTCTTTATCTCCTGTATTAGCAGATAATTCTTTCACGGTTTCTCGTGCCGATTTCTTTTCTTTTTCATCTTCTTCCAGCATACGCTCTATCAGTTCTGCCTTTTTCATGGTGGAAATTCCCTTTAATCCTCTTGCTTTAGCGAGATCTTTTAACGTCGCCAGCGGAAGAGATTCATATTTTTCTCTCATCATATTAGTCCTTTCACATCAAACTACTTTCATTCTAGTTTCTTCATTTATTAAGTAGCATCTCTTACTTTACTGGAAAATCACGTCAGAAATGACGATACTATTTGAAACATGGAGATATTATACTACATCTTTGTTCTTTTTTAAAGTTCTTTTTCATAACGGTATATCTATTCTACCCAATTCCTCTTTTGTGCGTATATTGACTTGAACTTCTATGAATGATATGATTAAACAAACTTATGAAAAGGTGGTATCCATAAAATGACGAATAGTGAAAAAGCCCTGAAAATGCACGAAGAATGGCATGGAAAGATTGAAACTTGTGCAAAATCCCACGTAAATTCACGTGAAGATCTTGCAATTGCCTATACCCCTGGTGTTGCAGAACCTTGTAAGGTAATCGCAAAAGATCCCGAGGCTGCCTATACTTATACTATGAAATCCAATACTGTAGCTGTTGTTTCTGACGGAAGTGCCGTACTCGGTCTTGGTAATATCGGTGCTCTTGCGGCAATGCCTGTTATGGAAGGAAAGGCTGTTCTTTTTAAAGAATTCGGTGGTGTCAACGCTGTACCGATCTGTCTTGACACACAGGATACTGAAGAGATCATCAAAACAGTTGTAAATATCGCCCCTGCTTTCGGAGGGATCAATCTGGAAGACATCAGTGCTCCAAGATGCTTTGAAATCGAAGAACGACTGAAAGAACTGCTGGATATTCCTGTATTTCATGATGACCAGCACGGAACTGCTATCGTAGTTCTTGCCGGAATCATTAATGCTATGAAAGTAACCGGAAAAGATAAGGAATCTTCCAAAGTTGTCGTAAATGGTGCCGGTTCTGCCGGAGTTGCTATTACCAAACTGCTCCTGACCTACGGCTTTAAACATGTCACCATGTGCGACATAAATGGAATTCTCGGAAAAGATTCCAAAGACCTCAACTGGATGCAGGAGAAGATGGTTGAAGTAACCAACCTGGAACAGAAAACCGGTAAACTCGCCGATGCATTAAAAGGCGCTGATATTTTTGTCGGCGTATCGGCTCCGAATATTGTTACACCGGAAATGGTTGCTTCTATGAACAAAGATGCCATCTTATTTGCCATGGCCAATCCGGTACCTGAAATCATGCCGGATATTGCAAAAGCTGCGGGCGCTAAAGTAGTAGGAACCGGCCGTTCCGACTTCCCGAACCAGGTAAATAACGTGGTTGCTTTCCCTGGTATCTTCAAAGGTGCTCTCGAGGGACGTGCTACTGCCATCACCGAAGATATGAAACTGGCTACTGCAAAAGCAATCGCAGGTCTTGTTCCTGATGAAGAGCTGAATGAAAATAATATTCTTCCTGAAGCATTTGACCCACGTGTTGCAGATGTTGTAAGCCGTGCTGTAAAGGAACTGATCTGATATGACCGTACACTGGGGAGAAAAAAGATACTATTCTCTGGATTATTATCTGAAAAAGACTTATGGTGAAAAGCTCTATAAGATATCTCTCGACGGCGGCATGACATGTCCAAACAGGGATGGTACCCTCGGAACCCACGGTTGCATTTTCTGCAGCCGTGGAGGTTCCGGCGATTTTGCCGCCAGTCGTACTCTGTCTGTCACAGAGCAGATTGAAGCTGGGAAGCAGCAGTCTGCAAAAAAATATACCGGATCATCTTACATTGCTTATTTTCAGGCATATACCAACACTTATGCTTCTTTAGAATATCTGGAAACATTATATATGGAAGCAATTACACATCCTGATATCCGGATTCTTTCCATAGCTACCAGACCGGATTGTCTAAGCGAAAAGATTCTGGATCTCCTGGAAAATTTAAACCGGATCAAACCAGTCTGGGTTGAACTTGGTCTTCAGACTATTCATGAAGAAAGCGCCCGATATATCCGCAGAGGTTATGAGCTTCCGGTATTTGAAAATGCAGTATCCGAGCTTCGAAAGCGTGGAATCGATGTTATTGTCCATACAATCCTGTGTCTTCCAAATGAAACCGAACAGGATATACTCAAGACCATAGAATACCTGAACCACCAGGATATTCAGGGCATCAAACTGCAGCTTTTACATGTATTAAAAGATACCGATCTGGCCGACATCTACCTGGCCTCTCCATTCTACATTCCCACACCGGAAGAATATTACCAGCTTCTCGGGATGTGTATCAGCCACTTAAGACCGGACATCGTTATCCACCGATTAACCGGAGACGGACCAAAAAATCTTTTGATCGCCCCTTTATGGACCTGTAATAAAAGGCAAATTCTGAATCAGTTCCAGTCTTACTTAAAAACACATGACATCTGGCAGGGAAAGGAGTGTTAACCTTGGCCAAATCTTTTACGTTATATAAATTGATCATTTTGTATATGTTGAACGAAGTTGATTTTCCTCTTACCAATTCCCAGATATCAGAATTTATTCTGGATGAAGGATATACAACCTACTTTAAATTACAGCAGGCTTTATCCGAACTTCTGGAATCAGGATTTATTCGTGAAGAATCTACTCATCACCGTACATTTTACCATCTTACAGAAGACGGAGCAGAGACCATCCATTATTTTACAAACGATATCTCTCCGGCAATCCAGCATGATATCGACGAATTTTTAAAAGAGAAACATTACGAATTAAAAAATGAGATGTCCGTAAAAGCGGACTATTTCGAGAATTCCAACATGGAATATTCTGTACGCTGTCAGGTCATCGAACAGGGACTTCCTCTGATCGACCTCACCGTAACAGCCCCGACAGAATCCGAAGCTGCAACCATTGCAAACAACTGGCAGAAACGGAACCAGGAGATTTATGCGTTAGTAATGGCGAAGTTGTTGTAGTAATTATTTTGGTGACTTACCCCGGACCTGAATAAAAGGATAGAAGCTATTTCTGTGCTGATTCAATCATGGAGAAACTCTAGAGCAACAAACCATGACCTCATATGCACAGAAATAGCTTCTATCCTTTTATTCAGTTACGTTTTTATATGCCATAATAATTATATAATGGAACCTTAACCGTTGTGATATCTTGATTGGAACAATTTAAAATAGAAACTCGCTCATGACATAGTTGCTGACATCGATTCCTTTTTCTGTTAACCGGATGTATTCGCCGGTGTCTTCAAGCAGCTGCTTTTGGTACATATCGATCAGTACTTTTCCATATGCATTTTCAATGCTTCTTCCGAAAGTCTGCCTGAAGTCAGTCTTGGATACTCCTTCGATTTTTCTGAGCCCCAGAAACATATATTCTTCCATCTGATTCTGCAAACTAAGAACTTCGATCTCACCACCTTCTACGAATCGTTGGTTATTGATAAGAGATGCCGCACCGGTTCCGATTCCCAGATATTCTGTGCGGTTCCAGTATCCAAGGTTATGCCGGCATTCATATCCTTCTTTGGCATAATTAGATATCTCATATCTGTGATAGCCGTAACTCCACAAAATATTTTTTGTAAACTGATACATCATCCGTTCCGTATCTTCATCCGGAAGTTCTCTTCTTCTTCTCGCCTCAGCGCGTTCACCCTCTCCGTACTTTTCATAGAACGGCGTTCCTTCTTCGATGATCAGACTGTATGCGGAGATATGTTCCGGACCAAGTTCTGCCACTTTTTTTAATGTATCTTCCCATCCTCCCAATGTCTGAAATGGAATTCCCGACATCAGATCTACATTGATATTCTGAAATCCCACTTCTCTTGCAAGCGTATAGGTATCCAGGAAGTCTTTATATGTATGAATTCTTCCGAGCATCTTTAATTCCTGATCATCCGTTGACTGTAATCCGATACTCAGACGATTAATCCCGACATTCCGATATGCCATCAATTTCAACTTATCTACTGTCCCCGGGTTCACTTCTACCGTGATCTCCGCGTCCGAATCAATTGGAAATGTAGCACGTATCGCATCGAAGATACTCCTCATCTGCTGAGTTTCTAATATGGACGGTGTACCGCCTCCTATAAAAATACTGCTTACATGGTACATACCGGCAAGATCATAATAAGAACGGATCTTCTGGCACAAGCCCATGACATACTCCTGTCTCGCTTCAGGTGTTGCAGGCGCAGACAGGAAATCACAGTACCGACATTTTTTTACACAAAATGGAATATGGATATATAACTCTAATGGTCTCATTATTTATCATCCAGCTTCAATACACTCATAAATGCTTTCTGCGGAATCTCTACGTTGCCCACCTGACGCATACGTTTCTTTCCTTCTTTCTGTTTTTCCAGAAGCTTTCTCTTACGGCTGATATCTCCACCATAACATTTTGCCAGCACGTCTTTACGCATCGCACGAACTGTTTCACGCGCGATGATCTTACTTCCGATTGCTGCCTGGATTGGAATCTCGAATAACTGTCTCGGGATCTCTTCTTTTAACTTCTCGCACATCTTTCTTCCGCGTTCGTATGCAGTATCTGCATGAATGATAAATGACAATGCATCGACTTCTTCTTTATTGATCAGGATATCCAGTTTGACAAGTTCTGACTTCACATAACCGGCCATCTCATAGTCAAACGAAGCATATCCTCTTGATCTTGATTTTAATGCATCAAAGAAATCATAAATGATTTCATTAAGCGGGAGCTGGTAATGTAATACTGCACGTGTCTCTTCAATATACTCCATACCTTCATATACGCCTCGACGTTCCTGGCACAGATCCATGATCGCACCGATAAACTCCGCTGTCACCATGATCTCTGCTTTTACCATTGGCTCTTCCATATATTCGATCTCGGAAGGATCCGGAAGGTTCGATGGATTCGTAAGCTCTATCACATCTCCATTTGTCTTGTGTACTTTATAGATAACCCCCGGCGCAGTTGTTACCAGATCCAGATTATATTCTCTTTCCAGACGTTCCTGAATGATCTCCAGATGCAGAAGTCCAAGGAATCCACAGCGGAATCCGAATCCCAGTGCAATTGAAGTCTCAGGTTCGAACTGCAGTGATGCATCATTTAACTGTAATTTTTCCAACGCATCCCTGAGATCCGGGTATTTTGCGCCATCTGCCGGATATAATCCACAGTAAACCATTGGATTTACTTTCTTATATCCCGGAAGCGGTTCTGCACATGCATGTGCCGCATTGGTTACCGTATCACCCACGCGGGTATCCTTTACGTTCTTAAGACTTGCCGTAATATAGCCTACCATTCCGGCACTCAGTTCCTCACACGGAATAAACTGTCCGGCCCCAAAATAACCAACTTCTACTACTTCTGCCTTAGCTCCTGTCGCCATCATAAGGATCGGTGTTCCTTTTTTTACAGTTCCTTCTTTGATTCTGCAAAATACGATAACACCTTTATACGCATCATATAAAGAATCAAAGATCAACGCCTGAAGCGGTGCTTTCGGATCTCCGGTTGGTGCCGGTATCTTTGCCACGATTTCTTCCAGCACCTGATCTACATTCAGTCCAGTCTTTGCAGAAATCTGCGGCGCATCCTCTGCCTCTATTCCGATCACATCCTCAATCTCTTCAATCACACGTTCCGGATCGGCACTTGGAAGATCGATCTTATTTAATACCGGTACTACATCCAGATCATGATCCAGCGCAAGGTATACATTGGCAAGCGTCTGTGCTTCTACCCCCTGTGCGGCATCCACTACCAGAATTGCCCCGTCACAAGCTGCAAGGCTTCGGGATACTTCATAGTTAAAGTCTACATGTCCCGGCGTATCGATCAGGTTAAAGATATACTCTTCTCCATCCTTTGCCTTATATACCGTTCTGACTGTCTGGGCTTTGATCGTGATTCCTCGTTCTCTTTCCAGCTCCATATTGTCTAACACCTGGGACTGCATCTCACGACTGGTAAGAAGTCCCGTCATCTCAATGATACGGTCCGCCAGTGTTGATTTACCATGGTCAATATGTGCTATAATACAAAAATTTCGAATTTTACTCTGATCTATTCCTGACACTAATATCTTCTCCTTAATTAAATGTTTATCTTATCAATTCTATCATGCAGCACTGTATTTTACAATGAAAAGTTCCACACTCATCACATCATTCAGGCGTCCCGTCTTTACCATCTCTTCGGTATCTACAGCCTCTTCCAGAATGTTCCTTAACTCTTTCTTTTCAAATGTGCGGCATTGCTGCATATATTTTCCCGCCACAAACGGATGAAGTCCGACTGTCTTTGCGATTGATGATTTATCGTAGCGTTTCCCCACCAGATCTTTCACTTCCAAAAGCAGCTTAAACTGTCTCGTCAGAAGGTATAAGATACGCATCGGCGGTTCTTTTAATGCCAGAAGATCATAATAGTAATCAAGCGCCTTTTTCTGGTTCTTCATTGCAACCGCTTCTACCATATCAAAAATCTTATTTGTAATCTGTGTTGTACAGATTGCTTCTATATCTGATATCTCAATCTCTTCTTTTCCCATACAGTAACAGAAGAGTTTTTCCAGTTCTTTTTCCAGATTCTCCATATCCGTTCCTGTTGTTGACAGAAGATATCTGGCCGTCTGTTCCTTGATCTTGTAGCCTTCTTTTTTTACATTACCTGCAACCCAGTATAATAACGTCTTCTCATCCTGACGCGCCATCTCAACTACGCGTCCTTTACTCTTCACCGCTTTATACATCTTTCCTCGTTTGTCCGCCTCATTTTCCACGAACAAAAAGCATGCCGTATCCGGCATCGTCTTGATATAATCGGCCAGATCCGGTGTTGCATTTTTAAAAAATCCCGAATTTTCTACCACTATCAGACGACGCTTTGCAAAAAACGGCATTGTCTCGGCAAGATCTATGAGTTCACCCGGATTTATCCCTTTGCCTTCATAATATGCATAATTTACCGTATCCCCATCCGGAAATATTGCCTTGGTTATCCGGTCTCTGTATTGCTTTTTCAAATAAGCCTCTTCCCCATACAGGAGATATACCGGCTTAAAATTTCCTGTTTTTATATCTTCATTTAAACTTTTCATCGGTGTTCTCCTATCTTTTTCACCTCTTAAAAGTATACTGAATTCTCCTTTTAAGTTCAACCGTTTCTCCCATGAATCCGCATACTTTTTTTATTTACAGTTATTCCAAACGCACCGTTTTCCTGTGTAGAATATATTTTCGCGCCACTGTTTTCAAGTCTTTCCAAAGTATCTTTATGTGGATGTCCGTAACGATTCTTCCTTCCTGCCGAAATCCATGCATATCTTGGTTTTACATTTTCCAGAAATGCTTCCGTTGTAGAATTCTTTGATCCATGATGTGCAGTCTTTAATACCTCCCATGAAATCTTCTTTTCCTGTAGATAAGAGAGCGTATATGTCAGACTTTCTTCTCCTTCTTTTTCCACGTCTCCTGTAAAAAGCATGTCAAATCCCTCGTATTCCAGATGTAGGATCATGGATGCTTCATTTCCGGGATTCATATTCTTTTCTTTTGGCCCCAGACAGGTGAATCTCAACTTTCCTTCTCTGATCTGCGTCCCGTTTTCCATTTCCCAGACCGTCGTTCCATTATCTTCTGCTACACTTATAAGCTCTTCTAACTTTTCATCCCGGTACGCTTCTCCTGTCACAACAAGATTCCGTATTTTTATCCCGACCTGCTGCCTTTTCAGCATTTCTTCAATTCCATTCATATGATCTATATCTCCATGAGATACGAACACATAATCAATACTTCCTATTCCTCTGTACTTTAAAAACGGTTCTATCCGATATTTCCCGACATTTTTTATATCACTGCTGCCTCCATCGATCAGATAAGTCTTATGCTCCGGTCCCTCCACACAGATACAGTCTCCCTGTCCTACATCCAGCATCGTAACCTCTGCTCCGGTTCTTACCCAGGGGCCCGATATCAATATCAGAAATCCAACCGTATAAAGCGTTATACTTATGATATATTTTTTCCAGTTTCTTTTAAATTTTAATATCAAAATCACTGTCATAAGCACCAGATAATAGATAAAGATTCTTCTCTTATCCGGCCTTCCCGCCACCCATCTTGCCATCGGAAGCTTTATTGTAAAAACGCAGCATTTATCATACACCCATAAGATACATCTGCAGATCCACAAAATCCATTTTCCGGGTATCCACCCGGCCATCTTTATAAATGACCCGATCATTCCACAGGTTAAAACTACCGACATCAGCGGAAGTATTATAAGATTCAGCAGTATACTATACACCGGAATCTCAAAAAAATTATATAAGATCACCGGCCACAATAAAACATTGATTCCCAGGCCTGCACACAGGCTCTTACACCGCATCTCATTTTCAAGCACCGGTATCACCGTACAAACTGCAAAAACAGCTCCAAACGACAACCAAAAGCCACCATCGTACAGATAAAGCGGATGGATCCCGACCGTTAGCACAGCTGAAGCCGCAAGTGCCGTCGGCATATCATAATGTCTACCGGTAATATCCGCACCTATCCGAAATACGAACATCACCCACGCCCGGATCACCGACACGGTCATTCCGATCATCATCACATACAGACACAACAGAATCCCTCCCGTGATTCCACCTGCCTTGTATGAACCTGTCATTCTCCTTGCTATCCGGTATACTCCAAGTCCCGCAAACGATAGATGAAGTCCGGAAATCGCTAGGATATGTCCAATCCCGTTTACCTGATATAATTCTTTCATTTCCTGATCCATACCGCTTTTTTCACCAAGGAGTATTGCCGCAAGTGCTGAACCATCCCGTTCTCCCATCTCGCGTTGCAGCATTTTCTGCCAGTTCATCCGGAATTTTTCAAGTCTGTCTTTTAATTTGTTTCGTTTGTAATCCGTAATCTGTATATCATCCGATCGGACTTTCCCATGGATTCCCTGTTTTTGATAATAAAATTTCTGATCAAAATTTCCCGGATTTCTGGCCTCTTCATAAAATGATACCTTTCCACACACTTTAATCTGGTTTCCTATATGTAATTTTTGGCTGGAATTTGTATAAATGATAATTTTCGATTCTTGAAATTTTTTTGAGTTTGAATAAATAGAATTTTCTTTCAGATAGATCATCCGGCAGTTCTCTTTTTGCTCTTGCCTGTATATTTTGCCGCAAATGGTAATATTATCACCTTCTGCGGCATATCGTTCAATCGGGGAAGGGCGAAGTTCTTTTATGAACCGCTCTCTCCCCCACACAACCATAAAAGCAATGATGCATAGAACCATCAGACACACACTAAGAAGCGGTCTGTTTTTCACATGCTACTCTCCTTCCACAATATTGGGATTTCTGGAAAGAGGTTTTTCCAAATTTATCTTTCCCATATAAGTAATATCTGTTTTTCCGTCAATCAGGATCTGTACTCTGCTGATTGCACTTCCATCTACAATAGAATTCACAATTGCATATACCGGAACTTCCGGATTCATTACATTCGTCGTATCAAGGAATCCGGCGTCCAGATTCACGTAACAGATATGATCTTTTACCGATACACTAAGTACTTTTGTTCCTTCTGGGAGCACTGCTGATTCATTATCCGAATCCGGCCCCTTGATCAGCTGTTCGACCAGTGCTTTTTCTCTGGACACACTGCTACTGTATCTGACATTTACCTTTTCTTTTACAAGACGGGTGCCCTTTTTATTTCCATAATATAAAAGAAATGTCTCATTCTGATAAGCATGCAGACTGGATCCCGTATTCTGTACAAAATCCGATGGCTGCATATATCCTATCTCCTGGCCGTTCTGATCCTCCAGCGGCTCTCCTTCTATCGTAAAGAATACAGCATCTACTCCATCTATCTGTCCAAGCGACTGTACCACCGATGCCCGCAGTACAATTTCTTCCGTTACACTCAGTTTTTGATATGCACGATTAAAATCCACTGTCAGATTTTTGGAATGAAGCGACCAGTTCTTTATCTTTACACCTTTCACAAAGGCACTGCGATAATTAATATTATCTGTATTTTTCTGGACTTTCCCTAACACATAATTAATCTGCGCTTTTTTTGTCTTTCCTTTGATTCTTGTGCCCTTCTCAACCAGTGAAACTCCCTCTGAGTCTGTATAGTAAATCCTGGTGCCGCTAACCTTATCCTCTTTTTTACATCCTGATACTGCTATGATGCAAACAGCTATAAGCAGCAGGATCTTGTAAATTTTTTTCATTTTCATCTTAATCTCCTTCTGCCTAAGATACATAGTTTAACGGAATTCTTACCGTAAAAGTAGTTCCTTCCGATGGCTGACTGAATACTTTGATCGCCCCTCTGTGCATAACCACTGCACTTCTTGCGATTGCCAGACCAAGTCCTGTTCCGCCAATTTCTCTTGAATGGGACTTGTCCACCCGGTAGAATCTCTCAAATATATGTTCCTGTGCTTCAGCAGGTATACCGATTCCCGAATCCGCCACCTCAATATAGCAGTTTTTGTGATCCGCATTTAAAGATACATGCACCCATCCATTTTCCTTATTATACTTGATGGCATTCTCCACCAGATTCGATATTGCCAGAGAGATCTTCATCTCATCTACCTCTGTCGTCACCGGACGAAAACTTTCATAGACCAGTTCGATATTTCTTGTAGCCGCAATCGGACGCAGTCTCTTTAATATCTTTTCTATCAGTTCGTTCATATTTTCTGACTTTATATTCATTGTATTTGCGGTCTTGTCCATCTTGACCAGCGAAAGCAGGTCATTAATAATCTTATTTTCTCTCTCGATTTCTTCCGACATGTCCCCCATAAATTCTTTATAGAGTTCTACCGGTGCATCTTCCTGCAAAAGCAGCGAATCCGCCAGTACTTTCATGGATGTCAGCGGTGTCTTTAACTCATGTGACACATTCGATACGAATTCATTTCTCGAGTCATCCAGAGTCTTCATGCGTCCCGACATCTTATTGAACGCTTCCGATAATTCCATTGTTTCTGTGTACGTATTCTCATGAAGGTAATCATCGTCATAGCCTTCTGTAACCGCAGAAATGGATTCTGTAATGCGTTTAAAAGGTTTTAACATAGCCATTCCCGAAAGCACAGCAATCATAAGGATAACCAGGATCGATGCAAGTGCTGCCACATCTGCTTTGTTTCTTAAAATCTCCAGACTGTCCAGGACAGAATCTGTCGGTGCACTGACAAGCAATACTCCTACAATCGAATCATCTTTTCCTAAAATCGGCGCTGTCACTTCTATATATCTGTTTTTCTTATTATACTCGCTGGTTCCTTTTTCTTTGAAACAACGGATCACATTACCCGATACGATAGTTTTTCCTTCATCCATTTCATATGTATCTTCCTGGATCTTAAAATTACCATCGATTACCATTACCCGGCCGCTGTAGATATTAGATAGCTGAACCAGTTCTGTTCTGATCGTCTCTGACGTATCTCCCGTAAGATAGCCCGAACTGCTCAGCTGATTACTGAGAATGGTACATTGATTCTGTATCTCAGCAGTTCGTACCTCCACTGCTCTTTTCTCATAGCTGGTCAGGAACACCCCTCTCATAATCAATACCGGAACAATCCCTGCCAGTGCCACCAGCAGGATGATCCGGAATTTCATGCTCCTGAATATATTCTTTTTAAAATATTTTTTAACCCCTGAAATAATAACCCACTCCCCATTTCGTATAGACATATTTTGGATCGCTTGGATTCGTTTCAATCTTTTCACGAAGTCTCCGGATATGTACATCCACAGTTCTTGCATCTCCCGGATACTCATATCCCCATACGATATTCAAAAGATTCTCTCTGCTGTAGACTTTACCTGGATTCATGGCAAGCAGTTCCAGAAGATCGAATTCTTTTGCTGTCAGATTGATTTCCTTTTCTCCGATGATCACGCGTCTGCTTTCGCAGTCAATCTTCATCTCGCCTTTTACGATCACTTTTTCATTTTCCTGATTTTTATCACGCTTGCTGACACGGCGCATAATGGCTTTGATCCTTGCCTTCACTTCCAGAATATTGAATGGCTTTGTTATGTAATCATCTGCTCCATAATCCAGTCCCAGGATCTTATCCATATCGTCGCCTTTTGCTGTAAGCATAATGATCGGAACATCCGAATATTCCCGGATCTGCTGACACACTTCAAAACCGTCATATTTCGGAAGCATGACATCCAGAAGAATGATATCATATGCATTCTCCTTTGCCAGTTTCAGTGCCTCTTCTCCGTCATAAGCACAGTCCACATCATATCCATCCTGCTCCAGACTAAACCGGATTCCTTTTACTATCAGTTTTTCATCATCCACAACCAATACTCGTCTGCTCATGTTCCTACTCCCTTGTCAGATCTTAATTTGATCTTTTACTTTCTGAAATACACCGTCTTTAATACCTTCCACTTCCATCAGATCTTCTATCTTCTGAAACTTTCCATGCTCATCTCTGTAACGAATGATCGCGTCAGCCTTCGCCTCTCCGATTCCGGATAGTGTCATCAATTCGTCCTTCCCGGCCGTATTAATATCCACCTTGCCATCTGCCGTACTTCCGGCATCTGTGCTTTTTGTTGCATCTGTCTTTTCATTATCCGCATTCTGTACGAAAGTACCGTTGTTCTCTGTTCCGGCTTTTGCCTCTTCTTTCGTCGGAACATATATTCTGGAACCATCTTCAATCTTTTCTGCCTGATTCAGAGCCTCACCTGCTGCCTCATCCGTAAATCCTCCAGCCATCTGAATAGCTTCATACAAACGACTGTCCGATGTCAGTTCATACACTCCCGGAGACTTCACTGCCCCGCATACATGTACATAACAGATCTGTAGTTTTTCCTGCTTAAGGCCAGCTTTTTCTGTCATGTTATCATCCGTTCCCGTTTCTGATCCTTCAGCCTCTTTTTCAGTATTTCCATCTGCTTTTTCCACATCCGGTTCACGCCCGTCCAACGAAATAAGTTCCGTCTGTTCCTGTGATTTTCGGTCTCTGCATCCGGTCAGATTCACGACACATATCATACTCAGTATCATGGTAAAGATCAGCAATATACGGCATATTTCCTTCTGTATTTTTCTCTGTTCTGTTATTCTGTTCTGTCTTTTTTCCCTATGCATAACTTCTCCTTTACAGCCTGTCGAAAACTGTAAATCCCCGCATATGCCTAGTGAAATAATTGTACTATTTCCACTGAAAAATTGCAACACCAATCAGGGCAATGGACATTCCAATAATTTTACGGATTTCCAGTGGTTCTTTGTCTACTCCGAACAATCCGAGAAGTTCTATTACGTACGCTACGATCAACTGCGAGATTACAATCAGAAGTGCTGCCTTCGCCGGTCCCAGTGCCTCCATACTCTTGATCACGGTCCATGTGATCCCTGCACCGATCACTCCTCCGAGTAAATTATATTTAGCCTCTACCTGCCACAGCATGCCGATACTTTCTCTGCCTGTGAAAAACCATGCTGCCACACAGACCAGAAATGCAGAAAACTGTACCCAGCCGGTTGAAACCCACAGACTGGTCTGTTTTGTTACATTTGTGTTAAATACCCCTTGAATACTCATCAGTTCACCTGAGATTAGTGCTGACAAAAATCCCCACATAAAAATCCCTCCATATATGCTCCATTTCCGATATTACTGCCGGAAAAAGGCGCTGCATATTTCTGCAACGCCTTTACGGTTTCTTATAGTTTATGTTGTTTTTCTGAAATTATTCCGGAAAATATTTTCTGAGATATATCCTTCCGGAAAACGCAATATGCGGCATCTCATAAAAAATGGCTGTTTTCGGACAGATCGGACGATAGAGT
>ENA-OPSF01001173-OPSF01001173.1-human-gut-metagenome-genome-assembly--contig:-NODE-1173-length-21226-cov-6.283737_pt1 | contig 21226 bp, 21 predicted proteins | sample MGYA00241452_ERZ501896 | MGnify/ENA primary metagenome ERZ501896 (study PRJEB25962, sample SAMEA2042111) | human gut metagenome | biome: human gut; feature: human-associated habitat; material: faeces... | reverse complement strand
GACATCATTAATGTCGAATATATTAACATGTCACCAATGTATCTGTTAAGCCAAAGCAAATTTTATAAAATTTATTTTGTTTCTCTATATTTTTAATATTTCTTTTAAATAAAGTATATCTTTAACTTTTGTGCTTTTTATGTGAATTTTCAGGTATTAAATGGTAATTGACATATTATATATATAGGATAAAATTATTAGGCAATAGTTTTATTGTGGAATAAGTATGACTATTGTAAGGTAATAGGAATAAAAATGATACATTTAGATGATATTAGAAATAGCTGGCTTACCGCATTTTTAATTGATTCATTCATCTTCTACTAAGGCTATGGGTAGGGAGGAGTGTATCTAAAATTTCATATTTCATTGCTTATTAAGACTTGCAAAATTCTAATAAGCTTTTTTTTATGTTTATAGGAATGGGAGAGTATTATGTATAGGAAGAATGCAAATGGGTGGTTGAAGCATATCGATTTTATCATTCTTGATATGATATGTTTGCAAATTGCATTTATGATGGCATATTTTATTAAGAATGGAAATATACATCTATATAACAATTTCTTATATAGAAATATGGCTATCATAATAGAACTGGCTGATTTAATGGTTTTACTGATTTTTGGTACATTAAAGGGTGTATTAAAAAGAGGGCATTATCAAGAGTTTGTAAAAACATTAAAACATGGTTTTATTGTTTGCTTATTGGCTGTTTTATATTTATTTACAGTTCAAAAAGGAGTTTTCTTTTCGAGATTTATTTTATTCTTAACAATCGGTATTTATTTTATATTGACATATATAGTAAGAGAACTATGGAAGAGTCATATAAAAAAGGGTGTGAATAGTGGTAAGAGAAGAAAACTATTAATAGTTACATCTACTACTATTGCTGATAAAGTAATTGAGAATGTTGATAAGAATAATTATTCTCGTTATGACATTGTTGGAGTTGCTTTATTAGATAAGGACTTAGTTGGAAATAAGATTAATAATGTTTCTGTAGTAGCAAATAATGAAACAGTTGGTATGTATGCTTGTAAAGAATGGGTAGATGAAGTATTGATTGTTTTACCTAAAGAAATAGCGTATCCAAATACTTTGATTGAACAATTAACTTTGGCTGGTATTACTGTACATATGAATTTAGCTAAGGTTGTTAATTCACCTGGTAAGAAACAGTTTGTTGAAAAGATTGGTGATTATACAGTTTTAACAACTAGTATTAATTATGCATCTTTAAATGAATTGTTCTTAAAGAGAGTATTTGATATTGTCTGTGGTTTATTAGGATGTATATTGACACTATTTATCTGTATCTTTATAGGAGCTGCAATTTACATTGCAAGTCCAGGACCAATCTTCTTTTCTCAAGAACGTGTTGGTAAGAATGGTAAGAAATTTAAGATGTATAAATTTCGTAGTATGTACTTAGATGCGGAAGAAAGAAAAGCAGAATTAATGAAAGACAATAAGCTTGGGGATGGAAAAATGTTTAAGCTTGATTTTGATCCTCGTGTTATTGGAAATAAAGTAATGCCTGATGGATCTCATAAAACAGGTATTGGTGAATTTATTCGTAAAACGAGTTTAGATGAATTTCCACAATTTTTTAATGTATTAAAAGGGGATATGTCTATAGTAGGAACTAGACCTCCTTTAATATCAGAAACAAATCTATATGAATATCAACACTTTGCAAGATTAGCTATTAAACCAGGAATAACTGGAATGTGGCAAGTAAGTGGAAGAAGTGAAATTATAGATTTTGATGAAGTAGTAAAACTAGATAAATATTATATAGAGAACTGGAATCTTGGTTTAGATATTAAGATTCTATTAAAAACAGTACTAGTTGTTGTATGTAAAAAAGGTGCTGTTTAATTCTTTTAGGATTGCTAATACAAGTTATTTATATGAAAAGGAGATAATATATGATTATTACGCAAACTCCATTTAGAATGTCTTTTTTTGGTGGTGGTACGGATATAGAAAGTTTTTTTAAAAAGCATGGAGGTGCAGTGTTATCTACATCGTTTGATAAATATTGCTATGTAAATGTTAGACATTTACCTAGGTTTTTTGACTATAGTACTGAACTTTCTTATTCGCGTACAGAACGAGTAACAGATGTAAATGATATTGAGCACCCAGCGATTCGTAATGCAATGCAGATGTTAGATATGCATGAAATTCGTTTGACCTATGAAGCTGACTTACCTGCTAGAAGTGGACTTGGCACTAGTTCATCATTTGCGGTAGGAATGTTGAATGCGTTTTATGCTTTAAAAGGTAAATATGCAGACAAGAAAAAATTGGCAGATGAAGCTATTTATCTTGAACGAGTTCTATGTGATGAAGCTGGTGGTTGGCAAGATCAAATAGCTGCCTCATTTGGTGGATTTAATAGAATTAATTTTAATACAGATGGAACTTATGATGTTTTACCTGTAATTATTTCACCTGAGAGAAAGAAACAATTAAATAATAATTTAATGATGTTTTTTACTGGATTTACTAGATTTTCATCTGATGTACAAAAGGCAAATGCCGGATCAGTTGAAACACAAGAAGCTAAGGAAAAAAGATATCTTGAAATGTTATCTTTAGTAGATAAAGCGGAAAATATATTAACTAATAGTGATACTGATTTAGATGATTTTGGAAGAATGTTAGATCATACATGGAATTTAAAAAAACAAACAGGATCAGCTGTTTCTACTAATAATATTGATGAGTTATATGAGAAGGGTATGAAAGCTGGTGCATTAGGTGGAAAATTACTAGGTGCTGGTGGTGGTGGCTTCTTGGTGTTCTATGTTCAGCCTGAATGTCAGGATGCTGTAAAAGAAGCTATGAAAAATCTAATGCATATTCCATTTAAGTTTGAAGATGGAGGTACAAGAGTAATCCATTATACACCAGAAACTTATGTGCCTTTGGAGGAAAAATAATATGAAGGTAGTGATTATGGCTGGAGGTAAAGGTACAAGAATATCAGAATTGTTTCCAGATATTCCTAAACCAATGATACCAGTGTGTGGAATACCAGTGTTGGAAAGAGAAATCTGTTCTTTAAAGGAACAGGGATTTACGGATATTATTTTAACTGTAGGATATAAGGCAAATGTGATTATGGACTATTTTAATGATGGGTCTAAGTTAGGAGTTCATATTGAATATTTTGTGGAAAAACAACCATTAGGGAATGCAGGCGCATTATTCCAATTAAAGGATAAATTAACTGAGGATTTTCTTTTGTTAAATGCTGATGCAATGTTTAATGTGGATTTTAATCGCTTTGTAAACTTCCATAAAGAACACAAAGGATTAGTAACGTTGTTTACGCATCCTAATAATCATCCTTATGATAGTGGATTGATTATTACTAATAAAGAAAAACAAGTTGAAAAATGGCTTGCTAAAGAAGATATTAGACCTAAGTATTATCAGAATAGAGTGAATGCCGGTTTACATGTTATTAGTCCAGAAGTTTTAAATATGCGTTTTACTACAGAAAAAATAGATTTAGATAGACAAGTGTTAAAACAGTTATGTGGCACTGGTAAAATGTACTGTTATGATAGTCCTGAATATGTAAAAGATATGGGAACTCCTGACAGATTTGAAGGGGTATGCAAGGATTTTAAAAACGGCATTGTGGAAAGCAGAAATCTTAAAAATAAACAAAAAGCAATATTTATTGATCGTGATGGAACAATTAATAAATATGTAGGTTTCTTGAGGGAAGCTAAACAGTTTGAATTAAAAGATGGAGTTTCTGAAGCTATTAAGAAAATCAATCAATCAGGATATTTAGCTGTTGTTGTTACAAATCAACCTGTAATTGCGAGAGGTGAAGTAACATATGATGGTTTGCAAGAAATCCATAATAAAATGGAAACTCTTCTTGGAGAAGATGGTGCATATTTAGATGGCATTTACTTCTGCCCACACCACCCTGATAGTGGATATGAGGGAGAAATTAAAGAATTAAAGATCGAGTGTGAATGTAGAAAGCCAAAACCAGGCATGTTATTTAAGGCTGCACAAGATTTAAATATTGATTTAGAACAATCATGGATGATTGGTGATGGAAAGAATGACATTCAAGCTGGAAAGAATGCTGGTTGTAGAACTGCATTAATTGGAAGTGAAGATTATGGACAGGATTTGACTGTAGATTCATTAGGTGCGTTTGTTAATAGAGTGGTAGGAAGAAATATGGAAAAAATATTATTACATGTTGATTTGCTAATAGAAAGATATCCTGTTTTGGAATCTTGTAAAGATGATATTTTAAATGCATACTATTTGTTAGAAGAGTCTTATTCTAATAGGAATAAGCTTTTAGTAGCAGGTAATGGTGGATCAGCAGCAGATTCTGAACATATTGTTGGTGAGCTAATGAAAAGTTTTAAATTGCCTCGAAAATTAGATAAAGAATTTAAAAGTAAGTTAATTCAAGAAGATGAAGAATTAGGCCTTGCACTATCTGAAAATTTGCAGGGAGCTTTACCTGCAATCGCATTAGATGGGCATTCAGCACTATCAACGGCATATATGAACGATTGTGAACCGTTGTTATGTTTTGCGCAACAAGTAAATGGGTTTGGCAATGAAGGAGATATCTTTTTAGGTATTTCTACTAGTGGGAATAGTAAAAATATTCTATATGCTGCAGTCACCGCACATGCAAAGGGAATGAAAGTAATAGGTCTTACTGGACAAAAAGAGAGTAAGTTATCTGAAATAGCAGATGTATGCATTAAAGTACCGGAAACTGAAACTTATATGATTCAAGAATTACATTTGCCAGTATATCATTGCTTGTGTTTAATGTTAGAAGAAAGTTTTTTTGAGAAAAGGTAAATTATATGGGAAAACAATCGTTATTAAATACATATATTAATAATTTAACTATGTCAGAAACAATTGAAGAAATTGAAAATATGATATCTTCAAGTAAGAAATCTTATGTAGTGGCAATAAATGTTGATGTTGTAATGAAAATAGAAAATGATTCTTATCTTAAAGAAATTGTAGATAATGCAGATTTAGTACTTGTTGATGGACAACCATTAGTATGGATTTCTAAACATCATGGTATGCCATTAAAAGCAAAGATTTCAGGATCTGATTTGGTTCCGTTATTATGTGAAGTTGCAGCGCAAAAAAATTATTCAATATTTATCATTGGTGGAAAAGAAGGTATAGCTGAACAAGCAAAGAAACGTCTTGAAAATAAATTAGAAGGAATCAATATTGTTGGTACATATGCACCACCTATGGGTTTTGAAAAAGATAGTATAGAATTAACTAAAATCAATAAAATGATTTCTGAGGCTAAACCTGATTTATTAATAGCTTGTTTTGGTTGCCCAAAACAGGAAAAATGGATTTATGAAAATATTAATAAGTATGATGCAAAGGTTTCTATATGTGCTGGTGCAACAGTTGATTTTTTAGCTGGTAATGTAAAGAGGGCTCCTCGATGGATGAGCAATCATGGTTTAGAATGGTTTTATCGATTTTTACAAGAACCAAATAGAATGTTTAAACGATACTTTATAGATGATGTAAAAATAGCTAAATTGATACGGAAATATGGGAAATGATAAAATGAAATTGAATGAACAAAATATTCTTTTTTTTACAAGAACAATGAAATTAGGAGGCACGGAAAATGTGATACTTCAGTTATGTGAAATATTACAACCTAAAGTTAATAAGATTGTAGTTTGTTCTTGTGGTGGTGTTAATGTTGAAAATTTAAATAAAATGAATATTAAGCATTACCAAATTGAAGATATAGAAAACAAATCTATATTTACTTTTCTAACTACCGCTAAAAGGTTAAAAAAGATTGTTAAAGAAGAAAATATAACTGTGATTCACACACATCATCGTATGGCAGCTTTTTATGTTTCTTTATTGAGACTTTATAAACAATGTAAATTTATTAACACTAGTCACAATACATTCACAAATAAAAAAATCCTAACTAGATTTAGTTACAAAAATGCAAGTTTAATTACTTGCGGTGAAATGGTTAAAAAGAATCTTGTAGAAGTATATAAACTACCGGAAAATCAAATTACTGTTAATCATAATGCTGTAAAACCATTTGATGGAAAAATCATTTCTGATCCTATTATTGAGAAATTTCATAATGAGGGCATGACTGTTGTTGGAAATATCGGAAGACTATCAGAACAAAAAGGTATGAAATATTTTATAGAAGCTGCTGAAATTACTTATAAATTGAATAAAAAAGTTCGGTTTATTATTGTTGGAGATGGTGAGAAAAAGGAAGAATTACAAGCTCTTGTCATTAACAAAAAGCTTCAAAATGTAGTGTTATTTTTAGGCTATAGAGATGACATACAAAATTTGATGATTCAATTAGATTTTATTGTATTAAGTTCACTTTGGGAAGGGCTTCCTCTAACCCCAATTGAGGCATATTCTGTAGAAAAGACAGTGATAGGTACTGCAGTAGATGGGACTCCTGAAATAATCTGTGATGGTATTGATGGATTTTTGATTAAACCTAAGGACATCATTCAATTGTCAGAAAGAATGAATTATTTGATTGAAAATCCAAAAGTAAGAGAACGTTTAGAGGTACATGCTTATAGACGATATTTTGATGAATTTTCTTTTGAAAAATTTGTCCAACGATATTTAGATTTTTATAAAAAGTTAATTTATTAATGTATATTAATTGATAGAATTAGTTGTGTGTTAAATAAATATTTTTAATAATTACAACATATGACTTAATTAAAGAGTAAATATTGATATTGTGTTATTTAATAAAAAATATTATTGATTTAAAAGAGGATATTATAAAATGAATGAAAGAAATAATTATCGAGTATTAAAAATAATATTCAGCAAGTACTTAAAAAGGGTTTTACTGACATTAAAATCAATATGGATTTATTTATATTTACACCTTTTATATGGATCAAAAATTAAAATTAGTTTAATCAATTCAATTAAAGGAAAATTTAAAGTAGAATTATTTCAACATAGTGTTATACATTTTGGTAAGTTTTTTATGAGCTCGGGTCCGTGTTATTTTAAGTGCACTGAAAATTCAAAATGTACTATCGGGAATAATGTTTTTATGAATCATAATTGTTCTATCACATGTATAAATGAGATTACTATAGGAGATAATTGCAATATTGCAAATAACGTGGTTATTGTAGACCATAATCATCGAATTGGTCAATTTGGGGTTGAAGAAGGATTGGATTCTTCGCCTGTACATATTGGAAAAAATGTATGGATTGGAGCTAACTCTGTAATTTTAAAAGGTGTTTCAATAAAAGATGGTGCTATAATTGCTGCAGGCGCGGTAGTAAATCAAGATATTCCTGCATATGAAATTTGGGGTGGCGTTCCTGCAAAAAGAATTAAAAGATTAGGAGAAAAAAGATGAATGCTTTAATTAGTGTTATTGTACCTGTGTATAATGTCGAAAAATATTTACGTGAATGTTTGGATAGCTTACTAAATCAAAGTTATAGTAATCTTGAAGTTGTTATGATTGATGATGGTTCAACAGATTTTAGTGGAATAATTTGTGATGAATATGCTAAGAATCATAATAGTTTTTATGTAATTCATAAAAAAAATGAAGGGCTTGGAATGGCGAGAAATACAGGATTACAATACATTCATGGAGAATATGTAACATTTTTAGATTCAGATGATTATTTAGAAATGAATTGCATTGAAAATATGTATAATGTGCTTAAGAAATATCAAGTTGATATTTGTAAAGGCGGTTTTAAGCGAGTATTAGATTCAAAAAAAATTATATCTGTAAGAAAATATGAAAATGAGTGTTTTAATGGAGAAAAGGCAAAATCAGTACTTTTACCACGTATGATAGGTAGTTCTCCGGTGTGCCATGATAGTATAGAAATGTGTGTTTGCGGTGCAATGTATAAAACAGATTTAATTAAATTACATAACTTAAAATTTCCATCAGAAAGGGAATTAATATCAGAAGATTTAGTATTTAATATTGATTATATGCAATATGCTAATGGAGCGTGTACAATAGATGATACCTATTATAATTATCGTGTAAATCTTAAATCATTGAGTACGAGTTATCGTAAAGATAGATTCGAAGCAAGTAAGCATTTTTATTTAGAAATGAATAAAAAACTTAAAAATTTAGGCTATGGTAGAGATACGTTGTTACGATTAGATCGCATGTTTTTTGTATATTTAAGAATGTGTATTAGTCAAGAAACACATAAATTATCCAATAATAAGGTAAAAGAATCAATTAAAATTATTGATAAAATATGTAACGATGCAACCGTAAGTAACGTAATTAATAATTATCCGTTAAATTTGTTAGGAATCAAACAAAAAATCTTTTTGAATTTAATTATTAATAAAAAAGCGATATTTTTATATATATTATCACTTACTGGAAAGATGTGATAAAGATGAAAGAATCAAAAATAATGTATAATGATAGACTTTTAGCAATATTATATATATTATCTATGACCGTTGCTTTTACAACTAGATATGGTGATTTACAGTTAGGATATAAATTACAGATTATAATTGGCATAATTTGGGTAATTTTAGGATTTTGCAAACTTTTTATTAATGGATTTAAATTTAAAGGCTTGTTTAAAGATGATTTTCCACAATTTATAAAAGTATACTTATTACCACATATTATTATACATGGTTATACAATATTGCTTATGGTATTGAATAAAGTTGAATGGAAATATTTTACTTCAAATCTAACAGTTTATATTCCTACATTGTTAGCAATTATGGCTTTCTATCTGTTAGGCACAAAAGCATTCGAATACACATGTGTAGCCTTAATACTCTCATGGCTTTTATCTGTTGGGACTAGCCTTATTCTTAAGGGACCAGCTATTTTTAGTCATGCCATTATACAGGCATATATTGATCCGTATGATAATACTGGCGGATTGACAATTAATTATCTCGAATTACATGATTTTGTATTAGCAATAGGGTATATAGTTATAGCTTATGTGTTTACTAATTTAAAATTAAATAAAAGAACTCTTGGATTTTTATTTATTGTCTTAATTCTTATGATACTAGGAATGAAACGTGTGTCTGTTTTAGGAATATTACTTGCAGTCGTATTTTATGTATTTTTAAAGAGATTTCCAAAAAAATCTAAATATAAAATTTGTATAATAGCAGGTTGGGGAGCGTTTTTAATATGCTATTTATATATTTATTTATTATCTGATGGAAATGTATTTTATGATTATATTGCTAAATATGGTATAAACGTTATGGGAAGAAATTATTATTATAAAGCAATAATGAGTTATGCAAAATTTAGTCCTACTTTCATTGGAATAGGTCGTAATGTTGTAACTCAGTTATTAAATACATCTTTATCTTATTTACGTGTTGGTGGTGTACATAGTGATATTATAAAAATGTACGTTGAGAATGGATTCGTACTTTTTGGATTTTGGCTATGGTATTACCTGATTTACATATTTAAGTTTTATAAGAAAAAATATGGAATAAATTGTGCTATATTATATTTTGGTATTGTGATTTATATGTTTACTTTATATTTGACAGATAATATTGAGATTTATTTTATTTGTCAAATATTATCTATTATGATTCCAATTAAATATGCATTAGATACGAAGAAATTATCTTTTGATGAATGTAAAGTTTGTACAAATAAATAATACATTAAAATTTAATTTTTAAAATCGATTCAAAAGGAGAAAAAATAAGAATGAAAGATAAATTTCTATATTTAATAAAAAATACTGGAGTTTTATTTGTAAGTAATTTTGCTTCAAAGATACTTGTTTTTTTGTTAGTTCCTTTTTATACAAGTATTTTAACAACAGGTGAATATGGTATTTACGATTTGATTTATACATCAGTTCAACTTTTAAATCCAATTTTGACATTAAATATTGTTGATTCAGTTATACGATTTACAATAGGTAATAATAGAGAAAATAAAAAGGCGGCTTTTACAACTGGTTTAAAATATAGTTTATTTTCAATTCTAATACTATTTTTTATTTTTGTAGGACTAAATTATTTTGCAATTTTTGATATATTGTATCATTATAAATTTCAATTTTTTGAAATATTTGTTGCATATACAATGAATAATTTAGTATGTCAATTTGCCCGTGGAATAGATGATGTTAAGGGTGTTGCAATTTCAGGTGTAATAGGAACAATAGTTATGATTGCATTGAATTTGTTCTTTTTGTTATGGTTACGTTTTGGCTTGTTAGGTTACTTTTATGCTATGACTGCATCTTTATTTATTCCATCCATATATTTATTAATTCGAGATAGAATGTGGCAATATGTTGATTTAAATAAATTACAACTCTCGTTTTCTTCTTACGAAAAAGAAATGTTAGGTTATTGTCTTCCTTTAATTTTTATAAATTTAAGTTGGTATATTAATAATGTTTCAGACAGATATGTTGTTACCGGATTATGTGGTATTGAAGAAAATGGTATTTATTCAGTTTCATACAAAATACCAGCAATTTTAAACGCTGTTCAAGTTGTATTTATACAGGCATGGCAATTGTCAGCAATTAAAGAATATAGTGCAGAAGATGGTGAATTATTTTATAGAAAAACTTATCAAATAACGCAAATAGTTATGGTAACTTTATGCTCTTTGTTAATAATTAACACAAAATTTTTATCGAAGTGTCTTTTCGCAAATGAATTTTACAATGCGTGGAGATATGTTCCGATATTATTAATCTACATTGTTTTTAATACATTGTCTGGTGTTATTGGTGGCATTTTTTCTGCAACAAAAGACACATCTAAATTAGCATGGACTGGAATTGTAGGATCTATAGTAAATATTATATTAAATTTTATTTTAGTTTATAATATTGGAACAATGGGAGCGGCAATTGCTACTGTTATATCTAGTATTGTTATATGGGGAATGAGATTTTATTCATCAAGGCAACATATGCCATTAAAACTGAAATTAGATAGACATATAATACAATATATAATCTTATTTGTTCAGGCATTTTTAATGATTAAAGTTAGAGAAATAAACTTATTATTATTATGTCAGCTTGTAAGTTTTGTTACAATAGCTTATTTAAATTTGAAAGAGATAAGGAGTATAAAAAATGACATTATATGAGTGTAAAATGTATTTTAAACGGTTAAAACTTGTTAAAGCTTTATTAAAAATTAGAAATAATAAGGAGGATTCTTCAAAACAAGATTTTTTACAGGAAGAAGGTCTTGATTTAATAAAAAGTATAGAGGATGCTTTAGAAGATTCAAATATAACATATTTTGCAGATTATGGTACATTATTAGGTATTATACGTGATAATGCTTTTATTAGTTGGGATAATGACGTAGATTATGGCCTTTTAATTGATGATACATTTGATTGGAAGAAATTTGAAAAGCACATGAATGAACATGGATTTAAAAAAATTAGACAATTTTTATTTCAGAACAAAGTTTCAGAACAAACTTATCGTATTGGTTCTTTAACTGTAGATTTTTTTGGTCATCAAAAGAGAAATAATTCTACTTTAGGATATGGTTTTTTTAGAAAAGATAATTACATTTATCATTCAAAAGATGAATTTCACGTTCGAGTAGTTGAATATGTGAAATTATTGGGAACTAAGACAGTTGATTTTTTAGGGGTTTCTGTACATGTGCCTGTTAATTCAGAAGAGTATCTGGAAAGTGTCTATACAAAAAGTTGGAGGACACCAGATCCAAAATGGTCTGATTCAAATTATTCTGACAGAAAAGTGATGATACTTGATGAATTAGGAAGGGGATATTTTTATGAGTAATTTAAAACTAGGCATTATTAGTTATAATATATATGGTAATTTTACAAACTATGGTTCAGCGTTACAGTCATGGGCTTTACATCAAGCTGTTGCTTCATTAGGTCATGAGCCTGTTTTAGTTGATTATTGTCCAGATATTTTAGCAGATAAAGATCCACTAAATCCATTTAAGAACATGTGGGATACGGATGAAGAATCAAAAAAAATGTGTGAATTAACTATGCCTGCAATTCGTGAGAATTATTATAAATTTGATGAATTTTATACAAATCGTTTTTACAGGACTTCAAATAAATATACGTCTAGTAATTTTAATGATGTTATGAAAGATGAAAGCTTGGATGGTTTTATTTGCGGTAGTGATACCATCTTTTGTATGGATGAATTTGGATTTGATGATGGATTCTATGCAAATTATGATTGTATGAAAAACAAATCTGTTTCTTATGCAGCAAGTTTTGGGGATCCAACACTATCAGAAGAAAATTGTAAAATTCTTGATCAGAGGTTGCAAAATTTTGTTTCATTTGGATTAAGAGAAAACTTAATGGTGCCTTATGTTAAAGAACATACGAATGTTCCTGTTCAAAGAGTTGTTGATCCAACATTACTTCATACAAGTGAAAAATATGACACGATTGCGGTTACAGAAAGATTGGAAAAAGAAAAATATCTTTTATATTATTCAAGACGTTATTCCCCAGCAATGGAAGAATATGCAGAAAAGCTAGCAAAAGAGAATGGATGGAAAATTGTTGATATTAGTTTAAGAGCAACGAATGCAGAAAAAGGACATAGAATGTTTTATGAAGCAGGTGTCGAAGAATTCCTTTCTCTTATTAAACATGCAGAATATGTAGTAACAAATTCGTTTCATGGAATGATTTTTGCAGTACAATATAGAAGACCTTTTGTTATTTTCTCTAGAGAACAATGTAATAATAAAATTGATGAGTTATTAGATTTGTTTGGTTTAAAAGATCACATGCTTGTAACTGGAAATGAAAGTTTTAGTCATGATATTGATTATGATGTTGTCCATGAAAGAATTGATGTGGCTAGAAAAAAATCGATTGAATTTCTTAAAAAGGAATTGAATTTATTATGAGTTTGTTTAATGACGATATAAAATATGTTTTTGGTGGTTATATTAAAGACGATAAAATTCGATTTAACAGTACCTCTGGTGGAGCATTTTCAGCTATTGTAGAAGCATATTGTGATGAAAATTATGTTATTTTTGGTGCAGATGCAGAGGGTATAAATGTTTATCATACATATATTACGGATAAGGCTGAATTAAATAGATTCAGAAAATCTAAGTATTCACAAAGTAAAATAGGAAGTTCATTCAAAGATGTAAAAAAATTTTTGTTAGCTGGTAAAAAAGTATTGTTTTCTGGAACGCCTTGTCAAATTGCAGGATTAAAAATGTTTTTAGATGTTTCAAGGATAAATACGTTTAATTTATTAACTGTTGAAGTAATTTGTGAAGGAGTACCTAGTCCACTTTATATCAAAAAATATGAAGAATCGTTAGGGGATAAGATAGAATCAATAGATTATCGATATACTGGTAAGAGTTGTTTGAATAATGGAAAATGGGATTTCGAAGTGATGAATATTAAACTAAAAAATGATAACAAGAGTATTACTATGGATCGATGGTTTAATCCTTTTTGGTCGATTTGGTTGAATCATCTAATGAGTCGTCCTTCTTGTTATGAGTGTCATTTCGCAAAAAAAGAAAGAACAGCGGATATATCATTGGGTGATTTATGGGGGGTCCACTTGTATTGTCCTGATTTATATGGAAAAAATGGAGGCTCATCAGTTATCTTTGCAAATACATCAAAGGGTAAAGAAGTAGTTTTAAGAGCTAAAAATTTAATGTACGGTCATGAACTTCAAGTTGAGGATGCTCTAAGATATCAATCTCCAATGAGAAAACATATTGATGATAATCCATTAAGAAAAGATTTTATGATGGATCTTCAAAGTGATATGACATATGAGAAAATAAATAAAAAATGGGCGAAAAAGCCAACATTTAAACTTTTATGGCAAAAGTATATGTGGGGTAATCGTCAAAAAATTTGGTTATGGAACATAACAAATGGTAAGTATACAATTAAGTAAAGGAGTTTATATATATGCTAAATTTTACAGTCGGTCCAGTAATGTCTTCAAATGAAGTTTGTTCTATTGGAGCACAACAAGTTCCTTATTTTAGAACAGCTGAATTTTCAGAAGTAATGCTAGAAAATGAAAAGTATATGTTGGAGTACACAAAAGCTCCAAAGGGTTCAAAAGCTGTATTTATGACATGTTCGAGCACTGGTTCCATGGAAGCAGTTGTAATGAATTGTTTCACAAAACAAGATAAAGTATTAATTATTAATGGTGGTAGTTTTGGGAGAAGATTTGTAGAGCTCTGTGCTATTCATGAAATTCCTTATGTATCCTTAGATCTTGAACATGGTAAAAAATTAACGAAAGAAAGATTATATGAATACGATAAACAAGGATTTACTGGATTACTTGTTAATGTAGATGAAACATCTACAGCAGTATTGTATGATACGATGATGATTGGAGAATTCTGTAAGGAAAATCATTTATTCTTTGTTTGTGATTGTGTTTCTTCATTTTTAGCAGATCCTTTTAATATGAGTGAATGTGGGGCAGATGTAATGATTACAGGCTCACAAAAAGTTTTAGCATGCCCTCCAGGAATTTCTATTATTGTTCTAGCACCTAAAGGAGTGGAAAGAGTTGAAGCTTCTAATGTCAAAACAATGTATTTTAATTTAAAAGACGCATTAAAAAATCAGGAACGTGGTCAAACTCCATTTACTCCAGCTGTTGGTATACTTTTACAAATTCATGAAAGATTAAAAGAAATTAAAAATCAAGGTGGAGCAGATGCAGAGATAGCAAGAGTAGCTGCACAAGCTTTGGATTTTAGAGAAAAGATAAAAGATTTACCTTTTGTATTAGTTTCAGAAAGTCCGGCAAATGGAGTGACATCGGTTCATCCAACTACTGCAAATGCGTATGATATTTTCTTGAAATTAAAAGATGAATATGGAATTTGGATTTGTCCAAATGGTGGGGATATGAAAGATAGTATATTTAGAGTTGGTCATATCGGTGCATTAACACATGACGATAATACTACATTGATTAATGCGTTTAAGGATTTGCAAAATCGTGGTATTTTATAAACTAAGAAAGGAGCTGTACTAAGATAATGGTTAAAGTAATTACATATGGTACTTATGATCTTTTACATTATGGGCATATCAGATTATTAGAAAGAGCGAAAGCATTAGGAGATTATCTTATTGTTGGAGTTACTGCAGATGATTTTGATAAGACAAGAGGTAAAATCAATGTACAACAATCATTAATGGAACGTATTGAAGCAGTACGTGCAACTGGTATAGCTGATGAAATAATTATTGAAGAATATGAAGGTCAAAAGATTGATGATATTCGTAAATATGATGTAAATATCTTTACAGTTGGTTCTGATTGGAAAGGAACATTCGATTATTTAAATGAATATTGTAAAGTTGTTTACTTAGATCGAACAGAGGGGATTTCGAGTACAGAAATTCGATCTGAAAAGCATCAAGTAAAACTTGGGATTGTAGGAGAATCTCTTCAAGCTGAAAAGGTAGCTAGAGAATGTGAATATGTAAATGGGTTGGAAATTAGTGGCGTATACACTGCTAATAATCATTTGGAGATTCAGAATAAACAAAATTCCTTTCAAGATTTAATTGATTGTTCGGACGCTTTATATATAATTTCACAACCTTCTTTGCATTATCAACAAATTAAAGAAGCATTAAACTGCGGTAAACATGTATTGTGTGAAACACCAATTGCACTTTCAAGAGAACAAAGTGAAGAATTACATAAATTAGCAGAACTAAATAACTGTATTTTAATGGATGCCATTAAAACAGCATATGCAACTGCTTATTCAAGAATGTTGCTTCTAGCTAAAGGTGGTAAAATTGGAGAGATTGTATCAGTAGATGCCACGGCAACTAGCTTAAGAGAACTTGATTTAATCGAAGATAAAAATGTAAGCAATACTTGGAATAGTATAACAGCTTGGGGTCCTACAGTTATGCTTCCAGTATTCCAACTATTGGGTATTAACTATAAGGATAAAAAAATAATATCAAAAATGATTAATGATACTTTTGATATATTTACAAAAATAGATTTTATTTATGATAATTCGGTTGCTACTGTTAAAGTTGGAAAAGGTGTGAAATCTGAAGGCGAACTAATTGTTTCTGGAACAAAAGGATATATTTATGTTCCAGCCCCATGGTGGAAAACAGATTACTTTGAAATTCGTTATGAAGATTCAACAAACAACAAGCGATATTTTTACCAATTAGACGGTGAAGGTATTAGATATGAGTTAGTTGCATTTTTACGAGCAATTGAAACTAGTAAAGATAAGGGGTATATTAGCAGAGGAATTTCTGATGCTATATGCAAAGTAATTGAAGATTTTTATAATAAAAAAGATATGGTGGAATTAAAGTGAAGAATAGTATAAAAACTGATTTCAAATTGTTTGAAAATAAAAAGAATTGTTGTGGATGCTATGCTTGTGTATCCATATGTCCGAAACAAGCTCTTTCAATGACTATTGATGAAGAAGGTTTTGAGTATCCCACTATAAATGACAGTAAATGTATTAATTGCGGTCTTTGTATAAGGGTTTGTCCATTAAAACAAATCTAATATAATGAATGTTATTTTCTTTTTTTATTTTGCTAATGCATTTATTAATATCTGGTTGTAATATCTTATTATATGGTTATGTCAAAATAAAAGAATTTTTTTTACAGAAGAAAATAATTAAGTTTTATTTTATTAGCATTGTATTAATCACATATTACAGTTTTATAAATATAAATTATCTACACATGTAATTTATCAAAATATTAAGTTTTACGTTATCTAAAATTAAGGGAGGTTATTATGAGTTCAAAATTTGATTATGAGTTAGTTGATGAAGAAACTATAGATTTAGGGGGATTATTTCTCTCGATATTAAAATATATTAAATTGATTGTTGTTTTATGTTTATTATTTTGTTGTTGTGGTTTCTTTGGAACTAAGTTATTGATTGCTCCAACATATACGGCTAGTACATCAATTTATTTAACGCCACAGATTAGTGAGAGTGGTTCTTTGGATTATAATTCACAGATGGCGAATAGTAAATTGGTAACGAGTGCGGTTAATTTATTGACTCAAAACAATATTATGTCTGAAGTGGCTAAAGATGTTGGTTTAGAGAGTGCTGAAAAAGTAAAGGATGTTGTTAGTGTTACTAATGAATCAAACACAGAGATTATCACAATTTCTGCTACTACTACAGATCCTAAATTATCTAAGGATATCGCAAATGATACAGTTAGTACTTTTATTCGTACTATGCAGAAGAATTTGAATGTTCGTAATATTGAGGTTGTTGATAAGGCGAAATTGTCTTATATTCCTAGTGGACCAAATGTAAAGAAGAATACAATGATGTCTGGGGTTGTTGGTTTAGTTTTAGGTATTGGTTATGCAATATTGAGATTCTTATTTGACAATCGTTTACGTACGAAGGAAGAGGCAGAAAAGTATTTGGGTATTCCAGTATTCTGCGAGATTCCTGAACTATAATGGCTAAGTACATAGATTTGCATTCTCATATTGCTTGGGGTATTGATGATGGTATGCCTTGTATTGAGGATGCCATTAGTTCATTAGAGTCTGCTAAGAAGGATGGTATAGTAGGTATTTGTAGTACACCGCATTTTATTCCTGGTCAATTAGATGTTCATATCTATAATGAAATGGTGACTCGTCAATTGGAATTAAGAAAGATGAGTCCTGTCCCTATTTATTTTGGTGGGGAAGTAATGATGAATAGTGAGTTCATTGAAGGATTGGAATTAGATTTGTATCCGACTTTAAATAGTTCACGTTATATGCTTGTAGAATATAATGTTCTTCGTGATATTCATTCAATTGATTATAGAGATGAATGTTTATATGAATTGAAGATGAAGGGGTTTATTCCAGTACTGGCTCATATTGAAAGATATTTCCATGATGGATTAGATTATGACATTATTGATTATTGGGTAGATGTGGGTTGTGTTCTACAGTTAAATCGTACTTCGATTCTTGGTGTAAATGGAAAGAAAATCCAAGCTAATGCATTAGAGTTATTAGATAATGGATATTGTGATGTGATTTGTACAGATACGCATAGAGCTACAGGAAATAGAATCGAACAATTGAGTGATGTATATTCAGTTGTTTCTAAGCGTATTGGTTCTGAGAATGCGGATATCTTATTTTATGAGAATCCTAAATTATTATTGAGTAATAAAGAAATATTAAATATTGAGGTTGAAAAGAAAAAGAAACTGTTTGGTTTCTTTGGGAGATAGAAATGGCAAGAAAGAAAAGAAATCAATTTGATGTGGATGAAATCTATCGTGGATTACGTACAAATATTGAATTTAGTCAGATGGACGATGCGATTCAAGTAATCAACGTAGTAAGTACGATTCCTAATGAAGGAAAGAGTACAATAGCTTGTAACTTAGCTCGTATTATGGCAGCTAAATATAAAAATGTATTATTAATCGATTGTGATTTAAGAAATGCTTCAGTTCATAAAACTCTTCAGATTTCAAATCGTTCAGGATTAACAAACATTATTTCTGAATTTAGAGAAGGCACAAGCATTCATTCTTATGAAGGTGTGCAACAAGTACAGTATGATGGAGGATATGCACTATCTGTCATTACTGCAGGTCATAGAGTACCTAATCCTAGTGAAGTATTAGGGTCTAAAAGATTAGCTAAATTTTTAAATCAAGCTCGTCAAGAATTTGGATATATTATTATTGACTGTCCACCAGTTGCGGTAGCTAGTGATGCTATTCCATTATGTAACGTAAGTGATGGAGTACTATATGTAGTTGATTCTAAAACATCAGATAAACGAAAAGTTAAAGCAGCCATTAATGATGTCGAAAGAAATGGCGGTCACGTCATGGGGGTTGTATTAAATAAAGTAGAATCAGCAAGTGACAGTAATTATGGCTATGGATATGGATATGGAGGAGAAGACAATGGTAAAAAGAAGAAATAGTTTCATTATCTTAGCTTCAACTCTATTATTAACTGGATGTGGAAATAGTGAATTAGAAATTACGCAAAACGATATTCTAGAAGTGGCAAGAGATGATGCGAATGCCACTAAAAAAGAATGTTCGAATGTTTCTGTTCAAGAAGAAAAGAAATATTATACTGTTAGCTTTGATACAAATACTGGTTCTTATGAATATAAGATTGGTAAAGATGGTATTATACAAGAAAGAAATTATAAAAGAAGCAATAATGATGAAGAAGTTTCTACAACTGAACCTGTAGAGGAAAAGAAGGAAGAAACAAAAAAAGAAGAATCAACTTCATTTGATGAAAATCAACAGCAAGCAATTAATGCAGTTTTAGCAAATGCAGGACTAGGACAAGAAGATGTAACAGATATTGGTTGTACTTTAGATGAAGCAACGCAACAATATACAGTTACATTTAACTTCCAAGGTACGAATAATACTTCAACAGTTGATGCGCAAAGTTTTGCCGTTTTATCAACAATTATGGGTTAAATATTTAATAAGAAAAGGATACTTTATGGTTTATAACGCTTACATAAAGATTTGTCCTTTTCTTTTTTTTTTAGTATAATGATTAGGTCATATGGAGTTGATGTTTTAATGTCTAAAATAGGAACTTTAAAGATTACAATTGAAATTGTTTTTTTTATGTTTATTATACAATTTTCTGGATATAGTTTAGAGACTTGTTGTAAATTATGTATATTATATTTTTTAATGCAAATATTGATTGGAAGATATCAAGGAAAAGTTTTATTAATGTATGATGAAATTCGCCTGATTATATTAAGTCATATAGGTTTTTTTATAGGAAGTTTTCTTGTTTTCCCAATTAGTACTTGGACAATAAAAAAGTTTATTGGATTTTTATTACTTACTCTTGTCTTGTTCTTTTTTGCTGGAATGAATTCAAGGTATTCTCATAAATTATTTAGAAAATGGTTTAAACACAATACTTTAATTGTTGGTATTGGACATACTGCACAAAAATTGGCTGATGTATGTTTAGTAAATGGATATTCTTTACTTGATGTACAAGGTTATGTAAATTGCAACAATTCTAAGAATATAAAGTATATTCAACAAGCTCAGATTGTTGATTCAACACGAACATTTGATTTAGATTCAATTTGTACAGTAATCAAAGAAAAAGATATTGATACAGTATTGATTGCAATTCCTGAAATGGATAGTGAAGATTTAAATGCAGTATTTGAAGTATTTAAGAATAAGGTTAATATCATTAAGTATTTGCCACAAGTAAATGGCTTAGTTACATTTGATACAAAAGTAGAGGATTTTGATGGAATCTTAATGATTTCTAATTCTCGTGGATTGGAACATTTCTTATCTTATGCATTAAAACGAATTATGGATATATGCGCAGGACTATGTGGTTTATTATTGTTAATACCATTGACAATCTTTGTCTTCATTAAAAATCGTAAAGAAGGAGATAAAGGTCCTATTTTCTTTACGCAGAATCGTATTGGTAAGAATGGCAAAGAATTCAAAATGTTTAAATATCGTACTATGGTAATTGGTGCTGATAAGATACTTGAAGAATTAATGGAAAAAGATCCAGCTATTCGAGAAGAATATACAAAGAATAAAAAATTAGTAAATGATCCACGTATTACAAGTGCAGGTAAATTCTTACGTGAAAAGAGTTTAGATGAATTTCCACAATTCATTAATGTGTTATTAGGTCAAATGTCTTTAATTGGTCCACGTCCATATTTACCTAGAGAAAAAGAGGATATGGGAGATTATTATTATGATGTTATCGCATGTAAGCCTGGTATAACAGGTATGTGGCAAAGTCATGGAAGGAGTGATGTCGATTTCGAACATCGTTTATTATTGGATGAATATTATTATAGAAACTGGTCTTTCTGGTTGGATGTGACATTGTTATTTAAAACTATTAAACAAGTGCTATATGGAAGAGGAGCAGTATAGAAAGGAAAAAATTTATGAATAACGATTATATGAATGATGAAATGGAAATTGATTTGATAGAGTTAATGAAAGATATAATAAAAAACATAAAGTTTATGGCTTAACTAGCAATTTGGTGACTTTGCTATAATTCTGCGTTTTATCACTTAT
>ENA-OPSF01001150-OPSF01001150.1-human-gut-metagenome-genome-assembly--contig:-NODE-1150-length-21523-cov-5.514766_pt1 | contig 21523 bp, 14 predicted proteins | sample MGYA00241452_ERZ501896 | MGnify/ENA primary metagenome ERZ501896 (study PRJEB25962, sample SAMEA2042111) | human gut metagenome | biome: human gut; feature: human-associated habitat; material: faeces... | reverse complement strand
GAACGATTTTCCGTTCTGCGGCAAACGATTTTCAAATCTCAGCCCGATGAAAAAGCCTTTCCAAAATCCTTAAATCTTGAACGAAGCCTCCCCCCTCCTCTGCGTCTTGCCCATAAAAAAGGGGCACCTTCTCACGAAGACACCCCCTCACATTTAACCTAAATTTAAAACATAGAAAATTGTATCATCATAACGGACGGATTACGTAAGTAAAGCTGTAATCCTGATAAGGCATGCGGTACTGTTCGAGCGGAATAGCTCCCCAACTGTTCACGCAAGCCAATCCGCGCTGACGCGCTGCCAACTTGACCACGCTGAAATCACGGGGTGTCAAGTCGCCGGAATGGCTCTGGTGGGCGTTCTTGTCCCAACCGTCATCCAAATCCGAAGCCAAATAGTTCAACGTGCTGCATTCCATCGGAGCGAAAGAATAGAACTCCAATCCCTTGCCGTTCTCATCCTTCACCTGCCAATAGCGTACCTCAGTCTTGTTTCCGCTTTCCTGCGGACGTACATAGCCCCAATACTGGTCGGCCACCTTCGCGTCGTACACCCCTAAACGGTCTCCGTTGTTACGGTCGATGTAGTTCTCGCCCGGTCCCTTTCCGTAATAGGTCAGCATATTATAGGCTTTCGGCATAACCAACTGCATACCGTAGCGCATCAGTTCCGGCTTGTGCTTGGCATCCTTATTGACCGTCATAGCCTCATTGACCACCAGTTCACCTGCCGGAGTCAACGTATAAGTCATCGTCAACGTAGCCTCTACCGACGGCATGTCATATACCACTTCGACGCCCTTCTCGGCCTTGCCTTCATTTTCCACCACCTTGAACGACTTCATCTTCATCTCAGGATTCTTCCAAGCATGCAACTTGCGTTGTGTGCCTGCCCCGTAGTCGTTGTCGGTCGGCGCACGCCAGAAATCGGGAGTGATGGCATAGCCCTCTTCCAACATCGGTTTCCCGTCCACGTCGAGGTAGTCAATCCAACCGTTCCAATGGTTGAAAGTGACAGAAGTGTTTCCTGCCGACAATGTGACCCATGCCACCTTTTCTTCTTTTTCCACTTTCCGGGTGTCATATTTGCCGGAAGTGACAGCCAATACGCTTTCCATCGTGGGGAAAGTATAAGGATTCACCACGAACTGTTCGCGTGCCACGGCATAGCCGGCATCGAGCATCGGTTCGGCCCTCTTCAGCACGAAGTCGAGGTTCAGCACCACTTCGCCTTTCACGTCCGCAGGCAAGCTGTAGCCGTCCAGTTTCACCACACGTTTCTGCTGTGCGGGAATGTCGAGCGCATTCCGCCCGTTGGCCAATACTTTTCCTTCCGACTCCAACGTCCACTGCAATTCCACGTCGTCAAGCGACTTGAAGAAGTTCTCATTGTAAACTTCCACCTCGCCGACCTTCAAATCCTTGGCCGTAGCCCAGATGTTCTGATAGTAGTAACGCACTTCGTTGGCATGAGGATTCGGTTTGCGGTCGGGATTGATGATACCGTTGCAGTTGAAATTATGGTCGCTGGTGGGATAACGGCCGAAGTCGCCTCCGTAAGCATATATCGTCTTGCCCTGTTTGTTCTTCACGCGCAGCCCCTGGTCCACGAAGTCCCAGATGAAACCGCCTTGGTACTTCGGATACTTGCGTACCATGTCCCAATATTCCTTGAATCCTCCCATGGAGTTGCCCATGGCATGAGCATATTCGCACTGGATGAGCGGACGCGGGTTGTCGCCCTGCGAGTACTTGTCGCAGCCGCCGTAATCGTAATACATCGGGCAGAAGATATCTGTCTTTCCGGTCTTTCCGGCCTGCTCGTATTGTACGGCACGGCTGGGATCCTCGTTTTTGATCCAATCGTAAGCGGCCTCGAAGTTAGGACCGTATCCCGCCTCGTTACCCAAGGACCAGAAGATTATACTCGGATGGTTGAAACCACGTTGGACGTTACGTTGGTTACGTTCCAGATGCGCTTTCTTATAAGATGGGTTCTTGGCTAACGTTTCCTCGCCGTATCCCATTCCGTGAGACTCTACATTGGCCTCGGCTACGACATAGATACCGTATTTATCGCAAAGATCGTACCAGAAGTTATCATCCGGGTAGTGGCAGGTACGAACGGCGTTCAAGTTGAATTTCTTCATGATCTGTATGTCCTGTATCATGCGTTCACGTGAAACGACATAACCGCCATCGGGATCCATCTCGTGACGGTCGGCACCCTTGAAAAGAACCGGTTGCCCATTCACGAGTATCTGGGCGTTCTTTAATTCGATCTTACGGAAACCTACTTTTACAGGGATTACTTCGATTGTTTTGCCTCCCTCTTTTAAAGTAGCCCGTAAAGTATATAGATAAGGAGTCTCCGCAGTCCATTTGTGGGGAGAGGAGACTTCTATCGTCGTGCTGACCTTTCCGGAAGCGTTCAAGGATTGGGTAGCGACAGCTTTATTCTGGGCATCCAATAGTTCAAGCTCTACCGTACCTTTACCCTTCATGGTCAGGTTGACAGCCAACGAGCCATTTTGGTATTGAGCGTCCAGATCCGGAGTCACACGTATATCGGCGATCTGTTGCTTTGGGTTACGGGCGTATAAATAACAATCACGTCCGACACCGCTGTAACGGAAGAAATCTTGGTCTTCCAGATAAGTGCCATCACACCAGCGGAATACTTGGAAAGCGATCAGGTTTTTTTGTCCGGGTTTCAAGTAAGGAGTTAAGTTAAACTCCGCTTCCAGCTTGCTATCTTCGCTATAGCCTACGTACTTCCCGTTTACCCACAAATACATATTGGAGGTAACGGAGCCGAAATGGGCGATGATCTCTTTTCCGTTCCAGCTGGCAGGAACCATGATCTCACGACGGTAGGAACCCACATGGTTATTAACGGTAGGGACCTCGGGCGGGTTGTTCTTGAATTGCTCACGCCAAGCGTAACCAACGTTTACGTAGAGAGGATCTCCATATCCGTTCAGTTCCCATACACCGGGCACAGGCATATTGTTCCATCCTTTGTCGTTGTAATCGGTCCGCCAGAAATCGGTAGGACGAGCGTCAGCGTTCTTTACCCAAAAGAATTTCCAAGGACCGTTCAAGGTCATGAAGTTCTGGGATTGTTCCTTGGCGTCCTTCGCTGCCACCTCGGCGGTCTCGTAGGCGAAGAAATTGGCGTGCATCGGGGCACGGTTTACGGCGTTGACCTCGGGGTCTCGCCACTCATTCGACTGGGCTACCGCTGTGAAAGCCAAAGCGGCAAACAGTCCGGTCATAAGTTGTCTTTTCATGCTATTATATTTTTAATCTGCTTTACGGAATTGCAAAACTAAGAATAAAATTCCGGGTATGGCAATAATTCCGGCGGAAACTAACAGGGCTACATGCAAAGAATAGAAATCATTTAGCCAACCTATAAATGGGGCGATGGCAGCGAATATCAAGCGGATCACAAAGTTACGGATCGACAAGACCGTAGCCCGCATCTCCGAGAAGGTCATTTGATTAATGTAACCTTTCAAGATCGGTGTGGCGAAGCCCCGGACTATATAGAAAATGAACAAGATCGCTAATCCCCAATAAGTAAGGTTATAAGCGAGCGATATATATCCACCGATGATTACAAGTAGTATAAATGTGTTTGATTTACGCATCCCGAAATACCGCTCTACCTGATCAGAATAGAGGGCGGACAATCCCACCGTCAGATTGAGCACGGTCCAAATGACACCGTAATAGGAGGTCGGGGTTTCCAACTTCATCAATACGGGCTGCACGAACCATGCCATCGTTAATGTAGCGGCCCCGATGATACCGGAGAACATGATGTTATAGCATAGTTTGCGGTTCGTGACCAAGGAATATTTCAAAATGCGGAGAATCTCGGAAACCGGGTTCTGCACCTTACTCTTAGTATTGAATTCCTGCAAGGCGAACGCCGCCGGAATGCCGATAAAGGCGACAAACGCTTGGGCGTAAAACGGCAATCGCAAAGAATAAGCGGCCAGCAATCCACCGAATATCCCGGCTATGGCCTCGGCGAAATTACCGATCATCGTGATACGTCCCTCGTACCGCAAGTAAAGTTCTTCTTTTTTATATCGTACGGTTGTATCGTAGAGCAGCGCCGAATCCGCTCCGTTTACCAAGGTTTGCCCGGTTCCCAACAGGATCTCGGCGAAGAGGAATGCCGTGAAAGTGGAGGTGAAAGAATAACATAGGTACCCTCCAAAGAAAAGTATACAACCTAGAATCAAGCATTTCTTACGTCCCCATACGTCTGCTAGGTAGCCCGAGGGAATCTCCAAAGCGACAGCGGCGACCGAGTAGACACTCTTCAAAATAAATACGTCTTGCAATCCTAACCCATGATCCTCATAGAAAAGGACAATGATAGGCATTACGAGCGAGAACCATTTGGATAACTTGATCAGATAGAGAGCGAGTATATTTTGTTTCATATTTTTCAACGGGATTGCCCTGTCGTTTTTATTTAGACACGCGAATGTATGAATTCTTTGCCAATAGCCTGAACTTTTTTAGGAAGCTTCTGTTCTTTTTGAAAAAGGAAAAATATGGTATTCAATCAACTTGATATTCATTTACTGATTACGGCCATTTGTGTGATATCATCCGCCTTGATATGCTATACGATCGGAGTCTGGGGCGAGCGTTTTCAAGGACAGTTAAAAGCGTGGCATCTTTGTTTTTTTGTATTAGGACTTTATGCGGACGCTATTGGAACGGGTTTGATGGAGCATATCGCCCAGCTGACCCATCTGCATGATACGGCGCATACCGTAACGGGAATTATCGCTATTTGCTTGATGCTAATCCATGCGATCTGGGCGATTTGGACTTACTTTAAAGGTTCGTTAAAAGCCAAGCAGCATTTCAATAGATTTAGCATTGTTGTGTGGTTCATCTGGTTAATTCCTTATTGCATCGGTATCTACATGGGGATGTCTCTCCATAAATAGAGGCCATCGCTCATATATCTTGAGAAATAAATCGTACATTTGGTGATATGTTTACTATATGTCATATCCCGGAAATAGGGAGAGGAGACTGCGATTGTCGCTTTTTTACGAACATTGACGGATTGCATCAAATAAAAATCAGTCTTTCCAAAAACTTTCTCCAGCCCTTGATAGTTTTCTTAATAAAATAAAAAGAAGAGTTTAAACTATGACGAAGAAAGTTGCGGACCAGTTAGTGGATACGCTGGAAAAAGCAGGCGTACGACGTATATACGCCGTGACAGGCGATAGCCTGAATGAGGTAAACGAGGCTGTTCGGAAAAACGGCAGATTGCGGTGGATTCATGTCCGTCATGAGGAGACGGGAGCTTATGCCGCTGCGGCGGAGGCTCAATTGACAGGCGAGTTGGCTTGTTGTGCAGGTAGTAGTGGCCCCGGGCATGTACATTTAATTAATGGGCTGTATGATGCCCAACGATCCGGAGCCCCGGTCTTGGCGATCGCTTCCACGATCCCTTCCCGGGAGTTTGGTACAGAATATTTCCAAGAGACAAATACGATCAAATTGTTCGATGATTGTAGCTATTATAATCAGGTAGCCACTACACCGGAACAATTTCCCCGGATGCTTCAAGGCGCTATGCAAGCGGCGATCTCATCACGTGGGGTCGGGGTGATCGGACTTCCCGGTGACTTGGCGGCAGAGAATGCTACAGCGGGTTTGTCCTCTACCTTTTCTTTTCCTACGCGACAACGGGTTTGTCCCGCCGAACAGGAAATCCGGGAATTAGCGGATTTGTTGAATAACGCGAAGAAAGTGACACTTTATTGTGGAATAGGGGTGAAAGATGCCCATTCGGAATTGGTGCAGTTGGCTAAATTACTGAATGCTCCGGTAGCCTATTCTTTCAAGGGTAAGATGGAGATCCAATACGATAATCCGAACGAGGTGGGGATGACCGGTCTATTGGGCATGCCTTCCGGCTATTATAGTATGCACGAGGCAGAGGTGTTGTTGTTGTTGGGAACCGATTTTCCATACGAGGCATTCATGCCAGAGAGCAACACGATCGTACAGGTGGATATCAATCCGAATCGTCTGGGGCGTCGTGCCAAGATACAAATGGGGCTTTGTGGCGATGTGAAGGATACTTTGGATGAGTTGATTCCGTTGATTCACCAGAAAGAAGATGATAGTTTCTTGCGGGAACAGTTGGCTAAATATGAGAAAGTTCGGGAAAATCTCCGTTCTGCCGCCGCTGTCCGGGGGAAAGAAGAGAAGATACAGCCAGAGTACGTGATCTCGGTCGTAGACGAGCTTAGCTCGGACGACGCCATATTTACCGTGGATACGGGTATGACTTGTGTATGGGGTGCCCGCTATTTGCAAGCTACGGGTATGCGGAAGATGTTGGGATCATTCAATCATGGCTCGATGGCGAACGCCATGCCGCAAGCGATAGGGGCGGCATTGGCTTACCCCGGCAGGCAAGTCGTTGCGTTGTGTGGTGATGGAGGTATCTCAATGTTGTTGGGCGACCTTGCTACGATCGTGCAATACCATTTGCCGATTAAATTAATCGTGTTTAATAACCGTTCCCTAGGAATGGTAAAACTTGAGATGGAGGTGGCCGGACTGCCGGATTGGCAGACCACGATGCTGAACCCGGATTTCGCCCGGGTCGCCCTTTCAATGGGAATGGCGGGCTACAACGTGATCAACCCCGACGATGTATTCCCCACCTTGCAGAAAGTGTTTAACGCTGACGGACCGGCCTTGGTTAACATCATGACCGATCCGAACGCATTAGCGATGCCTCCCAAGATTGAGTTCTCCCAAATGCTTGGTTTTGCCCAGACCATGTATAAGTTAATGATGGAGGGGCGAAGCAAGGAGGTCTTGGATACCATCGATACGAATCTAAAACATTGGAAAGAGGTGTTTTAAACTCTCAAAAGAGCTGGATAACCGCTTTAGATTTCGCACTTTGAATGGCAGCGTCCAATATCCGTACTACCATTAGGTTATTCTCCAACGAGGAAAGGTCCGTGGGAGGTACGTCAATCTCTTTACGGACGGCGGCTTTCAAGAAATAAAAGGAATCATTATAAGGAGCGTTCAAGGAAGGTGCTATTTCTTGGCGCTCCTTTCCGTTGGTATAAATTCGCATTTCCTTAGGTGTATCTTGGTAAATATATCCTTTGTCGCCATAGATATGCATATCTTTTCTACCCATCGGCCAACACCATGATCCCATGATCTGGACGGTCGCGGAAGGATATTCCACGATAATAGTCGCGTCATCGTCTACCTTGGGATAAAGATTCGGTTTATTCTGCCGTAGTACGGCGTATACGCTAAGAGGCTTTTCATCTTTCATGAGACGGGTGGCTAAGTTGGCTCCGTAACATCCAAAATCGATAACCGCCCCGCCGCCATTCAGCACGGGGTCGGTTAACCAGTCCGTGAACTCTTTTCCGCAGTTGATCTCGAAGGGACCTTGATGCCCGTCGTATACGTTGATACGATCGATCTTCCCGATAGCACCGCTGTCGATAAGGCGGAATGCCTCATGGTTGGTATTATACCACGTAGTCTCGTAGTTGGTAAGTAACAAGATATTTTTCTCACGGGCGAGCGATGCCATTCGGGTAGCATGTTCGTTATTTACGGCCAATGGCTTTTCTACCATAACATGTATGCCTCTCGGCGCACAAGCCTCTACCACACGAAGATGGTCGTAGATCGGCTCGTATACGATGACCGCCTCAGGATGGGTCTTGTCCAGCATCTCGCCAAGGTCCGCATAGAACAGGTTTGGATCTAGCTTATCCCGCAGACCGTTATGTTCCCGTAAGTAATCATCTTTCTCGGCGACTCCTACAATCTTGAAATCGCCTCTATCCAAACGGCTTATCACCTCCCATAGATGTCCGTGGGATACCCCTGCCACGGCCAGTCGCAAAGGCTCTCCATCTTGCCCTTTCGCCGTGAGAGTTAAGAACGTAAATGTACATAACATAAGTAAGTAACGTGTGATCTTGTGTATATTCATGATATTATCTATATATAGTTTTTACAAAGATATACGATTATTTCTTACCTTTGCAACCCATTACTTATTCAGATTAAGGAAAACAGTATAATTTAGAAATATAAAGAAATGACAAAAGAGCTGAAAGAACTTACACCGAGAAGTGTAAACTATTCGCAGTGGTACCAAGATTTGGTAATTAAGGCAGATTTGGCGGAGAATTCCGCCGTGCGTGGTTGTATGGTGATCAAGCCTTACGGATACGCTATCTGGGAGAAGATGCAACGTATCCTAGACGATATGTTCAAGGAAACCGGTCATGTGAACGCTTATTTCCCCTTGCTGATCCCGAAGTCTTTCTTAAGCAAAGAAGCTGAGCACGTAGAAGGGTTCGCCAAGGAGTGCGCCGTGGTTACTCACTATCGTTTGAAGACAAATCATGACGGTACGGGGGTTGTCGTAGATCCGGCAGCTAAACTGGAAGAGGAATTGATCATTCGCCCGACTTCGGAGACCATTATATGGAATACATACCGTAACTGGATTCAGTCTTACCGTGACCTGCCTATCTTGTGCAACCAATGGGCGAACGTGATGCGCTGGGAGATGCGTACTCGCTTGTTCCTTCGTACGGCTGAGTTCTTGTGGCAGGAAGGCCATACCGCTCACGCTACTCGTGAAGAAGCGGAGATAGAAGCTAAGAAGATGCAAGATGTTTATGCGAACTTCGCAGAGAATTATATGGCAATGCCGGTAATAAAGGGCGTGAAGTCTGAGAGCGAGCGTTTCGCCGGTGCTTTGGATACCTATACGATCGAGGCGATGATGCAGGATGGAAAAGCTTTGCAGGCGGGAACTTCCCATTTCTTGGGGCAGAACTTCGGTAAGGCTTTCGACGTTACTTTCATCGACAAGAACGGTAAGAGCGACTATGCTTGGGCTACTTCTTGGGGTGTTTCCACACGTTTGATCGGAGCGTTGATTATGTCTCACTCTGATGATAACGGTTTGGTATTGCCTCCACATTTGGCTCCGATACAGGTTGTGATCGTACCGATCTACCGTAGCGCTGAGCAATTGACGCAGATCAGCGAGAAGGTCGCTGGTATCGTGGCTAAATTGAAAGCGTTAGGCATTTCCGTGAAATATGATGACGCTGATAACAAGAAGCCGGGCTGGAAGTTCGCTGAGTACGAGTTAAAAGGTGTTCCCGTGCGTTTGGCTATGGGTGGTCGTGATTTGGAGAATAATACGATCGAAGTAATGCGCCGTGATACTTTGGAGAAGGAGACGATCACTTGTGATGGCATTGAGGAATACGTGAAGAATCTGTTGGAGGAAATCCAAGCGAATATCTTCAAGAAAGCGTACGATCACCGTGAGGCTAACATCATAAACGTAGATACGTATGAGGAATTTAAGGAGAAGATCGAGGATGGTGTCTTCATCATGGCCCACTGGGATGGAACCCCGGAAACAGAAGAATTGATCAAGAACGAGACGAAAGCTACGATCCGCTGTATTCCTTTAGCTGGTGATAAGACTCCGGGTAAGTGTATGGTGACAGGTAAACCGTCGGCTTGCCGGGTACTGTTCGCCAGAGCTTATTGATCGCCCCCCGGTTTCGGGGCGAGAGTGGTTATAAAAAAGGTACGCCTTACTGAATGTGTGAGGCGTACCTTTTTTTATTTAAATTGTTTTACTGTCTATTAACTCAATCCCTCAATCATGCCATCCACGATATCGATCTTTCGGGCTTGCGGCTCTTTAGGGAGCCCCGGCATACGCATGATCTCGCCCATGACGACAACGATCATCTCGGCTCCGTTATTGATGATTACATCTCGTACTTTTAGTTCGAAATCCTTGGCGACCCCATAAGCTTTCGGATCGGAAGAGAATGAATATTGAGTCTTGGCGATGCAGATCGGATAATGGGAAATACCCAAGCTTTCGATCTGACGCAATTTTTTATCGGCCAAAGTCGTATAAACAATCGAAGAGGCTCCGTATATCTTCTGGGCCACTTTTTGTACCTTCGTACGGATCGGATCATTCAGATCATATGTATATTGTAAAGGAGCGGAAGGATGATTTTCGATCGTATCAACCACTAAGCGGGCAAGCTCCGTACCCCCTTCACCTCCTTCGGAGAAAACGTTATTCATGGCGAATCCAACCCCTTTTTCCTTGCAATGCTCAGCCACTAAAGCGATCTCCTCGTCCGTATCGGTAGCGAAACGGTTGAAAGTCACGATTACTTGCTGTCCGAAGCTCTTCATATTCTCAATGTGTTTATCTAAGTTAGCGAATCCGTTCTTTAATCCTTCGATATTCGGTTCCTTGATTTCTTTTTCAGGAACGCCACCATGAAGTTTTAAGCTCTGGGCAGTCGCTACGATGACTGTCAGTTTCGGTGAAAGCCCCGCTTTTCTACATTTGATATTAAAGAATTTCTCTGCGCCCAGATCAGCGCCGAAACCAGCCTCCGTAATCACATAATCTCCATAAGTAAGAGCCATTTGGGTGGCCAATATGGAATTACATCCATGGGCGATATTAGCGAAAGGACCTCCATGTACAAATGCGGGAGTATTCTCCGTTGTTTGTACTAGGTTCGGCAGTAATGCGTCTTTTAGCAATACGGTAATAGCTCCGGCTATGCCAAGATCATTTACCGTGAAAGGCTTATCTTCGTTTGTATAACCCAATAAAATATTTCCGACACGTCGTTTCAAATCCTCTATATCCGTAGCCAAGCAAAGGATCGCCATGATCTCTGAAGCGGGAGTGATGTCAAATCCGGTCTCGGTAGGGACACCGTTCGCCGAGCCGCCTAGACCCGATACGATGTTACGTAAGCTACGGTCGTTTACGTCAAGAACCCGTTTCCATTTGATCTCCTTCAATCCCTCGCAGGTGTTGCGAGTCTGATAAATATAGTTATCCAATAAAGCGGTAATCATATTGTGGGCGGAAGTAACCGCATGAAAATCCCCTGTAAAATGCAAGTTGATGTTTTCCATGGGAAGCACTTGGGCATATCCACCTCCGGCAGCACCACCTTTCATGCCGAAACACGGGCCAAGAGACGGCTCACGTAAAGCGACCACCGCTTTCTTCCCTATTTTATTCAGCCCTAAAGCCAGACCGATCGAAACCGTAGTCTTTCCGATTCCCGCTTTAGTGGGAGTGATAGCGGTCACTAAAATTAAATTATGCTGGTCCATTTGCTTTTTATCGATCAAATGGATAGGAACCTTGGCAATATACCTGCCATAATTTTGTACTTCCTCACGAGGGATACCTAACGTTGTCGCAACTTCCTTAATTTTACGCAAGTCTGTTTCTCTTGCTATCTCAATGTCCGATTTCATGTGCTTTATGTAAGTTTATATAGTTTGAACAAAGTAAATCTAATTTATTATAATAACAAAATGATACGGAACAAGGTTTTCCCCCTTTATGGAATAATAAGATTGTGTTATTTTGATATTTTTGTGCGAAGATGGCGATGATCTTGCTTTTTGTGATAGCTGTTAGGCTTGAAATTGAACTTTTTGTAAAGTGAACTTTGCAAAAATCATACGTTTTGCTTGTTGCACTCTTAAAGAATTATAAAATAGTCTTTAAAATTATTCATCTATGATAATTTGATTAATTTTGCGGTGTCACAACGATAAAAAGAAAGCTAAAATGGTTTGAGTGTGATAAATTGAAATAGATAAGAGATTAATAACATTAGCAATATAATATGTAAATTTAAGGTTATGTCAACAGTAAGATTTAGTCAGGTTACATTTGCTACTAAATCGTGGGTAGCAGAAGCATGGGAAAAGATGGTAGTGGAATTGTTTAGCGGCCGTGTCGTAGCGGAAGTCAAACAATTGGATGAAGTATGTGAATCAAAGTGGGAAGTAGAATTGAAGAAGCTTCAAAACGAGGTTCATTCTTTATGTCATCATGCGATCCATCAATTGCTCCCGATAGCCGGCTCTTATCAACAGGCATTACTGGATGACGTTGCCCAAGCCTATACGGTATACGCTCCGGAAGAAGCAGAGTCTATCTTCAACCGGGGAAACCAGCGATCGAGGATATCAAAGGACATGTATCGGGTATTCGCTACAACGCTTGTAAAATGCGTGAGGCGAACCGTAAAGTAAGCGAGTTGGAAGATATGCACGCAAAAGCGATCATGTATCATAATTCAGTGAAACCTTATATGGATACACTTCGTTTCCATATCGATCAGCTTAAGCATATATTGCATGTAGCGTAATAAGATGGGCTGTCCGGGTTTGGTTACTCTCCGGGCAGCCTTCTTCTTTTAGCGAGGTTGGATAATCAGTAGGGAGAAATAGGGGAAATCCTTGGAATGTATAGTGGTGATATCAGTAGTATAATATTCTTTTCCTGTTCCTACATTCTCGAAATAATGAAAAACCGCCTTATCCGCATACTGCCGGATACAAGTATGAATAGCCTCTTGGCAACCCGGTAATTTCATGATGACGATGATCATTCCATTTTCTATTTTTGCCGAAAGTTCATCGAACGACGCAGTCCCGGGGATTACGTTAATTTGCTCCTCTTGTTTTACGATATGTATCCCGGCCAAGGCACCTGCCGCTATAAATGCCGGAATTCCTGCGATTCGATCGACCGGGATTCCTGCTTCCTCGAATTTATCGTATACATATTGTATAGATGAATAAAAACCAGCGTCTCCCTCGGCGACGATCACGATTTGTTTTCCTTTCAAATATTCAGCTTGGGCATCCAGAAACAATTCGTTATAAGCGTTTAACGCATCTGTCCGTTCCTTACTCATTGGCAAAATAAACGGATGGATCAAGGATTCGTCTACCTCAATAGCTTTCAATATATCCGTCGCCCGAGATATGATTCCATGCTTGCCTTGTGTAGCAGGACAATAGATAATATCAGCCTTTTGTAATGTTTTAAGCCCTTTCAGCGTAATTAATTCCGGATCACCGGGACCTAATGAGACGAAGTGAATAGGATGATTCATGTGTATCTGTTTTTATTTGAAACGCAAAAGTCCTTAAAATTGCGGATGTATACAAATATTCTTACTACTTTTGTCGCTGTAATAGGCTCCGCTTATCTCTTTTTCCGGGAGGCGGATTAAAAGGGAACCGGGTGAGAATCCCGGACAGACCACGCTGCTGTGAACTTCTAAACATTCGGACAATACCTTGGCCACTGGTTTCGTAATCGGGAAGGCGTCCAGAATGGAAGTAAGTCAGAAGACCTGCCGGTTCATAAATAAATGTTGCTGTCCCGTGGAGCAGGACGAGAGTAACTGTCAATGATCAACTGTCAATTAAACAAGGATTATGAATAAGTTTATAGCGGGTGGATGCTTGCTTTTATCGGTATTGACTTTATCATGTACTTCAGGTATCCGTGAAAAAGGAGAAATAGGGAAGACGGCTTCCGTAGAGCAATCCGCATTCTCGCAAGAGCAGGTTAAGCCTTTATACGCCCAAGGATTCAAGCTTACCTATGCGGATCAATATGTCTTGGCTGATATTCAAGATCCTCAAAACGAGGAAAGCACCACGTTTCATTATGCGTTCGTAAAAAGAGGTTCGAAACCCACGGGGATTCCCGTTGATTATACGATGATAGAGCTTCCTATCCGAAGCGTTATCTGTATGACTTCCCTGCAATTATCGAATTTTATTAAATTGGGTGCCTTGGATAAGGTCGTTGGGATTACCAGTACACGGCATTTGTTCAATAAAGAGATGAACGAACGCCTGAAAGAAGGTAAAACCGCAAAGATCGGTATAGAGGGAAATTTCGATAACGAGGTTATCATGAGTATGAATCCTGATTTGATCCTTGTATCGCCATTCAAGCGGGGAGGCTATGAGACGCTGAAAGACGTGGGTATCCCCTTGATTCCCCATTTGGGTTATAAGGAGACTACGCCATTGGGACAAGCTGAATGGATCAAGTTCATAGGCTTGTTGTTAGGGGTAGAGAAAGAGGGCAATGAGCGTTTTGCCGCCATTGAGAAGAGGTATAATGAATTAAAGGAACTTACGGCGGATGGCAAGGTTAAAAAACGTCCGATCGTTTTTAGTGGCGAGTTACGGGGTGGAAACTGGTATGCCGTAGGAGGAAAGAGTTTCTTGGCACAGCTTTTCAAGGATGCCGGCGCTGATTATTTCTTGAAAGACGATGAGCGATCCGGTGGTGTTACATTAGACTTCGAGACGGTCTATAACCAAGCGGACGATGCTGATTACTGGCGTATCGTGAATAGTTTCCCGGGAACGTTTAGCTATGAGGCATTGAAAGAGCAAGATCCTCGTTATGCGGATTTCCGTGCGTTCCGGGAGAAAGGGATTATCTATTGTAATATGAAGAACACGCCGTTTTATGAGAGTATGCCGACAGAACCGGAGATCGTCCTAGCGGATTTGCTTCATATCTTTCATCCGGATTTATTACCGGATCATGAGCCGGTCTATTATTCTCGACTTAAATAAGGAACACTGATGAGACATTCAAATACCCTATGGATGCTGGCGATTGTCACAGCTATTTTTGTTCTAATCTTTTTGAATTTGGTGTTGGGGTCAGTCTCTATTCCTCTTCAATCGGTTTGGCATATTATCTGGAATTCAGGAAATGAGCCTATTACATGGCAGAATATTATCTGGAAATCCCGGCTACCACAGGCATTGACGGCGTTGGTAGCCGGGGCCGGCTTATCTATCAGCGGCTTACAGATGCAAACCGTTTTCCGTAATCCATTGGCCGGACCTTCGGTCTTAGGTATCAGTTCGGGAGCGAGCATGGGTGTCGCTTTCGTGGTGTTGTTAAGCGGTAGTTTAGGGGGTGTTGCCTTGAGTAAACTTGGTTTTATGGGGGAGATCGCCTTATCGATAGCGGCCGTGATCGGTTCCTTATCCGTGATGGCGTTGATTGTATATGTTTCCCAAAAGGTAAAAGGAAATGTCACGTTGTTGATTATCGGTGTGATGATCGGTTACGTGGCGAACGCCGTGATCGGTGTACTTAAATTCTTTAGTGTCGAGGAGGATATCCGTGCATACGTGATTTGGGGATTGGGGAGTTTCGCTCGTGTATCCGGTAATCAGATGATGTTGTTCGTGATTCTTATGACCATCTTGATCCCTCTCTCGTTCCTGCTTATCAAAACCATGAACTTGATGCTTCTTGGGGATAGCTACGCACGCAATTTGGGACTTAATATCAAGCGGGCCCGTTTGCTGGTTATCACCTCGGCTGGGGTCCTTACGGCGATTGTCACGGCTTATTGCGGACCTATTATCTTCTTGGGGCTAGCCGTTCCGCATTTATGCCGGGCCATATTCCAGACTTCCGACCATCGGATTTTAATGCCTGCGGTCTTATTCGCCGGTGCGGCGTTGGCGTTGATCTGTAATTTGATCGCCCGTATGCCGGGGTTCGAGGGAGCGTTGCCTGTCAACTCGGTAACCGCTTTAGTAGGTGCTCCTGTAGTGGCTTCGGGATTATTTAGAAAACGTAAGAATGAATTGAACGAGTAAGATGAAACAAGATACGATTCATATTAACGGACTTTCGATCGGTTACCATTCTAAGAGTAGTACAAAGCTGGTAGCTAAAGGTATACACTCTACGATCTATAGTGGTGAATTAACCTGTTTGCTGGGTGCTAACGGGGTGGGGAAGTCTACTTTATTGCGCACGTTATCGGCTTTCCAACCTAAATTAGATGGAGAAATATTAGTTCTAGGAAAAGATATAGATACTTATTCCGATAAGGAATTGAGCACCACGATCGGTGTCGTATTGACCGATAAATGTGAGATCCGGAATATGTTGGTACGGGAATTGGTCGGAATGGGACGTAGCCCGTATACCGGTTTCTGGGGCAAGTTGAGCAAGGATGATAAGCGGATCGTGGACGAATCCATCGCCCTTGTCCGTATCGAGGAATTAGCCTCTCGCATGGTTCATACGTTATCGGATGGAGAACGCCAGAAAGTGATGATCGCTAAGGCGCTCGCTCAGGAGACTCCGGTTATTTATTTGGATGAGCCTACCGCATTCCTTGATTTCCCCAGCAAGGTGGAGATCATGCAATTGCTCCATCACCTGACCCGAAAAACGAATAAGACAATATTTATGTCCACTCACGATTTGGAGCTGGCTCTCCAGATATCGGATAAGATCTGGTTGATGGACAAAGCGAATGGTATCTCTACCGGTACTCCCGAGGATTTGGCGTTGAGTGGTCACCTAAGCAATTTCTTCGCCCGGAAAGGGATTGTTTTTGATAAGGATACCGGATTATTCCGTATAGACAATCAGTTCTCCCGGCAGGTTCGTCTTGTCGGGCATGGTCAGAAATATGCCATGGTGCGTAAAGCGCTCCAGCGAAACGGAATTTTGGCGAACTGGGAAGTGGAATCGAATATCTGGATTGAGACTGGCGACTTAAAGACCACCCGCTTTATCATCCATGAGACTTCCGGCGATACTTATACCACCCAAACAATAGAAGAATTACTTGCCTATTTTGATACTGAAAAATCATAACTATGAAATTTCCAATTCATAACTATGTTTTTCTTCATTCATAGTTATGAATTTTTTTCATTCAAATCCACTCTTTTAAAGTGAACTAACTTGCTATAGAGATGTAGTCCGCATACACGGTTCCCCCGTCAGGAATCGTGCGACCTCGTGCATTCCGTTTTGTATGAAACGTTCGAAGTGTTAAATGTGTGGTGTTTTGTAAAGAGACAAATGAGGAAATGAATGGAAATGAAAGATAACGATGAAAGATGGAAGATATTGAGAATAAAGGAATAGGGTGCAAAAAAAATGTCTCTTTCTTACACAGAAAGAGACAGATTACTAAATGTCGGCTATTTATCCGTTTTCGGGCGCTAAGGTAGCGTAAGTAGCCGAGAAAGGCAAGAAAATCAATGATTCTTTTGCCAAAATAAAAGAAGGTATACAATGCCTATGCCCGCTCTGCGGAACATGTTGATGAAATTAATATTTGCAACAGCTTGAAAAACAGTGCTCTTTCGTAAAAAGGGACACTCTTGTCTCTTTCTGTGTAAGAAAGAGACAACCGTTTTTGAGTTAAATAGTGTAAATGATGTAGTCCTAAAAGCACGTAAAAGATGAAGGTCATAGGTTCAAAATTGAGAGAAATAGGAATGATGGTAACATTATTGTCGATGGTACATATGGTAAGTTGCGAGGACCGCTTGGATAGGCCCCGCCCTTCGGTAAGCGAGGGTGAGCAGGTGGAGGTATCGCTCTGCGTAGGTTTGGCGGACGAGGAAGAGGGTGCAGGGCTGGAATCGGCTCCGGTGGATACGAAATCCGCAGGCGGCACGGGCCTTGATGTCCGCTTGGTTTCCACGAAGACTACGAAAGCGGTTACGCTACCGAACGATCCATTGTCCACGGCAAAGCCCGATAAGCTCTATGGTCTGGAGGTTTGGCAATACGATGGAAATGGCAATTGCTTAAATACTAACTCTGGTGTAATAGGCGATAAGGGAATAGGCGAATCGTTCACCTTCACCTTGTCCGCTCAAGATGAGTGCCAGCTCGTGATCATCGCCCGGGGGTATAACGGCTCTGCTTATACGGTTGGTACTCTTAAAGATAAAAGCCTTTCCGGTGTACAGGGCATGGAGGTCAGCGCATCCACGATCGAAAACATAACCTCGGAGGCGTATGCGACAAATAAGAGCGTAATCAATAGCATGCCCTATATCTTGCACCTCCCGAAAGTGAGGGTCGTGAACGATGGTAGTACCTACAAAATCCAAAGTCCCGACGGTACGGATGTCCGTGTCCTTTTGCGCCGTATGGCCACCCGTCTTATGTTAGCTTGGGAAAATCAATATGCAAGCCAGTATTATAAGATGAGTCAAATCCTTCTTCAATCTATTCCTTTCGGTTATAAATTGATCCCTACGCCAGACAATAATGGTAGTTATCCTTCTTTACAGGATAAATATCGGACTATCCAGCTACCGGAATCGTCCATCAAGGATGCAGGAAGCTATTCCTGCTGGATTCCCACGGTGGTAAGAGGTAATAATTCCAACGCTACCTCCAGTTATTACCGCACGAAGGAGAATGCCCCGAAAGGTAGCGCATATGCCACCTTCGTGACTCAAAATACTAAAAACGGCAAGCAGAAACTCAGCTACCGTGTCTATCTGGGAGGTACCTCAAGCCAGAATTTCGACTTAAAGGAGAATACGAATTATACATACAAAGTTACAATGTCGCACACGTCTCTCCCTGTAAACGATAAACGTATCACGATTATCGACCCCATCTTGGCCTCCGAGAATAACAACAATTTTGTCCCTACGGCAAACTGCTTTATGGTGGTACCGGGTGGCGCTTTTTGCTTCAACCCTTATAAATATCACGTGAACGGTGCGACTGTGGAGAATACCGTGATGCAAGCGGCGGACTGGTGTAATGTAAGCGGCGGAACGATCAATACCCCCATCAAATCCGTAAAGGTACTTTGGCAGACGTTGGAGTATGGCGATCTAGGTGATCCGGTTTTAGGAATTGTCAATACATACGTTCCCGGCAAACCTGAGGATGACCAGACAAATATTGTGGACTTAAAGAATGGTACGAGTCTGGACAACGCCCGAATCTATTGCCGTGTAGCCCCGAACACAAGGGGAGGTAGCGGTGTGATAGCGGCTTACGATGGGGATAACGGCACGGGTAATATCCTTTGGAGCTGGCACATATGGGTGACGGACTATAACCCGGATATTACGGGGAATACAAGCGTATTTACACCGGCAAATAAAAGAAAACAAAAATATACGTATCGTTGCGATGATCAATATCCTATGATGGATCGTAATCTGGGAGCGAACGCCGGTTATACGGAGGTTCCTGATACCGAGGAGGAAAGATCGAGTGCCAACGGTTTCCATTACCAATGGGGAAGAAAAGATCCTTTCCCCAGCAGTTATTCGGATGTAGCCAAGAATGTGATAATTGTATCCGGGACAGAGCCGACCTTGGGAATGTTGAATTTATATAAACCGGATGGATTCTCTTTTTACCAAAGATCTTATAGTACGTCGGGAAGTAAGAATTATTCCGTTGCTTACAAGGATCCTACAAGGTTCCATTCAAATTGGAACTCATTTAGTGGAGCACGCTGGCAATCGGAATTATCTCAGAAAAATGAACATGACCCTTGTCCGGTAGGATGGAGAGTTGCCTCATACAAGAACTTCAAGTCTTTTTTTACACAGGATGGTTATGAGGAAAGTACTGGGCAAAAGGATAATATATCGATTAATATAAAAAACGGGGCCTCTGTGTTAAATGACGGCGGAGCGGTATTGTATTACGAGGGTAATGGGAACGGTAATACCACCTATTTTCGCTTCAATGGATATCAACGGTTTGAGACCCAATTTATGTATATAGGTTGGATGACAAATATATGGTGCCGGGAAATAGATGCTACTAATACCGCGCAGGCTTATGCCTTTTCGGTGAATTACGGGGGGTATCCGTTTGATAGACCGACAGGGAGTAGCGCGAATAATATACGGAAGACCTGGAACCAAACGGATGCTCATTCGGTTCGTTGCATCCAAGAACGGGCGAATTGAGAAGATAACGAAAAACGAGTTCTTTGACATGATGAGATTAATAAGGAAAAGTGATAATCGCTGTTGTCATATAAATTGTTATATTTGTATTCACAACTCAAAATAGTGATACTTATGGAGACGAGAAGAATACCGATCGGCATCAGCGATTACAAGGAATTGATAGATGAAGGTTTTTATTATGTGGATAAGACAGACTTTATCCGTGAGCTTCTGGAGAATGGTAGCAAGATCACGTTGTTGCCCCGTCCGCGTCGCTTCGGCAAGACGCTGAACCTTTCGATGCTGCGGTACTTCTTCGAAAAGACGGATGGTAACGTGTTCCGCCCGTTGTTCGACGGCAAGCGTATCCGGGAGTGGAAGGGTTTTGACAGGCATCAAGGTCAATACCCTGTGATCATGTTGACGTTGAAGGACTGCAAGGCGGATACGTTCGAGGACACGTTGGTCAGAATAGGCTATGAGTTGAAAAACGAGTTTACTCGCCATGCTTACTTGCTCGATTCTCCCAAGATGCGGCCTAATTACTTGGATGACTTTATGGCACTTTATGAGGGCAAGGCTTCCCGGGGGCAATTAGAGGGTTCCATTAGCTTGCTATCCGAACTGTTGACGCTTCATTGGGGTATGCCCCCTCTGGTATTGCTCGATGAGTATGATACTCCGATCCATGTGGCTTTCGACAAGGGCTTTTATGATCGGATGATCGTCTTCATGCGCAATTTTATGTCGATGGTTTTCAAGGACAATACGTCTATCTTCCGCGGTGTAATCACGGGTATCCTCCGTGTAAGCAAGGAGTCGATCTTTAGCGGGCTGAACAATATCGACGTGGATACCTTGCTGGATCGTCCGATGTGTACGGCGTTTGGCTTCACGCAAGTGGATGTCGACACGCTGCTCGACTCATACTCGTTGGGTGATCAGAAGTCAGAGGTCAAGCACTGGTATAACGGTTACCTGTTCGGGAATGAGGTGGTCTATAATCCATGGTCTGTATTGAACTATATAAATAAAGGTGGTGTCTTTGCCCCTTACTGGGTGAACACAGGCTCCGACGTGTTGCTTCGTCATTTGATAGCGGAGGGCCCCTCCCAAGTACGGAAGGGGATCGAGACGCTAGTCCAAGGCGGTAGCCTGTGTAGCGTGATCAACGACAAGCTGGCTTTCCCGGACTTGTTGTCTAGCGCGTCCAACATCTGGTCTTTCATGCTGTTCAGCGGCTATCTGAAAGCGTCGGACGGTACGATGACCCCGGATCACTTGATGTCGTACACGTTGGGGGTGCCAAACACGGAGGTTTCCACGGTTTTTTCTACGATCATCCGGGGCTGGATCAACGACGGCCCGGTGAAGAACGACCGCTTGGAGATGATGCTGCAGGCTTTGGACGAGAACGATATCGAGGCGTTCGAGGAGATCTTGAATGAGTTCGTTATAAATACGCTCTCCTATTACGACACGAACGGCCGTGATCCGGAGAAGGTCTACCAAGCTTTCTTGTTGGGAATGCTGGTAAGTCACGGCGCGTACGAGGTGAGCAGCAACCGTGAGTCGGGCTTAGGCCGATATGACATCTTGATGTGCCCTGTTGACGTTAGCCGCCGTGGATATATCATGGAGCTGAAACGCCTTCGAATGAGCAGCACGGTCGAGACGACGTTGGATACGGCTCTGCAGCAAATAAAAGACAAGCGATACGCCGCCACGCTCCATGCGGCTGGTGTGCGTGATATTCTGGAGATGGCCATCACGTTCGATGGCAAGCGTGTGTGGGTGAAGACCACCGAGTAAAATAACACTCCTTATCCTTATTAATCCCG
>ENA-OPSF01001147-OPSF01001147.1-human-gut-metagenome-genome-assembly--contig:-NODE-1147-length-21531-cov-8.219547_pt1 | contig 21531 bp, 17 predicted proteins | sample MGYA00241452_ERZ501896 | MGnify/ENA primary metagenome ERZ501896 (study PRJEB25962, sample SAMEA2042111) | human gut metagenome | biome: human gut; feature: human-associated habitat; material: faeces... | reverse complement strand
TTTCTGATATAGGACAATAAATGTTGTATAACGAACAAAATATATACAACCTTACTACAAGGTGATTATACTTTCAATATGTAAAGATAAATTACTAAGAACAGAGGTGAAAAAAGAAGGACAGATGTAGAATCCGGATAGGAGTTAAAGTAGTTATAGAAGTTATCGCCAACAAGTTGGCTATAAGTTAGAGTCAATAGCAAAACCAACTCTTGTGAAATGAACTAATAGAGCATTTGGATTGACTAACATCGAACTTTGTTTTTTCACTTTTAACTGTTAATTTTTAATTGCGCTTTGGCGCCTGCTCTTCTTATAACTCATTTGTTTTTGTAACGAAAACCGCTGAGTTTCGCAACAGAAAACAGTGAATTTTTAATTAAAAATCAGTTGAAAAATATATCAATAAAATAATTATTATAGATATGAAAGATTTTAATAGCTTACAGATTGCTGTGGCCGGAACAGGCTACGTAGGACTTAGTATCGCAACACTTTTAAGCCAGCACCATAAAGTAACTGCAGTTGACGTAATACCTGAAAAGGTAGAGAAAATAAACAACAAGATAAGCCCTATACAGGATGACTATATAGAAAAATATCTCGCAGAAAAAGAACTTAACCTGACTGCAACGCTTGACGGTACAGCTGCATATAAGGAAGCCGACTATGTGGTTATAGCAGCCCCGACAAACTATGACCCTGTGAAGAACTATTTCGACACAAGTCATGTAGAAGAGGTTATCGACCTTGTGCTGGATGTAAATCCTGATGCCACGATGGTGATAAAGAGCACCATACCTGTAGGCTATTGCCGAAGCCTTTATGTCAAGTATGCAGAGCGTTTCAAGAACGACGCAAAGCTGCAGGGCAAGAAGTTCAACCTGCTGTTCTCGCCGGAGTTTCTGAGAGAGAGCAAGGCACTGTATGACAATCTTTATCCTAGCCGTATCATCGTAGGATATCCTAAGCATATTGCAGGACGTGATGACGAGAACGAGGCTATAAAGGCCATTGCCGGCGATAATCTGGAAGAGAAAGCCAGGACATTTGCCGAACTGCTGCAACAGGGTGCCATAAAGGAGAACATCGACACTCTGTTTATGGGACTCAAAGAGGCTGAGGCTGTAAAGCTGTTTGCCAACACATATCTGGCTCTGCGTGTAAGCTATTTCAACGAACTTGACACATACGCAGAGGTGAAAGGACTTGACACTCAGGCCATCATTCAGGGTATATGCCTTGACCCGCGAATCGGTACACACTATAACAATCCGAGCTTCGGTTACGGCGGTTACTGCCTGCCGAAAGATACTAAGCAGCTGTTGGCAAACTATGCAGACGTGCCTGAGAATCTGATACATGCCATTGTTGAAAGTAACCGCACACGTAAGGACTTTATCGCCGATCAGGTGTTGAAGATGGCAGGATATTATGACTATAACAATTGTGGAGACTACAACCCTGCACAAGAGCATCCATGCGTTATCGGTGTTTACCGCCTGACAATGAAGTCAAACAGCGACAACTTCCGCCAAAGTTCAATACAGGGAGTTATGAAGCGTATCAAGGCTAAAGGCGCAACTGTTATTATCTATGAGCCTACGCTCGAAGACGGAACAACATTCTTTGGCTCGAAGGTAGTAAATAACATGGACGAATTTAAGTCTATGTCTAAAGCCATTATTGCCAACAGATACGATGCTTGTCTGGATGATGTAAAGGACAAGGTTTATACAAGAGATATATTTAGAAGAGACTAGTATCATTTTTATAAATCAAATATTATTTTAAACTTTTCTCATTATTAAAATACAAGTAAACATTCATGACTAATACCGGCCAAAATAGTAAACGAATAGCAAAAAATACTCTTTTACTGTATTTTCGAATGCTGTTTATGATGGCTGTAAGCCTATATACATCGCGTGTAGTATTACATACATTAGGTGTTGAGGACTTTGGTATCTACAATGTTGTAGGCGGTGTCGTTGCTATGTTTTCTGTCATATCCGGCTCGTTGTCTGCTGCAATCAGTAGGTTTATTACATACGAACTTGGCAAAAGAGACAAAGAAAAACTGACAAGAATTTTTTCTTCATCAGTAACGATACAGCTTGGATTGGGACTAATCATCTTAATCCTTGCGGAAGCTATTGGTGTTTGGTTTCTTAATGCCAAGATGACTATACCTGCAAGCCGTATGTATGCTGCCAATTGGGTGTTTCAACTATCTATATTGACATTTATAATAAACCTGATAAGCGTTCCATACAATGCAGCGATAATTGCGCATGAAAAGATGTCCGCCTTTGCATATATAAGCATATTGGAGGTAGTGGCTAAACTTATTATTGTCTTTATGCTGTTGTGGTCACCATTTGACAAACTTATATTCTATGCAATATTAATGGCATCAGTTGCATTAATAATCCGTTTTGTTTATGGATATTATTGTAAGCGACATTTTGAGGAATGTACATATCATTTTATTTTCGATAAGGAACTCTTAAAAAAAATGTTCGGCTTTGCCGGTTGGAATTTCATTGGTGCTGCATCAGCAGTATTAAGAGATCAGGGCGGCAATATCGTAATAAACCTGTTTTGTGGTCCGGCTGTAAATGCTGCCCGTGGTATTGCATATCAGGTAAATAATGCCATAAGCGGTTTTGTAAGTAATTTTATGATGGCCCTTAATCCTCAGATAACAAAATCATATGCAGCCGGAGACAAGGAATATATGATGACATTGATACATCAAGGAGCAAGACTTTCCTTTTATATATTACTGATACTTTCATTACCGGTAATAATCAATGCCCATTATATTCTTACATTATGGCTCAAAATTGTTCCTGAGCATACAACATTATTTGTGCAATTAGTATTGATTTTTGCTATGTCTGAATCTATATCTAATCCATTGGTTACAGCTATGTTGGCAACAGGTAAAATACGAAATTATCAGATAGTTGTAGGAGGTCTGCAAATGATGAATCTGCCTATATCGTATATTTTGTTGCGATATGGATGTATCCCGGAAACTGTATTGATTGTTGCCATTGGTATATCTCAATGCTGTTTGGCATCACGCCTATATATGCTAAAAGGCATGATAGGTCTTTCTGTACGTGAATATATGAGTAAGGTGTATTTTAATGTCTTGGCTGTTACAATTTTATCAGCTATTATTCCTTGTTTATTATCGTCTTATTTGAGTGAAACGTTTATAAGTTTTATTATGATATGTGCAATTTCTGTTATTTGCACTTTCAGCGTGATATATTTTGTAGGTTGTAACAGAAATGAGCGTAAATTTATTTTATCAAAAATAACTGTTATAAAAGATAAATTCAGAAAATGATACAAATAAAAAATAGAGCAGACTGTTGTGGCTGTACTGCATGCGCCAGTATATGCCCTAAAGATGCCATAACAATGGAACCTGACACTTTAGGATTTAAGTATCCTAAAGTGGATTTAGGTAAATGTATTGATTGTGGACTATGTGAAAAAGTTTGTGCGTTTAATGAAAATTATGATAAAAGTTTGAATCTAAAAGAGCCTGAGATATATGCCGCACGACACAAAGACATACATGAAATAGAGACGAGCAGAAGCGGTGCTGCATTCATTGCTATATCTGATTATATTTTGGAAAATGGCGGCATTGTGTATGGCGTCGGCTATAAAGATCATTTTAGAGTGGCACACAAACGTGCAACTACTAAAGAAGAAAGAAATGAGTTTAAAGGTTCAAAATATGTTCAGAGCGATTTGGACGGAATTTTCCGACAAGTAAAGGAAGATCTTAAACAGGGAAATACCGTATTATTCTCAGGAACTCCATGCCAGACAGCCGGATTAAACTCATATATAGGAAAGAAACTAAGAGAAAATCTTGTATTGGTCGATATTGTATGTCACGGAGTACCTAGTCCTTATATTTGGCGAGACTATCTTATTTATTTAGAGAAAAAATATAAAAGTAAAATCATAAAAGTTAATTTTCGTGATAAATCTCGTATTGGATGGTCTGGGCATATAGAGTCATTTGTTTTTGCAAATAAGAATAAAGTTGAATTAGATGTCTTCAAATATTTATTTGGAAAAAATATTATGTTACGTTCTTCTTGTGGTTCATGTGTCTTTACTAATTTTGATAGACCATCAGATATTACAATAGGAGATTACTGGGGATGGGAAAAAATATCCAAAGACTTTAATAATGATAATAAAGGATGTTCATTATTACTTATTAATACAATCAAAGGACAAATTATATTTAATAAAATATCAAATAACTTGTTCCTATTAAAATCAGATAAAGAAAAAAGTGTACAACCAAATTTAGAAAAGCCTTCTGTCTTAGATAAAAGAAATACATATTTTGAAATAGATTTTCAACGAAGAGGCTTTAAATATGTTGCTAAAAAATATGGAAACATGGGATGGAGATATTGGATTAATACTAATACTAATAGAGCTAAAAGAAAAATTAAACAAATAATAAATATATGAAGATTGGAATAATAACATTTCAAAGAGCATATAGTTATGGAGCTAAACTTCAAGCTTATGCATTATCAACATATCTTTGTATGCTTGGACATCAGGCAGAAATAATAGATTATTCAAATATTGGAGAGAATAAAGCACTTGGTATTAAATTTAATAGTTTAAAAAGTTTTATCAAGAGTTTTATTTGTTACTTGAATTCATTTAGAAAAGAGAGATTAAGACGAAAAAATTTGAATGATTTCTTTTTTAAGAAAACACCACATACATTGCTGCATTATAATTCTGAAACCATCAAAAATATTGAAAACGATTTTGATATTTTTATTGCAGGGAGTGATCAAATCTGGTGCCCAAGATATAACTTAGGAGATATGAATTTTCTATTATCTTTTGTAAAAGACAGCAAAAAGAAATTCTCATACGCCGCAAGTTTTGGCTTTTCATCAATTGATTCTAAGTATGAAAAAACATATAAACAATGTCTTAATTCTTTTAATAAAATTTTAGTTAGAGAAACTGAAGGTGTAAACATTGTAAAGCAATTAACCCAACGTAATGCTGATGTGGTGTTAGATCCTACATTTTTGCTAAATATGGAACAGTGGAAATCTATTGCACACTATCCATTTAAAAAGAAGACTAAATACATTTTATGTTTTAAGATTCTTTCTGTCAGTCAGGCATATCAAAAACTCATAAACCATTTAGCTATGCTGACAGGTTATAAGATCATAGTAATTGATACATCCTACAGATATAAGCCAATAAAAGGCAAATTATATTCTACCGCAGGTCCAGAAGAATTTTTAGGGCTAATAAAAGAGGCACAAATTGTTGTAACAAATTCATTTCACGCAACAGTATTCTCGATTTTATTCAATAAAGATTTTTACACTGTATTGAACGAAAATGGTCTTAATTCCAGAATGACAGATTTAACAAACAAATTAGGATTGTCATACAGAATGTTTGATAATAAATCTGAATTACCTACACTTGCGAACGTGAATATAGATTATCAAGAAGTAAATTATAGGCTAGATAATGAGATTCGCAAATCCAAGAAATTATTATCTGAAATTTTAAATTGATAGCTATGAATGTTCTTATGTATTTATATCGTTACCCTGGTTATGGTGGCATAGAAAGTGTGACGACTTATATCTCTAACTATCTGTCAGAAAAAGGTATTAATATATCCATTTTCTCATTTATTTCACAAGATGAAGAGAATTTAAAGTCATTTTTAAATCATAATATTAAAATATACCATCCTTATAAAAAGGATAATAATGAATTAGCAATAAAAGACTATCTAAGCTCAATATTGAAAAATGAAAATATTGATGTGGTAATATTTCAGGATAGTTATGCATCAATAGAACGAATTTTATTAGACGTTTTATCTGATACAAATATTATATTATGTACTGTAGAACATAATGCACCTGACTGTTTCATTAAAAGTTTAAAACAAGAATATTCCACAAAGCTAAAATGGTATCCTACAAAACAATGGTTGTCCTATTTATACTGGTTACTTAAAACCAAAATAAATATAAGGAAAAGACATAGATTACTTTTAAAGAAAAGTGACAGATATGTACTATTATCTACGAAATTTTATCCTATATTAAGAAATATTACAGGATATATTGATGTACAAAAATTGTTATCAATAAATAATCCTATAACAATTAATGCTCCTGTAAACAAATGTTTAAGAAAGGAGAAAATATGCTTGTTTTGCGGAAGATTAACAGAACAAAAAGGAATAAAATATTTAATGGAAATATGGAATAAAATTGAACTCAATAATCCAGAGTGGAAACTTATTATTGTTGGTGACGGACCTTTAAAAGAATTTGTTCTATCAACTATCACTTATTATAATCTAAAGAATGTGGTCTTGGCAGGCTTTCAAAGTGATCCATCTATATTTTATTCAAAAGCATCAATTTTATGTATGTGTTCAATATTTGAAGGTTGGATGCTTAGTTTGGTAGAAGCAATGGTATATGGATGCGTACCCATAACTTTTAATTCGTATGAGTCTGCTTCCGATATTATTACATCAGGAAGTGATGGTTTTTTAATTAAGCCTTTTGATATTAATGAATATGTAAATAAGCTTCAATTATTAATGAATGATTCTGACAGACGTCAAAAAATGTCAATAAATGCAGTACAAAATTCACAAAGATTTTCAATAGACAAAATTGGGAATGAATGGATTACATTATTAGAATCATTAAATATTAAATAATAATCTTATACGATGTTGATAAAAGTATATCCATATCTGTTCGTTTTCCTTGCTTTAACTACAGTAGGACAATGGTTAAGTATTAATTGGTGGGCACCAAATCTTACTATTAATTTTATAGAGTGGTGTTTATGTTTTTATATTTTATTGTATCCAGTATTAAAATATAAATATATATATATATTGAGGAAAGATAAAGCATATCGTTTCTTTAATTTATATTTAATATATACCATAATATTATCCTTATACTCATTAATAAAATACTCAAGTCAAATAAAACTTTATGATTTCGCTAATTTAGCATCATATTGTATGGCTATGCTGTCATGTGTATGCGTTTACTCTTTATCATTTCCACAATGGTTTAGTCTTACGTGTAATAAGTTATATAAATATCTTCCATTTATAGCTATAATATACATGCCTTTTGCAAAAAGTCTGCTATTTGGTGACTTATTGGGCTTTTTATGTATGCCTTCACTTTTATTGCTGTCCTGTTTTAAAATTTTACCACGTAAACAAAAATACATTTGGTTTTGTCTTGTATTACTTATTGTCATAAGCAGTTATATGGGGGATGCACGAAGTAATGTTATTAAGTATGGATTTGCTTTAATATTAGGCTATACTTTCTTTTGGGATAAATTTTATGCAAAAATAAAAAATGTTATTTGGATTTTCTTTATAGTTCCATTTATATTTCTCTTTCTCGGCATTAGTAATACATTTAATATTTTTGAAACAGACAAGTATTTAAATACGAAATCGTTTAATGAAGGTACTATATCAGATACACGAACAACAGTATATATAGAGGTCTTAACCTCTGCCTCAGATAATAACTACATAATATGGGGTAGAGGCATAGGAAAAGGGTATGAATCAAAATTTCAAGAGTGGCTTATATCCAACACCAATACCTCTTCAACAAAAATAAGGGAAAGTGAAAGACAATCAGAATCTGGTATTTTAAATATTTTTACTTGGGGTGGAGTTACTTATGTCATTATTTATACCCTATTTTGCATTAGTGCTGTTTTTTACGGATTATATAGAAGTAATAATAGATTTAGCAGAAATATGGCAATTTATTTTGCTTTCTATTATATGTATTCTTGGATAGAGAATTTTCAGAGTTTCTCAATAATATTTATTTCATCATGGTTTATTGTTGCTGGATGTATTTCTCCTCATTTTAGAAAAATGAACAATATGGAGTTTAAGGAGTATATCAACACTTTGTTAAAGTAGCTTTAGCTTTTGTTGATATTTGTCTCCGAAATATTGTATGTTTGATTAAGATGAGAACATAATTGTTATCTATTTTGTATATATTTCTGAGTTAATACAATTTATTTTAGTTGGAACTATTTGTTTTGGAATACTTGTATTAATAGTGATTTATATCTTAATTATAAATTAAATTCTGATTAAGAAAATTTAAATTCGTTTGTTAATATGAAAGATTTTAATAATAGAGCAATACGTAGTATAAACAGATATTGTCATAATTTTTTGTTTAGAATAGTTACACTATTTAATGTGTTATATGCTAGATTAATTGGTATTCAAATATTGGGACCTGTTCAGTTTAATGGATGGACATCATTTTTTCGCTCAACAAATTCAAATATAGAAATCGGTAGAAATTGTATTTTTAACTCAGTGTGTTATAAAAATCATATAGGAATAAATCACAGATGCATTTTGTCTGTGACACCACCTGATGATTCTATAAAAGGTATTCTTAAAATAGGTGATAATTGTGGCTTTAGTGGGACTTCTATTTGGTGTTTTGATAAAATAATCATTGGGAAAAATGTTAGATGTGGTGCAAATACTCTTATTATGGATGGTGATGCACATTTTGATGATCCAAGAACCTCAAAACCGAAACCAATAATTATAAAAGATAATGTTTTTTTAGGAGCAAATGTCGTTGTAAAAAAAGGTGTGACAATAGGTGAAAACTCTGTAATTGGTATGAATAGTGTCGTTACTCATGATATTCCTGCAAATAGTGTCGCAGTAGGAATACCTTGTAAGGTAATTAAAACAATTAATTTATAATTTATGAAAGTCCTTTGGTTTACAAACTCTCCTTGTGGAAGTGTTAGACGTTTTTCTGAATCCGTAAAAACAGGAGGATGGATGATCTCTCTAGAAGATGAGATAAAAAAAAATCCAGACATAGAATTATCCGTTGCATATATGTCTTCAAAATTTGAAAATTCATTCAAATATGCTGACGTTAATTATTATCCCATATTTCGTTGTATTCCTAAAAATGGAATAAAAAGGATTTTATATAGAATGAAATCTTATGAAAAGAAGGACACAGAAATATTATCCCAGTTGCTATATATTGTTGATATAGTAAAGCCTGATATAATTCATATCCATGGTACAGAAGAAAGTTTTGGCTTAATTCAGGATAAGATAAAAAAAATTCCTATTGTTTTTTCAATTCAAGGATTGATAGCTCCATATACAGAGAAGTATTTTTCTGGTATATCATATTCAGATGCAAAAAAATATGAATCGTTTATTGACAAGATAAAACAGGTGTCTGTTGTAAATAACTATAAGTCTTTTTTATATCGTTCTGTAAGAGAAAATCATTATTTGTCAAAAGCAAATTATATATTTGGAAGAACTTTTTGGGATAGAAATTGTACCTTATCTCTTAATCCGAAACGTAAATATTATGTTGTGAATGAAATATTACGTCCAGAATTTTATGCGAAAGAATGGAAAGGATTTATATCAACAGATAAAATTTGTATTGTAAGTATTATTACTGCTGGTATTTATAAAGGAATGGAGTCTTTATTAAAAACTGCAGCTATTTTGAAAAGATATTCTAATTTGTCTTTTGAATGGCATATTGTAGGTTATTCAAATTGTGATAAGTGGGTTCAAATATCAGAAAAAATAACAGAAATTAAATCTGAAAATTGTGACATAATTTATCACGGAAAATTAGATGCAGAAGGTTTATCTGATATATTGTGTAATTCAGACATATATGTACATGTATCTCATATTGAGAATTCTCCTAATTCAGTATGTGAAGCAATGATATTAGGAATGCCAGTAATTGCATCTTTTGCAGGAGGCACTGCTTCTATGTTAACAAATGAGAAAGATGGCATATTGGTACAAGATGGAGATCCTTATGTTTTAGCAGGAGCAATAATATATTTATATCATAATCCAGAAAAGGCTTTACAATATGCAAAATCAGCAAGAGAAACTGCATATGAAAGACATAATAAAAAACAAATTATTGAAAATATTATATTAAACTATAATATAATTATCGAAGATTTTAAAAATAAATTTTAATTCGTCATTTGCAGTTTAGAAATAAATTTAATATTAATAAAGCTATGTTGGAAAATATTTTTAGTATAATTTATTCTTTGTATTTCAATCTTAAATATTTGTCGTTAAAGCAAGCTTTGAGATTTCCAATAAGAATAAGTTATCATACAAAAATCAGAAGGTTAAAAAAAGGTAATATTATAATTAATTCCGAAATTATATCTTTTGGAATGATACGTATGGGAGTCAGCAAAGGTTCTTTTAATTTAGCAAAAAATAAATCTACAATTTATATAGAAGATACATGTAGATTGGTATTTAATGGAACCTGTTCGATAGATGGAGGATTTTCTATTGCCATTAATAAAAGTGGAGAAATAAATATTGGCAAGAATGTTCATTTTAATGCTAATGCTATAATAAGTTCAAGTTCACTTATTAAGATTTGTGATAATGTGGGTACAGGTTGGGATTGTACTTTTATGGATTGGGATGGTCATGATATAATAAATTTAGAAACAAAAAAAGTTATAAATAATCCAAGGCATATTGTAATTGATAAAAACTGCTGGATTGGCTCAAAAGTTACAATAATGAAAGGAACGGTATTATGTAATAATACTATAATTCCTTATGGAAGTATTATAACAAAGAAGTGTGATGAACCATATTGTGTCTTTGGAGGTAGTCCTAATCATATATTAAGAACTAATATCGCAAGAAAAGATAAATTATAGCAGTAAATTTGACTAATTAATATTTTGAGATTATTCCTAATTTCAATAGGAACTTTCACAAATGTATTCAATATAAAAATACTTGTAATTATTTATAGATAATGTTATGATAAAACAATATGCTGTTCTTCTAACATGTTTTAATAGAAAGAAAATAACATTAAAATGTTTAGAGCAATTACATCAACAAAAAACGACAGCGATAATGGATGTTTATCTTTGTGATGATGGTTCTACAGATGGAACTTATGAATCTGTTAAAGAAAAGTATCCTACAGTACATATTTTTAAAGGAACAGGGAATTTGTTCTGGAATAGAGGGATGCTCGCGGCATGGCAAGAAGCATGTAAGGTTAAAGAGTATGATGCATATATTTGGTTAAATGATGATGTTTTTTTATATGAAAATGCAATATCCGAATTAATTGAATGTTCTGCTATTTGCAAAGATACAAGTATTATATGTGGTGCATTTTGTTCGGATTCAGGAGAATTCAGTTATGGTGGAAGAACCCAGGAAGGAACACCTGTAATTCCTAATGGTACACTGCAAAACGTATACTGGTTAAATGGAAATTGTGTACTTATACCAAAAGCTATAGTGAATAAAATCGGTTTGCTAGATAAAATGTTTCAGCATCATTTGGGTGATTTTGATTATGGATTGAGAGCACAAGAAGCAGGTTTTAACATTGTAACGACAAAAAGATATCTTGGAACCTGCGCTCCTAATCTTATAAAAAATAATAGATCGAGAAAAGACGGGCTTACAATAATAAAACGATTCCAAAGATTGTATTCACCATTAGGGGATAATCCTTTCATTCAATTTAGATATACATTGAGACATTTTGGCGTACTAAAAGCATTTAAGATTTTTATCTCATTGCACGTCAATAATTTATTAAGTGACAGTATGTATCATTTGAAAGAGTCTCATAAAGATTAAATAAATTATGGAAAACTATAGCGTAGGAAACATCCCGAAGGTATCTGTTATTGTACCAACATATAATGTTGAACCTTTTTTGCTACAATGTCTAACTTCAATTGCTGAACAAACATATAAGAATTTCGAATGTATCATTATTATTGATGGAGCTACAGACCGTTCTTTTGAAATAGCAAAAGATTTTTGTAAACTTGATGCTAGATTCCATGCATATTGGCAAGAGAATGCCGGTAGCGGACCAGCGCGTAATAATGGCCTTGACAAATCAACAGGAGATTTAATTATGTTTGTTGATCCTGATGATTGGTGTAAACCAGATTATATAGAAAATCTGGTAAGGCTTCAACAATCAGGCGATTATGATATTGTATCAACAAGTGAAACAACTGTATATTTTAATAATAAGGGTAAAATAAAAAAAATATTACCTCCACATTATATTGAGGCACATTATATTGGAGAAGAACAGTTGCATAATAAATATTTATCTTTATTTTTAAATGGGTATATTCATGCTCCGCATTGTAAAATATATAAAAGTAGTATTATTAATAAATATAATATTCGTTTTCCTGATTTAAGACGTTCACAAGACATTGTCTTTAACTATAGATATTATGACCATGCAGAAAGTATATTGATTAGTAATTATTCTGGTTATATGTATCGGGTGTTGAGTAAAGAAAGAGCTAAAAGACTAAAACCCGATTACTATTTAACTATTGGTATAATTTATAATGATATTAAATCCTTGCATGATAAGTGGGGCATTAAATTTAATAAACAAATGGCCTCGACATTCTTATTCGGTTCAATATATACATTGTTTGAGTCAAATATATTGAGAGGTGAATCTGTTGAATATCTTGTAAAAGATAAAATAATGAACGAGATAATTGTAAATGCACGGCCAAAGAAGACGCATTTATCTGTAGTGAGATCTTTAATATTGAATGGCCATTACAGTCTGTCTGCTTTTATCGTAAAATTAATATTATATGTAAAGTTGATTGTTCAATGATTTAATTAAAATATATTACGCAATTATGTTGTATATTCGTCGAATTCAAGCTTTATTTATTGCCGTTATTTCTATAGTTTACTTACCATTTTTGACTAAATCTAAACTAAATTTTATAAAGGAAGATTTTAGACATTTTTGTAATTGGAAATCATATAAGTATAATCTATTATCTTTTTATTTTTGTTTTGCTAGTTATAAAGAGTTTCGATCTGTTGTATACAGAAGACTAGGTAAATGCCGCTTTTTAACTTGTGGATTCCTTAAAGGGCAGGATTGTCTGTATATTTGTACTCGTGATATTGGAGGCGGGTTAATTATACAGCATGGCTTTTCTACGATAATTAATGCTAAAAAAATAGGAAAGAATTGTCATATATATCAGCAGGTTACAATAGGATACAATGGTGTTCAGGCACCGATTATAGGTAATAATGTTAGAATATGTTGTGGAGCAAAAGTTATTGGTGGTATTCGAGTTGGGAATAATGTAGTTATAGGTGCAAATGCTGTTGTTTGTAAAGATGTTCCTGATAATGTTATTGTTGGAGGCGTTCCTGCAAAAGTAATAAAAACATGTTGAAATAGAAAAGATTTTAAGATGGCACAAAAGCATAACAATATAAAAAGAATTCTTCATAGAAGTATAGAAGAAATAAAAGCAAGTATGGATGTTGCAAAAGTAATCTCAATAAAGGCTGCATTAGTAACATTCAGGGCAAAAGTTGACATTCAGATAATGAACAGAAACGGATTTAAGGAGCCTGAAAGTGTCAAGAACCGCCTAATGGAGAAGCATAAGATAATGCTTGACTTCTTGGAAGATAAATATAAGAACTATTGGGCAACATATAAGTTTACCAAGAACTTGCCGGAAAGTGACGAACGCTTAAGAAACAAGATATGGATATGCTGGTGGCAAGGACTTGACAATGCGCCAGAAATAGTTAAAGCCTGCGTTGAGTCAATTAAACGTTATGCCGGTGATTATGAAGTTATATGCATAACAGAAGAAAACTATAAAAATTATGTAACTTTTCCAAAGTGGATTGAAGAAAAGAGAAAACAAAACATTATTTCAAGAACAATTTATTCGGATTTATTACGAATGAACCTATTATCCACTTATGGAGGTTTATGGATTGATTCAACTTTCTTTTGCACAAGCAAATGTTTTGAGGATTATATGCAGTTGCCTTTATGGTCGATAAAACGCCCGGATTATCTACATTGTTCTGTAGCTTGCGGCTATTTCGCAAATTACTCTTTGGGATGCGGATATGAAAACAGATGGATATATAGAGTTATTCTTGACTTCTTGTATAATTATTGGAAAGAGAACGACAAACTGATTGATTACTTGCTAACAGATTATGTTATTGTTCTCGCTCAAAAACACTACAAAGAAATTGCAGACATATTCAGTAAGATAGAGCCGAACAACACCTACTGCGATGAACTATATAAGGTGTTAGGACAGCCTTATGACGAAAACATCTGGAAGAAAATAAGTAAAGATACTGTGTTATATAAACTTACATGGAAACAGAGCTTCGAAAAAGAAGTTGATGGCAAGAAAACTTTCTATGGTAAGCTGATTGACGGAACGTTAGTGTAATAATAAATTTACGTAAAAACACTAATCATAAAAGATGAAAGTACTTCTAATCGACGTATACAATTACAACAAAGGCGGAGCTGAAACAGTATGTTTCAATACGGGAAAGATGCTGGAAGAACATGGGCATGAGGTGGTTTACTTTACACTGAAGTGGGCAGACAATAATCCTTCGCCATACAGCAAGTATTTTCCTGAGTCGAAAGAGACAAGGCGCGGGCCACTGAAACAGGTGAAAAATATGATAAACTATTTTTATCACTTTGAGGCAGCACGCAAGATAGAACAGCTGATTGGGGACGAGAAGCCGGACATTGCACACATTCATCTGATGTGGGGACAGATAACGCCCTCGATATTTCCTGTGTTGAAGAAATATAATATACCGATATTGTTCACTGTTCATGATTATCGCATAGTATGCCCGGCATACACCTTCAGAAACGGTAAAGGACAGATATGTGAGGAGTGTAAAGGCAAGCACTTTTATAAATGCTTTACCAACACATGCTGTAAAGGCAGCAAGCTGATGAGCGCGGTGATGGCAGCAGAACAATATTTCAGGAACAGATATTTTAATCCTGCAAAATATATCGACGGCTTTATATATGTAAGCAACTTCGCAAAAGAGATTCAGGAGCGATATATGCCGGCAGTAAAGGCAAAGAAGAACATCACGCTGTATAATTTCTCTACGTCTATTGTTGAACACGCAAAAGAAATGCCTAAGGACAAGTATTTTCTGTTCTTCGGACGCTTGTCGTATGAGAAAGGCGTAAAGACATTGCTTGAAGCATTTAAGGACATTAAGCAGTGCAAGCTGAAAGTGGTAGGCACGGGGCCTAAAGAAGATGAGCTGAAAGAATATGCCAAGAACAACGGCATGCACAATGTGGAGTTTCTCGGATATAAGAGGGGTAAAGAACTTACAGATCTGGTAAGCAAAGCATATTTCGTGGTAGTGCCGTCAGAATGGTATGAGAACAACCCGATGACTATAATAGAGGCATACTCCGTTGGCACTCCTGTAATTGGAGCAAAGATAGGCGGAATACCCGAAATCGTGGTTGACGGAAAGACCGGCTACCAGTTTGAGAGCGGAAACGTAAAGGCATTAAGCGAAATAATATTAAAGGCAAACGGCCTTAATGACGAAGAATATAAAGCTATAAGCGGAAACACAATAAAATTCGCTAATGAGAATCTAAGCAAAGAAAGCTATTGGAATAAGCTAATAGCATTTTATAGCAGCTTTTTACAAAAGTGAAAAACGAAAAATCCAATTGCCAGCGTAGTGCTTGCGACAAGAATCCACAAGACATATGGCTCTAACTCCTAGTCAACTTGTTGGCGATAACTACTTTAACTTCTTTAACTCCTAGTTATATTATTTTATTCTCTTCCCTCTAATCAACAGCCAAAGGGCGGAGAGGCACGAAAGAAGAATTATGCTGGCGTGCTGGGCTGATTCTTTTATATTGAGAAAAAACTTTGACATGGACTTTTGCTTATGACGAGGCAAAAGTAATGATTTATTTTTAATCCGGAAAATTTTATGAAAATTGTTGTTACCGGTACCCGTGGCATCCCTAATGTCATGGGCGGAGTGGAAACGCACTGCGAGGAACTGTTTCCGAGAATAGCAGCCATGGGCGAAGACGTAACGGTGATAAGGCGTAAAAGCTATGTCAGCGACGGCCTGAAAGAATGGAAAGGCGTAAAGCTGGTGGACATAGAGACACCGAAAAAGAAGTCGTTTGAAGCCATTATACATACGTACAGAGCCATAAACAAGGCGAAGAAACTGGGGGCAGACATACTGCACATACACGCCATAGGGCCGGCTCTGCTGGTGCCATACGCCAAGATGCTGGGCATGAAGGTGGTGTTTACGCATCACGGTCCTGACTACGACAGGGACAAATGGGGCAGGGCTGCCAAAGCGGTGCTGAAGCTGGGCGAGCGCATGGGGTGTATGTTTGCTGACGACGTAATAGTGATCAGCGACGTGATACGCAACCTGATTAAGGAGAAATACGGACGTACAAAGAACGTGCATCTGATATATAACGGCGTGTCGGAGCCTGAGGTGTGCGACTATCCAGAGTATTTTGAGGAACTGGGCATAAGGAAGGGACGCTACATATTGGGCATGTGCCGCTTTGTGCCGGAAAAGAACCTGCACCATCTGGTAGAAGCGTTCGGGAGAATTAAAAATGAAAAATTAAAAAGTAAAGACGGCGGCGACGATGACATAAAGCTGGTGCTGGCTGGTGACACGGACTTTGAGGACGACTACTCAAGGGGACTGAAAGAGATGGCGAGGAAGAACGGCGTGGTGCTGACGGGATTTGTGAAGGGCCGTAAGCTGCACTCGCTGCTGACTAACTGCATGTGCTACTGTCTGCCGTCGAGTCATGAGGGCCTGCCGATAGCGTTGCTTGAAGCCATGAGCTACGGCGTGAAGGTGATAGTGAGCGACATACCGGCAAACCTGGAGGTGGGCCTTGACAAAGATGACTACTTCCCGGTGGGCAACGTGGACGAGCTGGCGAAGAAACTGAAAGAGGTGATAAGCCGTGAGCCACAGCACATAGACTACGACATGGCAAAGTATGACTGGGACAAGATAGCGAAGGAGGTAAGAGGGGTATATTGTAATTTGGAGTTAAAGTAGTTAGAGGAGTTATCGCTCACTAAGGTGAGCTAGGAGTTAGAGTCAAATGCTAACGTAGTGCTTGCGACAATAACCAACAAAGCTATTGTGCCGGCGGATCTGCGCTCCGCCGGAATTGAATATAAGGATTTATTTAATCCGATTACTTCCTATTTTGTTTCTAGGTAGTTAAAGTAGTTATAGTAGTTATCGCCAACAAGTTGGCTAGGAGTTAGAGCCATATGCTAACGTAGTGCGTGCGATAATAATATGCAACGCACATGTAGTAGCTCCATAGGCCATAAGGCTGTTAATACAGTCTCCTGTTCACTATATTTATACATAAAGAGGTCATGCCATTACTCCTGACGGGGTAGTGGCATGACCTCTTTTGCGTTGTATGGCTAAGTGTCGAAATGGCACATGTCATTTGGAGTTAAAGGAGTTAAAGTAGTTATCGCTCACCTGGGTGAGTTAGTAGTTAGAGTCATATGCCATGTTGATTCTTATCGCAAGAACTACGTTTGCAATTGGATTTATCGTTTTTCACTTTTAACTTTTCACTTTCGTAAGACGCACTACGTTTGCTATTGTGCCGGCGGATCTGCGCTCCGCCGGAATTGAATATCAGGATCTCCTGATCCGATTAAAATACCACTTGTTTAAGTGAAGAACGAAGAGCAGGCGCTGAGTGCAAGCAGGCTTGCGCAATTAAAAATGAAAAATTAAAAGTGAAAAACGCCTGGCGGAAGTGAAGAGTTAAGAGTGAAAAATCCATGTGCATTGTTTGGTATTGTTATTGGTAGTTAGAGTAGTTAAAGTAGTTATCGCTCACCTGGGTGAGCTAGTAGTTAGAGTCATATGCCATGTTGATTCTTATCGCAAGAGCTACGTTGGCAATTGGATTTTTCGTTTTTTCACTTTTCGTTTTTCGCTTTTAACTTTTCACTTTTCACTTTTCATTGTTCACTTAAACAATCACTATGTTTGCATTTATTTCGTGCAAGTTTAATGGATTTCTGCATTAATTTCATGCAATTTTGGCGGAATTCTGCATTTATTTTGTGCAATTCCTGTAAAATACAGTATATTTGTCATGATATAAAATAGGATGGGTATGGAAAGGCTGTATGAATTTTTCTATAGAAAACTGAAAAATACTCCGGTGGAGTTTTTCAGATATAAATATAACCAGATAAAATGGGAAAGTAGAGCTTTCGGACTTGTCGGCCCACGAGGCGTAGGCAAGTCTACTATGCTGCTGCAATATATCAAACAGAATTTGGACACAAAAGATACGCTGTATGTATCGGCTGACAATCTTTATTTTGCAGAACACAAACTTGTTGACCTGGCTGACCGTTTTGTAAAGATGGGAGGCAAACACCTGTTTATCGACGAGATTCACAAATATGAAGGATGGTCGAGAGAGCTGAAACAGATTTATGACAGTTATGACGACTTGCAGATTGTGATCTCCGGCTCTTCGATACTTGACATTTATAAGGGCATGGCAGATCTTAGCAGACGTATGCCTATTTATGAGATGCAGGGGTTGTCGTTCAGAGAATATTTGCGCCTATTTCATAGTATAGACGTACCAGTTTACAGTCTGAAAGACATACTTACGCACAAAGCAGTGATTAGTGGTGTAGAACATCCCCTTCCACTTTTTCATGATTATCTTAAAAGAGGCTATTATCCGTTCGGACGCGACGCTGAATTTGAAATTGAGCTGATGCAGGTGATAAACCAGACGATGGAAATAGACATACCAATGCACATAAAGACCAACATATCTGTGGGCAGAAAACTGAAGAGTCTGATAATGGTTGTATCTAAAAGTGTTCCTTTTAAGCCTGTGATGCAGAAACTGGCTGATGTTACTGGTATCAGCAGAAATGACATTCCTGACTATCTGATATACATGGAACGTGCCGGAATGATAAGTCAGCTGCGTAATGCAACCGGAGGACTGAGAGGCCTAGGCAAAGTGGAGAAACTGTATCTTGACAACACGAACCTGATTTATACCCTTGCACCGGAACGTGCTGATATAGGAAACGTAAGAGAGACGTTCTTTATGAACCAGACAAGGGTATGTAACGACGTGAGAAGTTCTGACATCTCATATTTTGAGATAGACGGCAAGGTGTTTGAAATTGGAGGACGGAAAAAAGGACAAAAACAGATAGAAAGTGCAGACGACGGCTACATCGTGAAAGACGATATTGAAAGCGGATACGCAAACGTGATACCTCTCTGGGCTTTCGGACTTAACTACTAATGGTAATGGATTGTTTCCCTAGTGGCGCAATGTAGGGACGTACCCCAGGTGCGTCCACCTTTCATTTAGCATTTTTGTTATATCGTAAATCGTTGAAATACAGGGTTTTATCAGTTGGACACACCTGGGGTACGTCCCTACAATCAACCCTGAGTAATGCTGTTTAATTTTTACTTGTGCTTACAGCCTGCTCTTCACTTAAATAAGCACTACGTTTGCAATTGACTTTAACTCCTACAAAAAATCCACAATGCACATGAATTTTTACTTTTTAATTTTTCATTTTCGTGCGAAACAATTCGCACGAACTGCGTCTCGGCAATAAAAATAAAAAAATATGTTTTTTCATTTTGTATTGCTCTCGCCTTTCACTATCTTTGAATAAGATAGGATTCGGTTCGGAAATGTCAAAAATAAAAACTACGTTTTTTATTTGTCTTTTCACTCACCTTTCACTATCTTTGCATTTCTGTAATGTCCGGATAAGTTTTCGGGACTGTTAATAAATTGTTTTGGCACTATGAAAGAAATGTATTATGTATTCTGCAACCAGACATTGGTGACTGATGGGCAAGCCGGCAAAGGACGGCGGGCGTGGTGTGTGCTGAGACTTATCGCGGATGTACTGTGTGGCGTGGTGAAGCCCGGAGATGCTGGCTGCATGAAGGGCGGATGGCGCGTTGATATGGCGACAGGGCTCGCCGTAAGATTGAACAGAGATACTAACAATTAAATAACTAAACCATGCTTTATCCATTATTATTTAGAAACAACTTCTTTTCGAAAATATGGGGCGGAAGCCTGCTGAAGAAACTTAAGGGCATAGAAGACAATGACCCTACGCCTATAGGCGAGAGCTGGGAGATAAGTGCCGTGCCGGGCAAGGAGTCGGTAGTGGGCAACGGCTCACTGCAAGGACGCAAGCTTAACGAACTTGTGACGGAATATAAGGAAGAGCTGATAGGACGCACGGTGTATGACATGTACGGCGAGACGTTTCCGCTGCTGATAAAGTTTATCGACGCTGCGAAGGACTTGTCGATACAGGTGCATCCCAACGACGAGATGGCACGTAAATATCACGATTCGTTCGGCAAGACGGAGATGTGGTATATTATGGACACAAAGCCGGGAGCTAAGCTCTACAGCGGCTTTAAGAGTCTGATATCGAAATATGAATACGGCAAGCGCATAGAGGACGGCAGCATCTGTGACGTGCTGGCATCGCACGACGTGAAGGAGGGCGACGTGTTCTACATTCCGTCGGGACGCATCCATGCGATATGCAGCGGTACGCTGCTGGCAGAGGTGCAGCAGAGTTCTGACCTGACATACCGCATATTCGACTATAATCGTCCGGGACTTGACGGCAAGCCAAGGGCACTGCACACGGCGCTGGCATCGGAGGCGCTGGACTATAAGGTGGAGGACGACTACCGCACGCACTACACGCGCAAGATGAACTATCCGGTGCTGCTGGCGGAGAACAGGTTCTTTACGGTGAAGCTGCTGGAGGTGAACCGTGCCTTCCACAGAAAGCTGTATAAGTATGACAGCTTCGTGGTGTATATGTGTCTTGAGGGCAGCAGCGACATCGTGATAAGGTCGTGGAAAGGCGAGGAGCCTGAGATAAAGCAGGTGCATCTGACAAAGGGCATGAGCTGTCTCGTGCCTGCTTGCGTTGCCGACATGGACGTTGTGCCGAACAACGAAGACCGCGTGTCGAAGCTGCTCGAGGTGTATATTGATAATAAGAACTACTAGTTTAAGTTAAATCATTTGGAGTTAAAGTAGTTAAAGGAGTTATCGCCAACGGAGTTGGCTAGTAGTTAAAGTCATATGCTTTGTTGATTCTATTCAATGTAATGTAATACAATTGACAATAATCGACGAAGCGCACGCACTACGTTTGCTATTGTGCCGGCGGATCTGCAATTGTCGTGCAAGTGAGAGCAGAAGCAAATCTCATTTGGTTATGCCGAGCGCAGCCGACAATCAATGAAATTAATTGTCGTGCAAGTGAGAGTTAGAGTCAAATGCATTGTGGATTCTTATCCTGACCTCATAAGCACTACGTTCGCTATTGTACCGGCTGATTTGCACGAGTTGTTGAGCACAGCGAAAAATCGGCCGGAAATGAATA
>ENA-OPSF01001131-OPSF01001131.1-human-gut-metagenome-genome-assembly--contig:-NODE-1131-length-21716-cov-3.179816_pt1 | contig 21716 bp, 19 predicted proteins | sample MGYA00241452_ERZ501896 | MGnify/ENA primary metagenome ERZ501896 (study PRJEB25962, sample SAMEA2042111) | human gut metagenome | biome: human gut; feature: human-associated habitat; material: faeces... | reverse complement strand
CATATTGTCCCTTTCTTGATTTCGTCTCTTGAATGAGATATCCATTTCATGTATTATTATCTTATTATAGAGAAACTAAGTAAAAATTTAAGGGGAAGACTTCAACATTGATTCCCCAAATATAAAATTGCTTTCAAAATCTTATGACAGCCCAAGGAGGTCTTATGGCGAATTTAGGAAACCCGCAGGAAACGATTGCAGTTTTACAGCGGTATGGATTTAATTTTCAGAAAAAATATGGACAGAACTTTTTGATTGATACGCATGTACTCGATAAAATTATTGGTGCAGCAGAGATTGGAAAGGATGATTTTGTTTTAGAAATCGGACCGGGAATTGGAACGATGACGCAGTATCTTGCGGAGGCGGCAAGGGAAGTTGTTGCGGTAGAGATTGATACAAAGCTGATTCCAATTCTGGAGGATACTTTAAAGGAATATGATAATGTTACAGTATTGAACGAAGATATTTTAAAGGTAGATATTCGCAAGATTGCAGAAGAAAAGAATGGTGGAAAACCAATTAAAGTCGTTGCGAACCTGCCTTACTATATTACAACACCAATTATTATGGGGTTATTTGAGAGTGAAGTACCACTGGACTCTATTACAGTTATGGTGCAGAAAGAAGTCGCTGACCGTATGCAGGTAGGCCCGGGAACAAAGGATTATGGTGCTCTTTCTTTAGCAGTACAGTATTATGCAGAACCATATATCGTGGCAAATGTACCGCCAAACTGCTTTATTCCAAGACCTGCGGTTGGTTCTGCAGTTATCCGTTTAACTCGTTATCAGGAAAAACCAGTTAAGGTAAATGATTCCACATTTATGTTTAAGATTATTCGTGCTTCTTTTAATCAGAGAAGAAAAACGCTGCAGAACGGACTCTATAATTCAAGCGAACTTCGTATTCCAAAGGAAAAGACAGTAGCGGCGCTTGAAGAGATGGGGCTTACTCCGACAATTCGTGGAGAAAAGCTTTCTTTAGAGGAGTTTGCAAAGTTATCGGATATTCTTGGAAGATAAGAGCGTGTTTGAAAAATTATTCCTGCAATCTGCACGTCCCAATTTGCGGTATATTTTTACAGGATATTTGGTGGCATAAAAGTCATTCTGCAGAATACATTAGTGAAAAAAGGAGTATCATCATGGCAGATTATCAAAGGATACTTTCTTATTTGTATCGTTATGAAAAGGCAGAGAAAAAGGAATGCTTCGGGTTTGTTAAGGCAGAACAAAAGTCAGGCAGCCTTAAACTGACGATTCAGATAGACGATGAGCGTTTATTGCAGGGAATGGAGCTTAAATTATGTTTTTATGAGCGGCAGGGAGAAAGCTGGCAAGTCTGGCAGTTAGACACACTCATTACGCAAGAACATAAGGAAGAAATACATTTGACCTACCCTGCAGCTATGCTTCCGGCTGGTTTTCGGATAAAAGCACAGTCGGGAGTATTACTTTATTATCAGGATGCTTTTTATTACGGAAGTGTATGGATTGGAGAGGAAATTCCGACAGAAACTTTGGAGCCTCTTCGGTGGCATAAGATTGTGAATTCTGCAAAAGATAAATCTCAAATGCAGGAAAATAAATCTGGAAAAGATATTGCTGGTAAAATATCAGAAAAACAGACAGAGACAGAAAAGATTCTTCCAGATAAGATGTCAGAAAAACAAAAAGTATCAACAAGAAATATTACTGATGAGATGTTACAGGAGCAACAAGAATCAGAGGAAAATATTTTAGAAGAAAAAGGTCAGATAAACACAGAGAGTTTTGAGGAAAAGGATTTTCAAAAGAGAGCTGAGAATAAGATAGAGAACATAAAATCAGAGGAAAACTTGCCTGATTCAGAAAATGATATGGCACATAGCAATAATACAAATATAGAAGAAAGTGTTAAAATAAAAGAATTTTCAGAAGATGGTATTGAATCAAAAAATAAATCTGAACTAGAACTAAAATCAGAGTTAAAGACAGATTCTGAAATAGAATCAAAATCAGAGTTGAAGACAGATTCTGAAATAGAATCAAAATCAGAGTTAAAGACTGATGCTGAAATGGAATCAAAATCAGAGTTGAAGATTGACTCCGAAATAGAACCCCAAATAAAAATAGAAGCAGAAACTGAGCCAGAAGCCACTTCTGTTGTTGATAATTTTGAAAAAATGTGGATAAATGCAATGAAAAAGAACCCTTCTGTGGACAATATTTTTAATACCGCTTTTTATGAAGGATGCAGGATTTCAACCGCGGATTTGGCACAGTTTGGGGAAGAAGCCAGCGTACTTAAAAGCAATCAGTTCCTTTTGAAAGGATATGGGAGATATCATCATATTCTGGCAGGAAAAGTAAGGTACGCAGGAGAAGAACGCTACTGTATCGGTGTGCCGGGAATTTATGAGAATCGGGAAAAATATATGGCAGAAATTTATCAGTTTCCAGTATTTTTATCACTTACAGAGAATCGTATGAAAACTGGAAGTTTTGGATACTGGTTGTATCTGCTGAGAGACGGAATATAAATCGACAGTTTGGCAGATTATTGCAAATGTATTTTTTGATGTGATTATGGTGATTTTATTGGGGGAAGGGAAGCTCCCATCTGTAGGCAGGAGGGTATCACAAAATATTGAAATAAGTACGTCGCTATTTTACGGGACTATGAGTTTCATAAATGGGAGAATATTTTATGAGAAAATATACAGAAGACGAAAAATTTATGAAAGAGGCAATTAAGCAGGCAAAAAAAGCAGAGGCGATTGGTGATGTGCCAATTGGCTGTGTTATTGTTCATGATGGAAAAATAATTGCCAGAGGATATAATAAGCGGAATAAGGATAAGACTGTGCTTGCACATGCAGAACTTCTTGCGATGAAAAAAGCATGTAAAAAGCTTGGAGACTGGCGATTGGAAGACTGTACGATGTACATCACTTTGGAGCCTTGCCAGATGTGTGCCGGAGCAATTGTGCAGGCGAGAGTGACGAGAGTCGTTATTGGCAGCATGAACGCGAAAGCTGGTTGTGGCGGCTCAATACTTAATCTTCTTGAAATGCAGGAATTTAATCACCAGGCAGAGGTAGAAAGAGGAGTTCTTCAAGAAGAATGCTCGGAAATGCTCTCAGCATTTTTTAGAAAATTAAGAGAAATTCAAAAAGAAAAAAAGAAAAAGCGCAAGCTGATACAGGAAGAAAATCAGACTGATAATTAGAATTAAAATGTAGCACAAAGCTGGTTGCGAGACTGGCTTTGTGCTTCTTTTATAAAATTGTAAGTTTGAAACGAATAATCAGTAAAGTACTCGGCGATTAAGTGAACGAGGATTCCTGCCTGATTTCCTAAAGAGATAATAACTAGTAACATGTAAAAGTATGCTATGCATTGTATAACACAAATCTCTCAGCAAGAATGCGGAGGCATTCTTGAATAAAAAAGCGTCATAACAATAAAGATATATAACAATCTTCATTATTATGACGCTTTCTATTATGTGAATATAAAAATCGAATTATTAAAACCGTGCGGTCAGCTTTGTATGCTTACCAACAGACGTTACCTCTACAGTTAGCTCGAACCAGGCACCCTCACGGCACACAGGAGAGTCTCCTTAGTGCTGCTCCGTTCCCGACCTGACACGGTTCAGAGGTTCCTGTTGCGCGAGACCCAATTGTCAACACCACTTATAAAGGGCAGCTCCATCAATAAGACATCCGAGGCTGACCATCACTCCTGCTATAGCGGATTTCAGGTACAGGACGCCGCTAACTTCCCAGCTGCACGGTAAATATCAGTATACAGGATTTTCCCAGTTAAGTCAATGGTTTTTTGCTATTTAATTCATTGGAGAAACAACAGACGAAGCCATTTCCCCCAATAAGGCATATTTGTGATTTTAGTCGCGGCGTGCTGAATGTTCGCTTACCTGCTCGCATTCAACACTTGCTCCGAGACCACAAATATACCTTATTGGGGGCAATGGCTTCTGTGCTGTGGCTGGAGAATGTGAATTAAACAGGGGAGGGGATTTGGGGACAGAAGCTGACGTCTTCTGCTTACTCGAGAATGACTGGGAATAGGGGGATTGGTTCTCTCGGGCATCTGTCTAATGAATTAAATAATAAAAAAGGGGAAAAATATTTGGGAATGAGGATGAACGTAGTTTACTAATTAAGTAATTATAAGTAAAAATAATTATTTAAAGGAAAATATTGACACAGAACAAAGGCTGTGTTATGCTGTTGCTATGTTCATAAATTCATTTAATAATTAGTAGAGGTTTATTGGGATTGTGTCTTAAGTAGAAAGGCGGGAAACATTGCAGGGAGACGTTATAGATTCATGGGAAGAGAGACTTCGGCTTACTTTAGACCATTTTCGTAATGAGAATATGGCGGATTTTCGTAAGAATTCCGAAGCATACAGGCGTTTGGTGAGAGAAGAAGAGGAAGCCTATGCGAAGCTGGACACGCTGAATCTGACAGAGGAGCAGAGGGAGGTTATCGAAGAGGCTTTTGAGGCTCAGAGTGCAGCGGAGGCAGAGTATGCGACAGAGAGTTATTTTTGTGGAATAGCAGATTGTATCCGTTTTTTGAAATATATTGAGGGGACAAGAAGCAAGTAATGTGGTATTTGGACATTTTATCCTCTTACAGCAAGAAGACTCCGACCTCTAAGGTGGGAGATGAATTGCCAGGCTATTAGAATTTAAATTATATTTGGAGGAAGATTGCGTATATAATATTTTTCTAAGATGAACAGAGATGGGGACAATGATAGAAACTGGATTAAGAGATTAAGCGGGAATCCCTGGCGATTCAACTACCGGGGACTTTACATAAGGATAAAGAGTCGAAAAAGATTGAATATATGAGATTTTCCTTGAAAAGAGGTATAGGGTTTGATATAATGTTTTATTGACTATGGGCTGAGGAAAAATTTTAAGTCCCATGATAAATGAAGATAGATACACTGTTTGAATGCCGGTAAGTACGGCACAGGGAAAGTAGGAGGAAGAAGAATGCATTGGTCTGAGAAGATTGCAAAGGATATTATTAAGAGATCTCCGGACAAGGAAGAGTACGTTTGTGCAGCGGGTATTAGCCCATCCGGATCCATTCACATTGGTAATTTTAGAGATATAGCAACAAGTTATTTTGTATATAAGGCTTTAATTAAACAGGGCAAGAAGGCTCGTCTGTTATTTTCATGGGATGAGTTTGACCGTTTCAGAAAAGTACCTGTTAATGTTAAAGAAGTAGCACCAGAATTAGAGAACGAGATTGGTAAGCCATATGTAGACGTTAAGGATCCATATGGATGCTGTTCTTCTTATGCAGAACATTTTGAGAAAGAGTTCGAAGCATCTCTTTCACGTTTTGGAGTAAAGGTTGACTTCCGCAGACAGAGCGAGAACTACCGCAGCGGTAAGTATGCGAAGTATGTTATTCAGGCTGTACAGAAGAGACGTGAGATTTTTGATATTCTTGATAAGTTCCGTCAGCAGGTTGCAACACCAGAAGAAAGAGAAGCATATTATCCAGTAAGTATTTACTGCCCGGTATGTGGTAAGGATGAGACTACTATCACATCTTCTTCTGAAGATGGAGTAACTTGTGAGTACACATGTAAGTGCGGACATAAGGGAACATGGGATTTCAGCAAGGACTTTAACTGTAAGCTTGCATGGAAGATTGACTGGCCTATGCGTTGGATGATTGAAGGCGTTGACTTTGAGCCGGGCGGAAAGGATCATGCCAGCCCAGGAGGAAGTTACGATACAAGTAAGATTATTGCTAAGAAGATTTTCGGAGCACAGGCTCCTATGTTCAAGGGATACGAGTTTGTAGGTATTAAGGGAACAACAGGTAAGATGTCTGGTTCTACAGGTCTTAACCTTACACCAGATACATTACTTAAGATTTATCAGCCAGAAATGATTTTATGGCTTTATTCTAAGTCAGAACCAAACAAGGCATTTGATTTCTGTTTTGATGATGAGATTTTACGTCAGTATTTTGAGTTTGATAAGATGCTCAAGGTATATCAGGCAGGTAAGGGTAAGAACTACGATTACATCGAAGGTATCATGCATAACTGTATGATTGAAGGGCGTGAGCTTTATCCGGTACCAATGCAGCAGATTGTAAACTTTGGTTCTGTTGTAGACTTTAATGCAGATATGCTTGAGACAGTATTCGAGAAGATTGGTACTCCATATAAGAAAGAGGAGTTTGCAGAGCGTCTTGAACTTGCAAAATACTGGTTAGAGAAGTGTTCCCCTGAGAACATGAATACTCTTCTTGGATATAGAAACTGGGATTTCTATAACACTTTGAATGAGGTAGAGAAGAAGGAGATTCAGTTACTTCATGACTTTATTGCTAAGGGAGAGTATGATTTAGATGCTCTTAACAGCTTTATTTACACGATTCCAAGAGAAGCAGACCCAGACTTCCAGGAAGAGAATAAGAAGACTGCACAGGCACAGTTCTTCAAGAATGCATATAACCTTATGATTGGTAAGGCAGCAGGCCCAAGACTTTACTTATTCCTGTTTGCTGTAGAGCCACAGAGATATCTTGGACTTCTTGATTTCTCCACTCCACAGACAGAGGAAGAGAAGACTCTTGCAGCAGAAGCAAAGGCTGAGGCAGAGAGAAAAGCTGCTGAAGAAGAAGCAAGAAGAAAGGCTGCCGAGGAAGAGGAAGCTCGTAAGAATGCAATCGCACCAATCAAAGAAGAGATTACAATTGATGAGTTTGATAAAGTAGACATGCGTGTTTGTAAAGTTATCAACTGTGAGATTGTAAAGAATGCTAAGAAACTCTTAAAACTCACATTGTTTGATGGATTAGATGAGAGAGTTATTGTATCCTCTATCCGTGATGACTACACACCAGAAGAACTTATCGGAAGAAAGATTATCGTAATCGCTAACTTAAAACCAGCGAAGTTTGCTGGAGTGAAGAGTAATGGTATGCTTATTGCAGCCAGCGGAGATGATTTTGGATGTAAGATTATCTTTGTTGATGACTGCGTACCAGAAGGAACAGCAATTCACTAAAATATTTTTCAAACACGCTCTAAAGTGCTTTTACGATATTTTACAAAGAATACAGACAGATAAAATATATAATGCACGTCATATTTTGCCAGGCTGGTATAATGTGGCGTGCATATTTTTATAATAATTTTGCAGGAAGCGGGTAAGGGGATGTTATAGATGAATAAAAAAGAAAAGAAACTTATCGGAGCATTGATCGGACTTGCGAAAGCATGTAATGTTCACTTAAAAACAGAGAATACAGATGGTATTATTATAAAGAGTCTTGCGTCAATATTTCCTTTAGAGGAGAATGGCGAAGAATTATTACAACGTGTCCGTGAAGAAAAGCTTGCGGTAGCCCCAGATTGTGCCACCTGTTTTGCGCCTTGCGGCAATACAGACGAGTATAACCTGGATGAGCTGCAAGCGTCTGGTATAAGTGAGACTGTACGGGATTTAAAGTTTCAGCTTTTGAATGTAAGTCATGAAATCGCTTCTGGAATGGTATCTTATACAATAAACAGCACAGAAGAAAACATAAGCTTATTGTATAAGGCATTATGTGTGGTCAGTTATGATGTAGACGAAGAGAGGGTGCAGACTGTCCTTAAAGAACTGCAGAGGATTACAATATAATAAAAGGAGAAAAACAAACAGATGAATACTATCTGTTTGTTTCTCTCATCCCACAAATCAGCTTTTATTTTTTGCATTAAAACAGTAGAAAGTCACGGTGTCCCCAGATTCTAATGTTGCAGTATACCCTGCTACAGAGTCTTCGAATAAATCTTCTTCATCGATTTTGTCGTAGGAAATGACAGCAGGAATGGTAATAACACCTTCCTGTCCTGCAAGGTTGAACTGGATTTCATCATCATCTGCATAATAATTAAAGAAGCAGGAGTCAAAAGAAATCCAGATTTTGTTGATTCGTATATTTCCCATAATGCCGCGATAGTTGCGGAGTAAGGTATGGAATTCAGATGTTTTTGTCATAAAATAATCCTCCAGTCCAGAGCGTGTTTGAGAAATCAAAAAGGATATGCACGCTCCAGTATTTAATAGTAAATTACATGGATATAGTTTATCATGTTTCGACAATAATTGCTATTTTTTCTGTATAATGATAAGATTAAGACAGAGTATAAAATATATTCTAATAGTTATATCAGATGTGAGATGACTCCCACATCTGTAGGTGGCGAGCAACAAATCAGTATCAGTGGGCATTCTTGAAAAATGTATTTTGGGGATTGTCATGGACTATAGAAAGAAAATTAAGGGATAAATAAAATTTGGGCGCAATTAACAAAAATTTCTTATAAAATCAAACATAAAAAGATTTTGGGAGTACATAACATTTTTTAGAAATTAAGCAGGAATCTCGATAATTCAGGTACCGAGTTTTTCATGGAGGGAAATATTGAAGGAGAGAAGAGGGTTAAGTAGAGAATTGAAAAGGGCAGGAAGTATTCTATTTTTGCTTTGTTTTATTTTGGCGGGAAGCCTTTTTTTCACAAAAGATGTAGATGCAGCGACATTTTCAGATACGCAAAAAGAATATATTAATGTGCTGTCAAAGTTTATGATAGAGGGAACGGTTTCGGGAAATCTTGATGTTTACCGAACGGTGAGCCAGGGAAAATCTGGTAAGAAGTGTATGGAAGCGGCAGCTATTTCAAACAGAGCAGCTCTTATGGCTGAGGGAATAGATTTTCTTGATTCTAACTGGTCACAGTATTATGCAGTAGAAACGAGAGATGGAGCGACAACATTTAACAGTACGAAGCTCATAAGCCGCAGTAAGTTTCGCAGAAGGTATAAGAAGATTATACGAGGGCTGGATGAGGCATTGTCAACCGTAGATTCTTCTATGAGCCAGGCAGATAAAGCGATGGCAGTGTATATTTATTTTGCGGAGAACACGACGTATAAAGAGTCAAAAGATGCACACACAGGATATGATGTGTTGGTAAGTCATGTGGGTGTGTGTGACGGTTTGGCTAATGCTTATGCTCTTGCGATGAATACGCTTGGAATTCCATGCGCGGTTATCAGTAATTATTCAAAAAACCATTCCTGGAATATAGTAAAGCTTAATGGAATCTGGTATTTTGTTGATTTGACCAATGGTGTGGGAGTCGGCAAGCATGAGGGAATGGTAGTGACTTATGATAGTTTCCTTGTGGGAAAGAATACTTTTCTAAAGACCCATCCTGGATACAAGAAGCAGGATCTATACGGACAGGGCAATTCAAATAATCTGAAGATGCGGAAGATTAAACTGGCATCTTCTGATTATATAAAGAATTCAAAAGAGATGAAGCAGGCGCTTGAGAATAAAACATGTACATTCTATCATAAGGGATACTGGTACTGGATTTCTCAGGATAATTATCTGAAAAAGTCGAATTTGAGAGGAAATAAAGCGGTTGTATTTTATGCGCCAAGGTCGGGTAATTATATAGGGTGGATTCGGCAGTATAACAATCGGATTATTCTGTCATTGAATTCTGGAATCTATCGAATGAGCTTTTTAAATAAATATCCTGTTTTACTGAAAAAGGTAGATAATCGGGATAAAAATGCGGAGACAAAGGGAGCATTATGGAGTCTTATTTATATTGGAAGATTCATTGTGAATAAGAATGGCTGGCTTTCCTATTATACGACAGACTTTCATGGTGTCAGGAGAGGAAATGTAAAGATTTTTCTCGGAAGGGCACAGCAATCTGGTCAGCTTACAAAGAGTGGCCGCAAGATCATACAGCTGCAGGCAGGACAAATAAAGCAGCTTGCAACGATTCATATGCATGACAGAGGGCTTAGGACAGCAGGCTGGACAAGTGCAAATCCATCGATTGTAAGTATTGATAATAATGGATATATAAAAGCAAAGCGGAGTGGAAAGACATATATTTCTACCAAAATTAATGGAAGAAAAAGGGCTTTTCGTGTAAAAGTTTCTGGTTACACGATTACTTATAAGAATGTAGGAATTAATTCTTCCAAGAATAGAGAGATGTTATCTGGAAAGAGAGCAGTTACATTGCGAAGTCCGCGAAAAAAAGGTTATACTTTTGTTGGCTGGTACGATAGCTCAGGAAAAAATGTAACAGTAATTCCAAAGGGAAATACAAAGAATCTTATTTTGCATGCAAAATGGGATAAGACAAGTTCAAAAGACAGCGTAAAAGCGAAATAACAGAAAAATAAACGGTATGGATTACATAAAAATACATATAAATAATAGATGCAGTGTAAAGAAAAGTGATATAGGAGAATGAGATCATGGAAGAGAACAAAGAAAAAACAGTAAAGAAAAGACAGGAATGTGATCCAGCCTACCAGTGGCATATTCAGGATTTATATGCTTCTGACGAAGCGTGGGAGAAAGATTATGAAAGTCTTACGAGTGAGATTCAAAGCCTTGCAGCATATGAGGGACGTTTAAAAGAAGGTTCCGAAGTATTTGTGGAGTATATGCGTAAAAAAGAAGCGCTTATGAAAAAGTTTGAGGCGATTTATGTTTATGCAAATCAGCGTTATCACGAGGATACTGGAAACAGTTTTTACCAGGGACTTGCAGGTAAGGCGCAGACATTATCCATCCAGCTAGACAGTGCTGTAGTATTTGAGGAACCAGAACTTCTTGCAATTGGGAAAAAGACGATAGATAGCTGGTTTACACAGAACATGGATATGCAATTATACAAAAGATATTTTTACGAATTGTTCCGCCAGCAGAAGCATGTTCTTTCTAAAGAAGAGGAAGCGATTCTTGCTGATGTGTCCGATATGTCTGCCGATGTATCCAATATTTTTTCTATGTTTAATAATGCAGATATCCGTTTTCCATCTATTGAGGGAAAAGAAGGAGAAAAAATTCCAGTAAGTCATGGAAGATATACGCTTCTTTTAGAAAGCAGAGATGTGAATATTCGTAAAAGTGCCTTTGAGTCAGTTTACTCACAGTATGGACAATATAGAAATACTTTAGCGGCGCTCTATGCAGCGAATTTGAAGAATACTGCATTTTTCGCAAAAAAAAGACATTATAATTCTTCTTTAGAAATGGCATTAGAAGGCGGGGAGATACCAACTTCTGTATACACGAACCTGATTGATACAGTACATGAGCATATGGATTTAATGCATCGCTATGTTTCTCTTAGAAAGAAAGCGTTAAAGGCAGAAGAACTGCATATGTATGATCTCTATGTACCAATGGTCGATGAATTTGAGATGAAAGTACCATTTTCTAAGGCAAAAGAAATCGTAAAGAAAGGGCTTGCACCATTAGGAAAGGAATACGGTAAAGTTCTTTCTGATGGAATGGAAAGTGGCTGGATTGATGTATATGAGAATGAGGGAAAGAGAAGCGGAGCCTATTCCTGGGGAGCTTACGGATGCCATCCATTTGTATTGATGAACTATCAGGATAATCTGAATAATGTGTTTACGCTTGCTCATGAAATGGGACATTCCATGCATTCTTATTATTCAGATAAGAATCAGCCATACATTTACGCGGGATACCGTATCTTTGTTGCGGAAGTAGCATCTACATGTAACGAGGCTCTTTTGATGGAATATCTTTTAAAGAATACAGAAGAGAAAAAAGAGAAAATGTATCTGATCAATTATTTCTTAGAGCAGTTTAAGGGAACATTATACCGTCAAACCATGTTTGCAGAATTTGAGAAAATTACACATGAGATGGCATGGAATAAAGAGCCGCTTACTGCGGAAGTATTATGTGACATTTACTATAAACTGAATCAGAAATATTTTGGAGAAGACATTGTTATTGATAAAGAAATTGCCTTAGAATGGGCAAGAATCCCACATTTCTATACACCATTTTATGTATATCAATATGCAACTGGTTATTCAGCAGCGATTGCAATCAGCAGAAAGATTTTAAGTGGAGATGAAAGGGCAAAAGAGGGCTACTTTAAGTTCTTAAGTGGTGGAAGTTCCATGAATCCAATTGATTTACTTCGTCTTTGTAATGTAGATATGGCTGCAAAGGAACCGATAGAATCTGCATTAAAGTTATTTGGCGAGCTTCTTGACGAGATGGAAGAGATGCTGTAATTGTGGTATAGTAAGAAAATAAATATAAAAAATGCCATATAAATTATGTCTTGGAATGCAGGCTTTTTATCAAGGAATTTTTTCGGGATAATGAGGCAGTATATTTAGAGGTAAGCATTTGATATATTAAAAAATAACAGAGTATTGGGAGATAAATTATGTATGAATTTACGTTGCTAAAAAGCATGTTTTTTGAACTGGATAAATATAAAATAGAAGGGGTTACTCAGACGAAGGAGAAACAGAGAACTTTTCGCCGTCTGGAAGTTTCCTATGACAGTGTACCGGAAATAACGTCTATTACAGCAGAAGAGAGAATTCTTCCATATGTGGACAGATATTATCTTTTTATTAATGACGAACGTGTGGACACAGATATTCGTGACCCGAAGGTAAAACAGGTTATCTATGAATTTTATAAACAGCATCATCCAGAATATTTAAAGGAGAATCTTCCTGATGATATGACAGATGTAGATATTTTAGACTGTTTTGAAGTATTTAAGATGCCAGATTACCGACCAAAGCATGCATTTCCAGGTCTGGTAACACTTGAAGACATCCGTAATGGCAATATTCACGATGAAGATAAACCAAAGTTTGCATTTCCGGGCTTAGAGTTGTATTCTAATAGGGATGCGTCTGAAGATGAGGAAGAAAAACCGATGGTAGCTTCTTACAAAGGTTATACTGCATTTGACGGTGATAGGGAACAGGCGAAAGATAAAATAGAACAGTTGAAGAGTCAGTTTGCTTCTCAGATAGAAGCATTAAACGTAGACGAAATTTTGAAAAACCGTTCTGAGAATCAGGAGGAATAGATAATGTACAGAGAAGTATCCAAATTAATTTTATATCGGGATTTAGGAGAAGACAGTATTCTTTTAAATATGGCAGATATTTTTAAGAGATTCGATAGCTGCCATTACAGAGCTGACGAATTAATCACAGACATTTACAGAGAAATGAAAGCGCTTTTAGATCTTGCGACTACATATGGATTTGACAAGAACTTATGGCACAATTACCTGACATTTGTCTTAGTAACCAATGAAAATTCTTTCAGCATGACAAGCGAGAAAGTCGGAGCAAATAATGGAACAGTCAATCACTTTGCAAAGAATGATTTCCAGGTATTTATGAATCTTTTCCATTATGACTTCAGACCGATCGAGGAGACATTAGGTATTGATTGTTTCAGCACAATTTTAGATTATAAGGCAATCGGCAAGACAGAGCGAATGTATAATAAAAATGTAAGTGAAAAAGTACGTGCCCTTTCTGATGAACTGGCAGCGGCAGAAGATGTAGATACATTCTTCAATGCAGTTGTGAAGTTCTATAAAGATTACGGTGTAGGAATGTTTGGACTTAACAAAGCGTTCCGTATCGTAGAGAATAATGGAAAGCCGGACTTTGTTCCGATCAATAATCTGGACAAGGTTGTGCTTGATGATCTTACAGGATATGAGATTCAGAAAAAGAAACTTGTAGATAACACAGAAGCATTTGTACAGGGTAAAGTAGCGAACAACTGTCTTCTTTATGGTGATGCCGGTACAGGTAAGTCCACAAGCATCAAGGCAATTCTTAACCAGTATTATGGTGACGGACTTCGTATGATTGAGATTTATAAACATCAGTTTAAATATCTTTCTGCGATTATCAGCCATATCAAGAACAGAAACTACCGTTTTATCATTTACATGGATGACTTATCTTTCGAAGAATTTGAGATCGAATACAAATACCTGAAAGCAGTTATTGAAGGTGGAATGGAGACAAAACCAGATAACGTACTTATCTACGCAACATCTAACCGCCGTCATCTCATCCGTGAGACATGGTCAGACCGTTCCGACAAGGACGAAGAACTGCATCGTTCTGATACGGTACAGGAGAAGTTATCACTGGCAGCACGTTTTGGTGTAAGTATCAACTACTCCAAACCAACACAGCAGGAATACTTCCAGATTGTAACAAATCTTGCAAAGAAGTATCCGGAAATCAAGTTAAGCGATAAAGAACTTTGTGCAGAAGCCAACAAATGGGAACTTTCTCATGGTGGAATCTCCGGCCGTACCGCACAGCAGTTTATTAATTATATAGCTGGTAAATCTGAGAAATAATATATTAAGAATAGAATCCTTCTTTTTTGCAAAAGATAATCTTTGAAAGCAGAGGTGTTTTTTGTGAAAAAGAAGGAAAAATTATTTTTAGGGGGAGAAATTAATCTTTCAGAGCTTGATGCGGATGTTCAGAAAAAATATGAGGTTGCAAAAGAGCTTGGAATTTATGACAAAGTTTTAGAAAAGGGCTGGGGTTCACTTACAGCAGAAGAGACAGGAAGAGTGGGCGGAGTGCTCAGAAAAAGAAAGAACTCCGGGGAAAGAGTTCTTTCTTAGCCTCGCTTAGAGGCATTCATTAAAAGGAGGAAGCCCATATATCCTGATATACGGGCTTCAAAATATGAAAAAAATCTTTAGCCACAAGAAATAGAGGGATTTCTTTGTTGCTGTCTATACTATAAAGAAAAAGTATGTCCGATTTTTGAAGAAAATTTGAACAAAAGGTGAAACAGATTGAAAAATATAGATATGTTTTGCGGGGGGGGCAAGGAGGAAAATGTAATGGGTGTTGTGATCGGAAAAATGGATGGACAGGTTGAAAAAATATTTTTAGGAAATAATTTAACAAGAAGTACAAAAAATTATGCTAAAATCCTGAAAGATGAGAACTTGTCAGAAGAGGAAAAACAGCGTATCCTAGCAGCAGAGAAGAAAAAACAGGAAGAAGATATAATTTTGTAATATTTATGATTGGAGAAATATGTGTATGAAGATTTCAGTGGCTATGGCATATTATAATGGTGGTACATATATAGAAGAACAGATGGATTCGATATTATCACAACTTGGGGAAAAGGATGAAGTGATAGTATCTGTTGATGGAGCAAGTGATGGATCAAAGCCCCTTCTTTTAAAGATGGCAGAAGTGGATTCCCGAATTCATATTGTGAAGGGACCGGGCAAGGGTGTTGTAAGGAATTTTGAGAATGCGATCCGGCATTGTAACGGAGATATTATATATTTGTCTGATCAGGATGACATATGGAAGCCAGATAAAGTCGAGAAAGTGAATTATGCATTTTCAAATCCAGAAGTAAAAGCTGTTCTTCATGATGCAGAGATTGTGGACGAGAATGGTGTAGCAACAGGAGCGGCCAGCCTTTTTTCTATAAGGGGAAGCCGGGCTGGGATTTTGAAAAATCTTCTGAAAAACAGCTATGTGGGATGCTGCATGGCATTTCGCAAAGAATTGATTCCCATTATTTGTCCTATTCCAAATGAAATGTATATGCATGACTATTGGATTGGAACAGCGGCAGAGTATATGGGAAAGGTTTGCTTTTTGGACAAACCACTTATTGGCTATCGCAGGCATTCGTCTAATGTTACACAGATGACACATGGAAGTATCCGTTTTATGATAAAAAAGAGAATTGATATAATACGCTGCCTGGGATTATTAAAGAAGCGAGTGAGGAAAGTAAAAGCTTAGAGAGTGTTTGATGCGCTTGGCAAAATCCCTGACAAATCGGGATATGCAGATTACTTTTACTTTTTTAAACACACTCTGGAAATCTGAAAAAGGGAGGATGAGAAAGGAACATATGAATATAAAAAAAGAAGGGAAACAGATAAGGCATATTGGCCAGAGATTTGGTAGAAAGCATGTTATTGCACTGTCTTTTTTCATGCCGCTTATTGTCATGACTGGCTGCTGTATTGCCTTTGGTATACAGCCATTTGGTGATAATTCGCTGTTGATTATTGACGGTTTACATCAGTATATGCCATTTTATTCTGTTTTGTATGATAAGTTAAAAGGCGGAGAAAGTCTTTTTTACAGTTTCCGTTCTGGATTAGGAATTAACTTTTTATCATTATTTTCCTATTATTTATCCAGTCCGCTTAATCTTTTGATTATATTTTTTAAGAAAACGCAGCTCAATATGGCAGTTAGTATGATTATCGTATTGAAAATTGCACTTAGTGGAATGACGGCCGGGATTTATTTTTCTTCAAAAAGCAAGAAACAGGGGCTTCATGTACTCATGATTTCGATGGCGTATGCATTATCAAGCTACATGGTTGGCTATTGCTGGAATGTTATGTGGCTGGATGCGATTATGATTTTCCCAATTGTTGTTATGGGGCTGGAGCGTTTGATTGATAAAAAGGACGGAAGGCTATATTGTCTTGCGTTGTTTTATGCGTTGTACTGTAATTATTACATTGCATTTATGATTTGTATTTTTGCAATAATATGGTATATTTTTTATTCCTTTAAAAGTGTAAAACAGTTCTTTTTCCGGGGAATTTCATTTGCACTATATTCTTTCCTTGCAGCAGGAATGGCGGCAGTATTACTCATTCCAGCATATCTTGGAATTAAACAGACGGCATCAGGAGAAGCAATGACATTACCGGATCACAGCTTTCTTACGAATGCGGCAGATCTGCTAAATCGCCAGTTTGCGATGGGAAGTCCGATCAGTCATGATAATTTTGATGGAAATGCCAATCTGTATATTGGTATTTTTACCGTATTAGCAGTTGGATTATATTTGTTGAATCAGCAGATTAAAATTAGTGATAAGATAAAGAAAATTCTTTTAGTAGGATTCTTTTATTTGAGTTTTGGTGAAATGATTCTCAACTTTATCTGGCATGGATTTCATGATCAGTATGGTATTCCGAATCGTTTCTCATTCCTGTTTGGTTTTGTACTTCTGCATATGTTGTGGGAAGTATTTGAACATTTGGATGGAACAAAAGGCTGGCATGTGGCGTTTGCCTGTATGGCAGGAGTAGGACTTTTAGCTTATGCCAGGGTAAAAGGAACACAGCCACTGGAAGATAAAGTTTATGGTGTGGCAGGAATGCTGTTATTTTGTATGGAATGATATTACTTCTGTATACATTATCTCGTAAGAGAAAAGTGTGGTATAAGGCTGCATTTTGTGCAGTGGCAATAATAGAGATTGCCGCAACAGCCTGTATGGGCTTTAATGAAAATGGTCAGATTTCTGTTTCAAAGTTTTTCTATGGAACAGAAGATATGGAGAAAGCTGCTGCATCTTTAAAAGATGGGACATTTTACAGAAGCGAGCTTGCGAGTGCTCTTATGGTAGATGAAAATGCCTGGTATCCAATAAACAGTGTGGGACTTTTTGGTTCTACAGCGACAGACCGAATGGTTAATATGATGGATAATCTTGGTTTTTATACGGGGTGTAATGAGTATCTTTATAAAGGTGCAACACCAGTAACGAACTTCCTTTTGAATGTAAAATACCTGTATTATCATCAGGAAGATTCTCTGACAACAGATTTTAAATATCTGAAGACACAGGGGACTTTTGATATTTATGAGAATCCGGCAAAAGGAATGTCTATAGGATATCTCATGAATGATTCCATAAAAGACTGGTATTATGACAGTGCTTATCCATTCCGTGTACAGAATGATCTTGGAGAGCAGGCATTTGATGTATTTGAGCTGTTTCATGATATTGAGATTGACGATCCGGCAACCAATGGATGTACTGCATCAAAGACGAATGATGGAGAATATTATTTTGAATATGGCGATTCGCGACCGGACAATATGACATTTACCATTCCAATTACAGAGACGGCAGAGAATCTGTATCTGTTTTATGATGGAACACAGGTAGAAAATGCACAGATAATGGTAGATGGAACCAATGTGAAATCAGGAGATTTAGATGGTTATATGCTTCCAATCGGAAAAGTATCCGCAGGTTCAGAAGTTAAAGTAACTTTTGAGTTAAAAGGAGAGACCGAGGATGGTTATGTGCGCCTTTCTGCGGCAGACTTCGATCAGGAGGTATTTGAAGATTTTAAAAAGACAGCAGCAGAGCAGGCATTTACGGTGACGGATTACTCAAGTAATTCTCTGGAAGGCACAGTGGATGCTTCAGATAATCAGACATTATTTTTGTCAATTCCATATGATTCTGGATGGAAAGTAAAGGTAGATGGCAAAGAAGTAAAGACATGTCGTATCGGAGATGCTTTTCTTGGAGTAAAAGTTCCTTCTGGTGAGCATACAGTTTCCTTAAAATATACACCGCCAGGATTTTCTATTGGCTGGGAAGAAAGCCTTGCAGCAGCCATTATTTTTATTGTTATTTGTTTTGTAAAATACCGATACAAAGCTGATATAAAAAAGAAAGAATAAAGATAGATTTTGGAAATGATTTTTAAGAAAACATATGGTAGACTAAAGCGTGTTTGAAAACCGGAATGGCCGAAGCAGGAAGAGTCTGGGAATACATATGGAGCAAAAGGAGGATTTATTATGTTTAAAAGAAAAATTATTACATTATCAGCAATAATGATAGCAGGTCTTATGACCTTTCAGGCAAATGTATCGGCAGATGCAGTAGAGGAGAAACCATATCTTTCCCTGGGGGCGGATTTAAGTACAGATCAGAAAAGTAAAGTCCTTGAACTTCTTGACGTAGATGAGAAAGCACTCGATCAGTATAATATAGTAACAGTGACGAATGCGGATGAACATAAATATCTTGATGATTATTTAGATTCTTCTGTGATTGGTACAAAGGCCTTATCCTCTGTTCTGGTTGAAAAAAGAGATAAGGGAGAAGGCATTGATGTTACAACGAAAAATATTACTTACTGTACAGCAGGTATGTATGAAAATGCGCTTACAACAGCAGGTGTGACAGATGCCACAGTAACTGTAGCAGGACCTTTTAATATTACAGGAACTGCTGCTTTAGTTGGTGCAATGAATGCGTATGAAGACATGACGGGTGAAGATATTTCTAGCGAGAGCAAAGATGCCGCAACGAATGAACTGGTAGTTACCAGTGAGTTAGCCGATCAGCTTAATGATTCCGACAAAGCCGAACAGTTTTTAGCGTTAATTAAAGAAAAAGTTCTTTCAGATGATGCAAAATCAGAAAGTGACATCAATGATATTATTGATGAGTGCAGCAAAGACTTAGATATCACGGTAACAGATAATCAGAAAGCCCAGATTGCAGAACTTATGCAAAAAATTAATAAGCTTGATTTAAATGTAAATGACTTAAAAGAACAGGCAAGTAAAATTTATGACAAATTGAGTGACATGGATATTGATACACAGGGAATCTTTGAGAAAATAAAGACGGCATTATCTTCTATTTTTGCAGCATTAAGTGGTTTATTTAATTAAGCGGAGATAGAAAATATTTGCAGCTATAAGAGGAAACTTCTATCGGCTTGTGTTATAGTGACATCCCATCACCTGTAGGATGCCGGGGCATTCTTGAATATATGCTCTGGAGTTAGAAGTCTTCTTGCTGGAAGAGGATAAGGTGAATTATAAAAAACTATAAATTTTTATAGCATATAGCAGAATTGCTCCTGGAATGCCAAGAACTGTACATACAGCGCCTGTAATCGGATTAATTCCAATTCCAGTGATGATGTCTCTTGCAGCGCAGAAAAAGTTAAAAAAGTAAATGAACGAAAGACCGGCGGCACCGCGTCCGATGATGGAAAAAAGTGCTGTGGGTCTTTTTTTTATGTATGCAATAAAATATCCTGCAAAACAGGCCGCGCAAAAAATAAGCAGAATTTTATTTTGAGATAGATTATCCTGGGATAATATATTCTGGATGGATGAATTATTAATAAATAAAGTGGAAAAATGAGTAGAAAAAGAAAAAAGAATAGGGTACATAAATTATCTCCTTAGCATGCAGCTTTGCCAGAAAGCATTTTTCAAATACGTTCTGGCATATTAGTTTTTATGAGTTTATGAAAAAGTAAGAGAAAATATGAAAAATATCTTTAAATAAATAATTTGTAATTTAAGTAAAATAAAGGTAGAAAAAAATTGGAAAACGTGATATATTAATTTTGGAATAACTGTCATATATTTACATCAAATAAAACAATGGAGGGATGTGATATGGATTTTTCAGATATTCGCACAATCATTATAGGAGAAGCAGGAGAGTATGGTAAGCGGCTGGTGAGGTATTTGGAGATTCACCTTTCATCTGCAGTGCGTGTATATCATTTTACAACGGCAGAAGGCATGGTTTCTTTTAAAGAAGAGGCAGAGATTTATCTTTTAGATGAAAGATTTTTTAAAGAATTATCGGAAGAGAAACAGAAATTTTTAAAACAGAAGAAGTTGATTTTACTAACCTGGCGGGAGGAACAAGGCTCTTTTTGCAAATATGATAATCCCCAGAAGTTGTTAGATATGTTGTCTGATTTTACAGATTATAATTCGGATTTATCAGACTTGGCAGCAGAGTTAAAAGATACACCGACGAAGTTAACAATCGTGTATTCCCCTGTGTATGATGAATATCTTGAGCAGATAGCACGTTCTTTTATGTCATTGGGAGATGTATATATGGGAGCGGAAGATCTGGGCTATAAAGGGATAGATTCTGAATACGGAGAAGGCGGTGATATGGGAGATTTATGCTATTACATTCATTTAAGGGAAGAGAATATTTTAGATATATTGCAGGATATGCTTATTCCGAAAGAAGAAGTTCAGGTGTTACATTCTCCAGACTTGTATTTTTATTTGCGGGAACTGACGAAGGAAGATTATGCATGGTTTTTCGATAAGATTAAGAAAGAGAGTCCCTATAGGGAAGTGTTCTGGGGAGCAGGGAATTGTTTTGTTGCCAATGTAGATATGCTGAGCTTTTTTGATCAGGTTATATTGATAGATTCGAGGAAGAATCCGAGGCAGAGTATTTTTTGTGACCGTTTGGAACGTGTATTAAATATTAATCAGGGAGAGCCTCAAATATGGCAGAGGATATACAGGGAGGATATTTTAGATGGAACTGCCTGGTAAGAGAGAGCTGAGAGAACAGATTTTACACCAGATGGATGGAAGAACATCATATGTCAGCGATAAAGATGTATATCGTGAGATTGATAAGGCAATCTTACGTTCAAGTCATGGCGGATACGGGACACTTTCTGAGAAAGAAGAACTAAGAAGACAGATGTTTTATTCGATAAGAGGATTTGATGTTCTTGAAAAATATTTGGGTGACAGCAGTATAAGTGAGATTATGGTAATTGGAGCCTCGCGTATTTTTGTAGAGCAGAACGGAAAGATTAGAAGAATAGAAGAACACTTTTCAGAAGAGGGCGATGTATACCGCTTGATAGAGCAGATTGTGGCACCAACAAACCGAATGGTGAACGAGGCTTGTCCTATTGTGGACAGCAGACTTCCAGACGGTTCGAGGGTACATATTGTATTGCCGCCAGTATCACTGGAAGGGCCGGTTATCACAATTCGTAAGTTTCTAAAAGGAGGCATGACGATAGAGAAGCTTTTAGCATTTGAAGAGTTTCCAGAGAAACTTACAGGTATACTGTCCGCCCTGGTAAAGAGCAGATACAATATTCTTATTAGTGGAGCGACAAACTCAGGTAAATCCTCTCTTTTGAATGCACTTGCAGAATATATAGGGAAGAGGG
>ENA-OPSF01001104-OPSF01001104.1-human-gut-metagenome-genome-assembly--contig:-NODE-1104-length-22130-cov-3.238324_pt1 | contig 22130 bp, 18 predicted proteins | sample MGYA00241452_ERZ501896 | MGnify/ENA primary metagenome ERZ501896 (study PRJEB25962, sample SAMEA2042111) | human gut metagenome | biome: human gut; feature: human-associated habitat; material: faeces... | reverse complement strand
CGAAGAGCGTCCTCCGCCCGTATGGTCGCGCAAGCCGTATTTTTGAGTGTAGGTGAAATCGGCATGTGACGGTCGGTACAGGTTGCGTATGTTGTCGTAGTCATTGGAATGCTGGTTGGTATTGCGTACCAGAAAGCCGATGGGGCATCCGGTCGATTTGCCTTCGAACACTCCGGACAGCAATTCCACCTTGTCCGCTTCTTTGCGGGGAGTCGTGATTCTGCTTTGTCCCGGACGACGGCGGTTCAGCTCGTGTTGTATGAAGTCCTGGTCGATGTCGATGCCGGCCGGAAACCCGTCGACGACTCCGCCTACTCCCGGCCCGTGGCTTTCTCCGAAAGTCGTCAACTGGAATATATTACCAAATGTATTGCTCATGTCTCACCCTTTCAATATAAAATATACAGATGCCGCTTTTAATGGCAGTGTCCGCATCCGCAATCCTCTTCATGGTGGTGGCCGTCGCAGTCGCAGTCGTCTCCGCAACCCCCGCCGCAACTATCGCAACCGCATCCGCAACCTCCTTCGCCGCTCAGCATGTTGAGCATGCCTTGTATTTCGTCTTTTGTCGCATCGCGGTTTTCAGTGACTTCGCCGATGAAGTTCAACGCTTTTCCGGCCAAGGGATGATTCAGGTCTACGGTTACGGTATCTTCTTTCACATCTGTGATTGTTCCGTTAAAACGTGCTCCGTCTGCATTCATCAAAGGCACCACGCTTCCCGGATAAATATGCTCTTTGTCAAAGTGTCCGTTTACTTTGAATACATCTTTGTTCAGTTCCAGTACGCGTTCCTGTTCATACTCACCGTAAGCTTCTTCTACGGACAGTGTGAAGTTGAATTTCTCTCCTTTCTGTAACGGTTTGATTTGTGCTTCAAAGGCATCCAAAGTTGTGCCCATATCCGAAATAAACTGGAATGGGTGTTCGATAGGAGCTTTTTCCACTAATTCTCTTTTCCCGTCGAAATCCGTATAGAGTTCGTATGCGACGGTGATGTACTTGTTGGGTGTCGTATCCATATATGTTTTCTAATTATTGATATAGGATCGCAAAGTTACGGGAAATAAATGATAATCGGAAACGTATTTTCCTTTTTGACTATCTTAAACGATTGGTTTCTTCATTTTGAAATTTGTCAGAAGTCGTAGCATGGCTTTTCTCTGCTGTTTTTCCACGATGGTGTAACCTTTGCTTTCGAAGAACGGGCGGGCTGTCAGGCTGACTTCGGACGTGATGTACGAAACGCCTTGCAACCGGGCGTATTTTTCCATGTCTTCCAGAAGCAGGGAGGCGATGCCTTGGCGTTGGAAGTCGTGGTGCACGAACATGGAGTTCAAATAGCCGTCCGGGCGGATAGCTGCGAAGCCTACGGTATGTCCGGGGGATTTTTCGGCCAACGTAAAATGGTGCGTGGCAATCAATTCTTTCCAATGGCCGGGTTTGTCGGCACACGCAGCCCAGTCTTCCACTTCCTCTTGGGTGTAGTCCTTGCGGTTTGTGTGTAAGACGGTGTCTGTAAAGAGGGTTTTGAGAACCGGAATGTCTTCAGGTGTCGCATGGCGCAGGGAGAACCTTTCCCGTTCCATTTTCAGGATAGGGAAAGGATTGCCTTGTCCGTCGGTTTCCGTACGTTCGAAAGTTCGGAAGCCCAAATGGCGGTAAAAGCCTTCCGCTTGCGGGTTTTGCTCGTTTACATCCACATATCGTATATTGAATTTCCTGAAGGCCATCAGTACCAGTTCTTTCCCGATGCCCATGCCCCAGAAGTCCGGTGCGATGAAAAGCATTTCGATCTTGTTTTTTTCGAGACCGATAAAACCGGCAGGAACGTTCTGTACATACGTCACAAAAAGCCGTTCGATGTGGCCCAATCCGGACTTTACAAAAGGGGTGAGTCGCCGTATGTCGGCCTCCGTCAAGAAATGGTGGCTCCGGCGTACGGAGGCTTCCCACAAACGGGCTAACGTGTTGACTGTATCTTTCGTGCGTATGGGAGATGTAATGTGCATGTTTTGAATTTTAAACGTGGTAAAGTTACGAATAAAAAAGAAAGCTGCTCACAAGATATGGGATGATTTTTTGGGGCGGGTGTGGCGATTTGTCAAATTGTCAATCCATCCCCTGTGAGATTTCGTTATTTTGTATCCAGACCGGATTGGTTTGAAAATACGTGATTCTTACGTGCTGGGAGAATATCCTTTTGACAACCAATCAGTGGTTTTGCTTTTAATTTGTGCGACAAATAAACTTGGTATGTAGACGTGAGTGAAGAGACGTACGTATATGAGGTAGCAACAGCGTGACATATTGCCATCCGTTTTTTGACTGCAAACGTGTTCCTTTTAGAGAAAAAATAGTTAGCAAAAGCATATTCCGGTTTCGCTTTCAGGTGTTTTTTCCGAGAGGGCGCAGAAGATGGGTACGCAATCTGCGGAGATAAAAAATGTTTTTTGCTCCGAACGAAAAATCATTCGGCTGTGATTGAAACGCACTTTGAGTTAAAGGAAGTAAAAAACAAGGCTTAAATATAAATTTTTGTATTCAAAAATAGGATAATACCTCGTGGAATGCGTCCGGAATCAGAATATTGTCCTTTAGAGAAAGGGGCTTATGACTTACATTTTGTCAGCGAAAAGATATGATTTGCGGAAGTCTCATGGCTTGAAAGAATAAAAAGACATATTAGGAATGAGGGCAAGACTGTGATTGAACTGATGGCATTAGGATTTGAATATTTATCAAAATGGCAAATCAATATATTGTATATCAATATCTTCATTCATTACAGATGGGTATAGAGAGTCCATTAGTTTTATATCTTTTATTTTAGAACGGTATTTGTGTAGAATTTGGTTGTTTTCGATTTCTTCACGGCGTCGTTTACTGATTTCGAGGAAGTCTTGCTCTTTGTCTATTCCTAAGAAACGTCGTCTAAGTAAATTGGCAGCAATGCCAGTAGTTGAACTGCCACAAAAAGGGTCAAGTATCCATTCGCCTGGTTTTGTGGAAGCCATGATGATGCGTGAAAGCAAGGAGAGAGGTTTTTGGGTCGGGTGCTTGCCACAGGATTTTTCCCATGGGGCAATGGCAGGTAAATGCCACACATCAGTCATTTGTTTACCGGCGTTCAACTGTTTCATCAAATTGTAGTTGAAGAAGTGTGGTTTTTTCTCGTTTTTACGTGCCCAGATAATAAATTCTGTACTATAAGTGAAGTAACGACATGAAATGTTAGGTGGCGGATTGGTTTTAGCCCATGTCACCACATTCAGAATTTTGTATCCTAATTCTGTGAGGCAGTTGGCTATGGAGAAAATATTATGATAAGTGCCTGAAATCCATATTGTACCATTATCTTTTAATTTTTCATGGCAGAGCTTGATCCAATCCATGTTGAACTCCATCATTTCCTAGTGTGTCTTGCCTTTATCCCAATCTCCTTTGTTTACACACACAATCTTGCCGCTCTGTATGCTGATTCCGCCTTTTGACAAGAAATATGGCGGATCTGCAAAGATACAGTTAAATTTAAAGTCGAAATTGCGAAGTAATTTTCTGCAATCTCCGTGAAGGAGCGTGAAATTACGGTCTAAAGACCTAAAGTAGGGTTCAATCATTATTTTTATTGAAGAAGATCTTATTGACTATTTCATCTAACATCCCGTGTTTTAACATATAGAAATTGAGTAGAAAATCCAAATGTCTGAATCCTTTTGATAATTGATTGGAAGCCGAAGACCAACATTTCCCGTCTGTGACAAGTGCGAAATCTATGCCCACTGACTTTAAATCATTTTGGCGGTTGATATATGAGTCTATTATTTCCTCCGGCTTGGAACCCGAGCCGTTGTAAAAATTAACTTCGAAGTTGATAGCTTTTTTCTTTTTATAATCCAATAAAATAAAATCAGCCTTTCGATTGGCTATATCTTCAGATATATTAAAGCCAAATGTCCTTAGGGTTTTAAATTGCTTTTGTGTTAGCAGGATTAATTTATATTTATTACTTATTTTCTCAAATAGAGGAAAGGTTGCCAATTCGAAAGCTCTTCCTCCTCTATTCTTACGTCCATTGGAGTCCATGCCTACCAATACTCCTATAATATAATCTAATGTACTTTTTTCAATAACATTTTGATATAAATTCTTTAGTCCCATTCGGACGAAAAAATTATAGAAAATCTCTATTTCATTGTCATCTAAATATTTTGTGTTTTTTGAAAAGCTATATATTAAATGGTCTGCACAGTTCAATTCATCTTGAATTATTGTGAGTTGTGTTTTATTCCTATAAAGTTTTTCTCTTTCATCTTTTGCCAGTCCGAATAAAAATGGAAACAGCAATACAACATGGGGGAGTTTAGAAATAAGAAGTGATGAATTTGTCCTTAAAATCGTTGTCGTCCTTGCAACCTATCAGAATGTCCATCGCATGGATCTCTACCATGAACTCATTATAACCGTTAACATTTGTCCAATCAACATAATAATTGAATCCTCTATTGGTCAGGAGGGCATTGTTGATGAATATTTTTGTTCGTTCCTCAATTTGCAGATTTAAGAATTCCATAAGATTTGTATTTATGATTTGTGATTAAAAGATTATTGAATAGGAGAACTTGCTGTGAAATTAATAGTTCCTTACGAGAATTTCAGTTAACTTCCCCCTTTTTGACGGAATGGCATTGACAAAACGGGAAGCATGGACTTTGTCGATGATAAAGTTTCCATAAAGGTTCTCAAAAAAAGTGTCGTTAGGATTTTGTGCACAACAGTCAGAATTGCTAAGCATCATTTTGCAGCCGTATCTTGAGAGTCGGGCAAAAAAATGAGCTAACCGGGTTTGTTCTGTATCATCGAAGTTTTCTTTAGAGTAAGAAGTGAAGCTTGAAGTTGTACTAAGCGGGCGATATGGAGGATCGAAATATATAAAAGTATTATTGTCTGCATAACGTTCGATTAGAGTGTAATCACCGCAAAGGATTTCTACGTTTTGTAATATTTTGCTATCTTCTAAGAGTAATTCTTCATCACAAATAGTGGGATTGGTATATTTACCAAACGGTACATTGAAATATCCTTTGGAATTTACACGATACAAGCCGTTGAAACATGTTCTATTTAAAAAGATGAACATTGCTGTGTTTGTTACATCATTGTGAGTATCTTCATTGTATGATTTCCTAATCCTAAGAAAATATTCTTTTCTTGCTTCTTCATTGCTGTTTTGTCTAAATTCCCTTTGAAGCATTTTCAAGTCTGTGATAAGACGTTCTGGGGTATCTCGTATTACTCTATAGGCGGTAATAAGATTCGGATTGATATCATTGATTATAACACGACCTATATTGGTATACTTTTGCAGCATGTGGAATAACATGGCTCCTCCTCCGACGAAAGGTTCTATATATGTGAAATGTTCAGCTTCCTCAAGGTTGTGAGGGAGAATATTTTCAAATTGTGTCAGTAGCTGTGTTTTGCCACCAGCCCATTTTATAAAAGGTTTTGCCATTTTGAATATTAATCAATCGTGCTATATATATTGAATTTACAAAATTAGATATAATATTTGATTTATATGCCGGAGAGATAAGAAAAAATCAAACTTTGCCGAAACAGCAGAAGCTTGTGAGGGTATGGTTTTGATGACTCTATGATATATTTGCAAGGCTTAAGTGATAGTTTGAAATTAAATACAGTGGTGTTTATGTTGATTTTGTTTAATACCGCTCGATTTGATAACTATTGTTTATGTGTATCTCACTTTTATACCCTAAACTTTTGTCTAATATGAAAAAAGGGGCTAAATTTGCAGCACTATAAAGAAAAAGTATAAAAACGCTATAAAGATGAAACATAAGTTGCGCAGTGCGCAGAGCACTGAAGGACGCCGTATGGCGGGAGCCCGTGCATTGTGGGTGGCCAATGGGATGAAACGTGAACAGTTCGGGAAGCCGATCGTGGCCATCGTCAATTCTTTCACCCAGTTCGTGCCGGGGCATACTCATTTGCATGAAATCGGGCAGATGGTGAAAGCCGAAATCGAAAAGATGGGATGTTATGCTGCGGAGTTCAATACGATAGCCATCGACGACGGTATCGCCATGGGGCACGACGGGATGCTGTATTCTCTGCCCTCGCGCGACATCATCGCCGACAGCGTGGAGTATATGGTCAACGCGCATAAGGCGGATGCCATGATTTGCATTTCGAATTGCGACAAGATCACGCCGGGTATGTTGATGGCCAGTATGCGCTTGAATATCCCTACGGTGTTTGTTTCCGGAGGGCCGATGGAGGCACACAAAATCAACGGGGAGAATGCTGATTTGATTACGGCTATGATCAAAGGAGCCGACACGTCGGTGAGCGATGAGGAGATGGCGAAGATTGAGGCTTGTGCTTGTCCCGGTTGCGGTAGTTGTTCGGGGATGTTTACAGCCAACTCCATGAACAGCCTGACGGAGGCTATCGGACTTTCCCTCCCGGGGAACGGGACTATTTTGGCGACGCATGCCAATCGTATCCGTTTGTTTCAGGATGCGGCCAGATTAGTGGTAGAGAATGCGTTCAAATATTATGAGGAAGGGGATGAGAGCGTATTGCCGAAGAGCATCGCCACGCGCCAGGCTTTCCTGAACGCCATGACGTTGGATATTGCCATGGGCGGGTCGTCCAACACCGTGCTGCATCTGTTGGCCGTGGCCAATGAGGCCGGGGTGGACTTCAAGATGGCAGACATCGACGCGTTGAGCCGCAAGGTGCCCTGCCTATGCAAGTTGGCGCCCAACACGCAGAAGTATTCCATCCAGGAATGTAACCGTGCGGGCGGCATCCTTAATATATTAGGTGAATTGGCAAAGGCCGGTTTGTTGGATACGTCGTGCCGCAGGGTGAACGGCCGTACTTTAGGCGAAGATATTGCGAAATATAGTATTACGTCCGGACAGGTGGACGATGAGGCGCAGCGTATTTACAGCAGTGCGCCGGGCGGAGTCTTCAGTAACAAGATGGGTTCGCAGAGCAAGGTGTACGATACGTTGGACACTGACCGTGCTACGGGGTGCATCCGCGATGTGGAACATGCTTACAGCAAGGACGGTGGCCTGGCCGTGTTGTTCGGGAATATTGCCCAAGACGGTTGCGTGGTGAAGACGGCCGGAGTGGACGAAAGCATCTGGCATTTCAGCGGTCCGGCCAAGGTGTTCGATTCTCAGGAAGATGCTTGTGAAGGTATCCTGAACGGCAGTGTGGTAAGTGGCGATGTGGTGGTCATCACTCACGAAGGACCGAAGGGCGGGCCGGGTATGCAGGAGATGCTTTATCCGACATCCTATCTGAAAAGCCGCCATTTGGGAAAAGAGTGCGCCCTGATTACCGACGGGCGTTTTTCCGGAGGAACTTCCGGTTTGAGCATCGGCCATATTTCGCCCGAAGCGGCAGCCGGTGGGAATATCGGCAAGATTGTGGACGGAGACATTATCGAAATAGACATCCCGAACCGGAGCATCAATGTCAAGTTGAGCGAAGCTGAATTGGCTGCCCGTCCGCAACGTCCGATGACGCGTAAGCGTGTCGTACCCAAATCGCTAAAAGCATACGCTTCGATGGTGAGTTCGGCCGACAAGGGTGGAGTTCGTATGATAGATTAAAAACAGTTTTCAATATGGCAAAAGAAAAGATAACAGGCGCAGAGGCTTTGATGCGTTCGTTGGAGCACGCTATCCGGGCGGAGCTATCATGCCGGTATATGACGCCTTGTACGGATATAAAGATAAGTTGAACCATGTATTGGTACGGCATGAACAGGGGGCTACCCATGCGGCACAAGGGTATGCCCGTGTGTCGGGCAAGGTCGGGGTGGCTTTGGTGACCAGCGGGCCGGGGGCGACGAACACCATTACCGGTATTGCGGATGCCATGATGGACAGTACGCCCATCGTGGTGATTGCCGGGCAGGTCGGTGCTTCTTTGTTGGGGTCTGATGCCTTTCAGGAATGCGACTTGGTAGGTGTGACGCAACCCATCAGCAAATGGGCCTATCAGATCCGTCGTCCGGAAGATGTGGCTTGGGCGGTAAGCCGTGCCTTTTATATTGCCAAGAGCGGCAGGCCGGGACCGGTCGTGTTGGACTTTGCCAAGAATGCGCAGGTCGGCTTGGTGGACTACGAACCGCAGGGTACGGATTTCATTCGCAGTTATGTGCCTGTACCCAAGACCGACCCGTGGGCGATACGTCAGGCGGCTGCATTGATAAACAACGCGAAACGTCCGTTTATCCTTGTCGGACAAGGGGTTGAGCTTGGCGGCGCGCAAGAAGAAGTCCGTCAGTTGATTGAACGGGCCGACATTCCTGCCGGTTGCACATTGTTGGGCTTGTCTGCTTTGCCGTCCGACCATCCGTTGAATATGGGGATGCTGGGTATGCACGGAAGTCTGGCCAACAGCATCAAGACGCAGGAGTGTGACGTGTTGATAGCTGTAGGCATGCGTTTTGACGACCGTATCACCGGTAAGTTAAGTACATACGCCCGTCAGGCCAAAAAGATACATTTTGAAATAGATCCCAGTGAAGTCAACAAGAATGTACCGGTAGATGTAGCCGTGTTAGGAAATTGCAAACAGACGTTGGCTCAGGTGCTCGAACAGGTGAAACCCAATCGGCATACGGAATGGATTGACAGCTTCGGAGAACATCACGAGAGAGAAAAGGAGGCAGTGATAGAACCTGAAATCCATCCGGCAGACGGACCGATAAAGATGGGGGAGGTCGTACGTAAGGTAACGGAGATGACCGGTAATAAGGCTGTCTTGGTGACCGACGTGGGGCAAAACCAAATGATGGCTGCCCGTTATTTCAAATTCTCGGAACAACGCAGCATCGTAACCTCCGGCGGTATGGGGACGATGGGATTCGGATTACCGGCTGCCATCGGAGCCACATTCGGCGCTCCGGGACGTATGGTATGTCTCTTTTTAGGCGACGGAGGCATTCAGATGACACTTCAGGAGTTGGGCACGATTATGGAACAACGCAGTCCGGTGAAAATCATATTGCTCAATAACAACTATCTGGGTAATGTGCGCCAGTGGCAGGAGATGTTCTTCGGGAAACGGTATTCTTTCACGCCGATGATGAATCCGGACTACAATATGATTGCTTCGGCTTACGGCATATCGAACCGTACGGTCGTGGAGCGTGAGGATTTGGCTGCGGCCATACAGGAGATGGTCGATACGGATGGGCCTTACTTGTTGCAGGTGGCCGTGATAGAAGAAGGTCGTGTGTTGCCGATGTGTTGTCCGGGCAATGACGTGGACGACATGGTTTTGGATTATTAACGGGAGGATTTTTAGATGGAACAAGAGAAGAATTTCTATACCTTGATTGTTTTCTCCGAGAACTTTGCGGGGCTTTTGAATCAGGTCACGGCGGTTTTTACCCGCAGGCAGGTGAATATCGAAAGTCTGAATGTGTCGGCTTCCAGTATAAAGGGGGTGCATAAGTACACCATTACCTGCTGGAGCACGGAGGAACAGATACAGGTTATCACCAAACAGATAGAGAAACGCATAGACGTGCTCCAGGCTCATTATTTCACGGACGACGAAATCTTCATCCAGGAAGTGGCGCTTTATAAGCTGGCTACTCCCAAGGTGTTGGAGAATCCGGACATCTCGAAGGCCGTACGTCAGCACGGAGCGCAGATTGTGGAGGTGAATCCGACTTATACCGTGGTCAGCAAAAAGGGAATGACGGACGATATCATGTCGCTTTATTTCGCCTTGAATGAGTATAAGTGCGTGTTGCAATACGTGCGTTCGGGGCGTATTGCCATTACGAAGAGTTGCACGGAATATCTGGACGAGTTTTTGGAAGAACGGCGGCGTGCGTACGAGGAACTTCAGAATAAGGAATAAATAAGATAAGGATTCGAATGAAAGAGAATAAAGTCGGGACTTATTCGTTTGTGGCCGAACCTTTTCACGTGGATTTCACGGGAAGGCTTTTCATGGGGGTGTTGGGCAACCATTTGCTCAACTGTGCCGGATTCCATGCCACGGAGCGCGGTTTCGGTATGGCGGAACTGAATGAGAGTAACTATACGTGGGTACTGTCACGTTTGGCCATCGAATTGGAAGATATGCCGGCTCAATATGAGGAGTTCTCGGTCGATACGTGGGTGGAGAACGTGTACCGTTTGTTTACCGACCGTAACTTTGCCATTTACGGGAAGGACGGGAAGGTTTACGGTTATGCGCGTTCCGTGTGGGCCATGATCAATATGGATACCCGCAAACCGGCCGACTTGTTGTCGCTGCACGGCGGTGACATCGTGGACTATATAGAGACGGAAAAGGCTTGTCCGATAGAGAAGCCCGGTCGTATCAAAGTGAGCAGTTGTATGCCGGTACGTTCTATGGATGTGTATTATAGTGATATTGACATCAACGGGCATGTGAACAGTATTAAATATATTGAACATGTGTTGGACTTGTTTTCCAAAGATTGGTATGCCGGACATGTCATCCGCCGTTTTGAAATGGCGTACGTGGCCGAAAGCTATTCCGGTGACACGCTCAGCTTCTTCCGTGAGGAAAACGAAGACGGGACTTACGATATCGAAGTGCGTAAAAACGTCGGCGGAGAGAATCCCGAAGGGGAAGTCGTGTGTCGAAGTAAACTTAAATTTGATAACAAATAGCAATTTATTGTAGGTGTATTAGAATAATTTTGTAACTTTGTCGTCGAGTTTCGTACAAAAAAGAATTTTAATAAAGAACGCGGCTATTTGTCGCACAAAACAGAAATAGAAAATGGCAGAATTGAATTTTGGCGGTGTTATCGAGACCGTGATGACCCGTGAGGAATTTCCATTGGAAAAGGCTCGTGAAATATTGAAGAACGAGACGATTGCAGTTTTAGGGTATGGTGTTCAAGGACCCGGTCAGGCTTGTAACCTGCGTGATAACGGTTTTAATGTAATTGTAGGCCAGCGTCAGGGCAAGACATACGACAAGGCTGTGGCTGACGGCTGGGTGCCGGGAGAGACTTTGTTTTCTCTTGAGGAAGCTGCCGAAAAGGGTACGATAGTTTGCATGTTGCTTTCCGATGCGGCTCAGATGCAGTTGTGGCCGACCATCAAGCCTTATCTGACTCCGGGCAAGACCTTGTATTTCTCTCATGGTTTCGCTATTAACTGGAGTGACCGTACGGGCGTGGTGCCTCCTAAAGATATTGACGTCATCATGGTGGCTCCCAAGGGCTCGGGTACTTCATTGCGCACGATGTTCCTCGAAGGCCGTGGCTTGAACTCTTCTTATGCTATCTATCAGGATGCCAGTGGTAAGGCATTGGATAAAGTATTGGCTTTCGGTATCGGTATCGGTTCAGGTTATTTGTTCGAGACCACATTCAAGCGTGAGGCTACATCCGATTTGACCGGCGAGCGCGGTTCTTTGATGGGTGCTATCCAGGGCTTGTTGTTGGCACAATACGAGGTGTTGCGCGAGAACGGACATACTCCTTCCGAGGCTTTCAATGAAACGGTGGAAGAATTGACTCAATCCTTGATGCCGTTGTTTGCCAAGAATGGTATGGACTGGATGTATGCCAACTGTTCTACGACGGCGCAGCGTGGCGCTTTAGACTGGATGGGGCCGTTCCACGATGCCATCAAGCCGGTGGTGCAGAAGTTGTACCAGAGCGTAGTGACCGGTAATGAAGCGCAAATCTCGATTGATTCCAACTCGAAACCGGACTACCGCGTGAAGTTGGAAGCTGAATTGAAGGCTTTGCACGACAGTGAAATGTGGCGTACGGCAGAAACGGTGCGTAAATTGCGTCCGGAGAACAATTGATGAATTAAAAATTTAATAAAACCCAAAGGTGTCGGATAAACCGACACCTTTGGGTTTTATATTTAGTAGTACCATGAAGAAAAAGCTGATGTTATTTTGTACATGAGTCAACCTGAATGATATGCAGGGTACAGTGGGAATATACGCTCATTATGGTATCAAAGGTATTCCTCATTACGTGATTGTATCGCCTGAAGGGCGGATTATACATGTATGGAGTGGTTATGGGACGGGAGTGCTGAAAAAGAAATTGGAAGACTGGGTGAAATAAAGTGGGACGAAACCTGACGTTCCGTCCCATTGTGGGTCATCTCTTTTTCGGGCTTATTGCGTGGAGTATTCCCCGTAATAGAGTACCCGGCATTGAATAACGGAAAGAATTGCCTTGGTCTGTCCGTTCGTCTACTTTTTCGATGAAGCGTTCTGCGTCTTTTTCTGAAATCACGCCATCGTCTTGGAGTTTACGGATGGTGCGACGCTCGTAAGTGAGCATCATACGGATAGACTTGACGGTGAGTGCATGTCGGTAAGCCTTCGGGTAGTTTTGTTCCAGTTGTAAGGTGACATGATTCATGCGGTCTATGTTATGGTTGATTTCCGTACGAAGAATGTCCAATCGTTTTTTCTGATCGGGCGTGAGGAGTTCGGAAGCGTTGAGTTCGTTCAATAGGTTCAGGTCCTCGTTTTGTAAAATGATGAATCCTCTGGCCAGGTCATATACGTTTACGATGCGTTCACGGAAGTAGAAACTGATGCTGTCCCCCAAGTGAAGTTTCTTTTGGATACGAGGCAGGATGGAGGTGCGGTTGCAATAATTGAATATGGAGGGACGGAAGTCCAACGTATACTGTCCGTCATGGTCGTACATCTCGTCAAGAGAGTTCATCAAATGAAGGAATGTGGTTTTCGAAACGACACCTTCATCATAAAGTTGATGGCATACGGCCTTTTCGCGGTCCAATATACGGAGACGTATTTCGGAAAGGAATTCCATTGTGGGAAGAGGTCCGGACGGAGACAAAGACAGAGACGGTGGAAGGTATTTTTTCACTTTGTTCCAGTTTGCGTCGTGCAATGCCGCCTTTGCAGACAGTTTTTCCATATACTTTTCTGCACTGTCGTGTAAGTACCCTTGGATTTTGGAGTCTATCAGTACTCTGGCACTGGAAACTTGTATCAGGCCCAATCGTCTCAGTAGCCAACGCATGGTGGTGGCATTGGAAAGAGTGAGCGTGACGATACCGGCTGTGAGAAACAAGACCTGTCGCCTGATGTCTTCCGGAATTCCCGGTGTGTAAGAAACCATCAGGGCCAGTGTCATACCTAATGCTCCGCGCAGGCCACCCCATGTCAGAATGACGGACTCGCGTTTGGAAAGTCCGTATCCCAATCTTTTCATAACGGGGTAGAAAAGCATGATCATGGCAAACCGGATGAGGTTCAGTCCTACGTAGACAAGCAGCAAAATGATGAGGTCGGACCAATTCAGGTCTACCTTCACTGCGATGACCACACCGACCATGATAAAAACTAATGTATTGGCTATATGGGTAAGAAGTCCCCAGAACTTTTCCATGAATACGTTGACTTGCGGTTTCAGTCTGGGGCGGCCGGTATAAGAGATAGTCAGTCCGAAAGCCACTAAAGCGATGACACCGGATATGCCCATATAGTATTGGGACAGAATAAACGTGACGTAGGCGGAAAGGATGATGACGCTGTTTTGTATCATCTCTTCCGAGTTGATACGTGTAATGAACCAGATTGTCAGTCGGGCCAGGCAGAATCCTAAAAGTATTCCGCCAATAACGACTTCCAAAAATTGCACTACGGGAGAAGCTGTGCTTGCTCCACTAAGCGTATAGGCTCCGAAAAACAGCATGAAACATACGATGCCGGTTCCATCGTTGAGCAAAGACTCTCCGTCTACTAAAGTGGAGAAGCGTTTGCTGGTACCCAGTTCGTGCAATAAAGCTACGACGGCTACCGGGTCGGTTGCACTGATGAGGGCGCCGAACATGAGAGCCAATGGCCATGTCCACGAGGTGTACTCTGGAGCAAACAGGCTGATGCCAATCATGAGGGCGGCTGTAAGCAGCATGCAGACTACTAATCCGGGAACAGCCAACAGGGTGGAATTGGCCAATGTTTTCTTGAAGATGTGCATGTTCATCTCGTATGCCGCATCGAATATCAAAATGGGGAGGAAAACATATAGAATGAAATCCGGATTCGTATCGGCTACGGTTGCCACTGCATTTTCTACGCGTGGCATGAAGTCGAAATAATGAAAACGGTTGAGGAGGCCTATCAGTAAACCGAATACAAACAGTCCTACGGTATAGGGAAAACCGGTTCGTTTCAGTATGGACTTTAATATAGCGCCGACTAACAAGCCGACAATGGCCAGCAGTAGAGGGGCCAGTAAGTTGAAATCTTCCATAATATTCTTTTTAATGGGTAGAAAGGTCTACTCTACAAATATAACGAAAAAAACCTACAAGACCATATCATCTTGTAGGTTTCTATTGTTTTTGTCGTAAAGTCTCTGCTTTTTCTTAGAAGAAGAGGTAACGATTGTCTTTTACTTCGGCCTTTTCATACAGTTCATTGGCAAAACGGCTGATGGCGCGTATGTTGAGAGACTCTTGTTGAGCTTCTTCTTTTTTAGCGTCGAACTTTTCGGCCGATTTGTTCTTATTGATAACCTGCAACGTGTAAACTCCTGCATTACCTTTGAACGGGCCTGCGAATTGATTGGCCGCTGTTTTGCTGGCTACGGCACTTAACATCGGTTCGCTGGAGCCGGTCTTCATTACGAAAGCGGAGGCACTGAACGTCACGTGCTTGATGGTGTCGCTTACAGCACCTTGTACTTTCATGGCGTCTGCTATGCTCTTCGTCTGAGCCAGTTTCTCTTTCAGCATCTCGGCTTTTTTGTCCTTGATGACTTCTTGCGTGAGATATTCTTTCATATCCTCCATCGTACGGTAACCTTCCTTGTGTATACCGGTAAGGATGGCCACAAGCATGTGGTCGTTCTCACCACATTCGTAAAGAGGAGATACATTGCCTATTTCGGTGTCTTCATTGAATATCCATCGCATGGCTTCACGCGTGTTGCTTACTCCTCCTACATAATGTTCATTGTTGAACAAGTCTTTGCGCTCTTGTAAGTTATAGCCGTTTTTCAGTGCTTTAGCTTCGATATCCTTTTGGGTAGGATTGGAAGCGATGAAGTGGCTGAAGTCGTTATAAGCCTTTGCATAAGTGTCTTTACTGAACTCAATCGGGCATTTGATTACGGCCACATCATATTTGTTGATCATGGCACGGCGGTCTGTCACTTGTGCGATGATGCATCCTTGGGTAAAGTCAATCTTTTCGGTGGCATTTACCGGCATATTGGTGATGGTTTTGATAAACTTCAAGTTGTCGCCGTCCAAAGGAGCACCTTCATAATTACGTGAAGTAATCCATGTCTTCTCGCCGGTCTGGTTGTATTTCTTGGCGATGGAATCGAAAGCCACACCGCCCCGCAATGCCGTCATGATGCTGTCGGCTGTCTTTTGGATGGCATTCATATCGGCGCCTGCTACTTGTATTTGACGAAGTTGGATGGAATCCGGTGCGGAAATCTTGTTGATTACCTTGATGATGTTCATCGTGTTGTCTCCGGCATAATAATAAGGAGCTTTCATCTGTCCTACAGCCATGGAATCCAACTGTGAAGCTATGTCGTTGGGGAATATGTTCTTGCTGACCGGAAGCGGACTGTAATTAATCGTAGAGCCACTCTCACGGACAATCTTAGCAATGTCGCCTCCTGCGGTCAAAGCCTTGGCCGTTTCCGCCATATCTTTGTCTAAGGCTGCTTTGTCGGCTGCGCTGGCTTTGACCTGAACATCGATAAATTTAATGTCACGACTTTCGGCTGTTTGCTTGAATCTTTCTTTCAACTCATTGTATTTGGCTTTTAAATCGCTTTCTTCCACTTTGATATCTTTGTCATTGATGGTAGAGTAGGGCACGGCAGCCATGATAATGTCGCTTTCATTGGTACGTGCCTCGAATGCGGCCTTGTCTATGATTTTGTTGCCCAACATCGCTTTGCTCAGCAGTACTTGATATTTTTGCGCAAGACTTTCCTGACGGAGTGTCTTCTCAATGAACATCCAGAATTTGTAGAGACTGTTATAGTAGTCCATGTATTCGGCCGGCATCTGTTCGCTTTTGGTTTTCATGCCTTCATAATCGGTCAGGAACTTCTTCAGTACATTGGCATCGAAACGGCCGGTTTGTTCGTTGCGGAAAGGAGTTTGCATCAGTATGGGACTGTTGCCTTCCGAAATAATGGATTGGATTTCTGCGTCAGTGACAGTTAGTCCCAATTCTTCAGCTTCGTGCTCGATGAGTTTGTTGTTGACGTATGTGTTCCAAACTTGGTCGCGTAATTGAGTGAGTTGTTGGTCGTTGAGTGCGCTGTTGCCACTGGTGAACTTCACAACTTCCGCATATTCGTCCACTAAGTTTTGGAATTCATGTACTGAAATCCGCTCTCCGTAAATTTCGCCGACTTGCTGCTTGCTTTCGTTAGAAGCAGACTGGATGGAGCGCATGGCTTCCTCGGCAATGAATGCAAAAAGAGCCAGACCGATCACGATGACCAGCAAAGGCCCCTTAGCTCTGATTTTCTGTAATGTTGCCATTGATTTAAATGATTATTATTTTTATTATTTTCTTTAAACGATTTAAGCGCACGAAGATACAAAAATCTTCGCACATATTCATGTCTGTCGGGCTAAAATTTAGTTATTCGACGATTTTCAGACGTACAAGTTCTATTTTTGTCGTTGTATTCTTGATGATTTTGAACTCGAAATGGCCGAATCTGATGATTTCGTTCAGTTTCGGAAAGCTTTGATACTGGTGTAGAATCAGTCCGCTGACCGTGACATATTCTTCGGATTCCGGTAAATCCAATCCCAACAATTCATTGGCTTTTTCTATTTCCAGCCGTCCGGACAGGACGTATTCATTCTCATCGACCTTTTGGGCAATGTAGTTTGTATTGTCGTGCTCGTCTTCAATATCGCCGAAGATTTCTTCTACTAAGTCTTCCATCGTTACGATTCCCGAAGTTCCGCCGAATTCGTCTACTACGATAGCCAGAGATTTTTTCTGCTGCATGAACTTCTTTAATAGTTTTTGGGCAGACATCGTTTCCGGGACCACGGGAGTTTCTTTAATTCGTAAAGTCCAGTCTGCCGGGTTCCGGAACATTTCGGATGAATGGATAAAGCCTACGATATGGTCTATGTCTTCTTTGTAAACGATGATTTTGGAATTTCCGCTTTCAATAAACCTGTTTTTAAGGTTTTCTATGGATGAACTGATTTCCACCGCTTCTATTTCTGTCCGTGGTACCATACAGTCCCGTACCTTGACTTCCGAGAAGTATAGGGCATTTTGGAATATCTTGATTTCATCCGTAATGTCGTTTTCATTTTGAGCCGATTCGATACTGGATTGTATCAGGTTGTCTAAGTCTATTTTGGTAAAAGCTTGTTCCGACGCTTTCTTGTTTACTTTAAGTCCCATCAGGCGTAGTATGCCGCGAGATAGCGCACTGGTGAATTTGGATACGGGATAAAGAAGTATATAGATGATAAACGCCGGAACGGCGAATATCTTCAGCATGCGGTTAGGGTTTATCTTGAATAGCGTTTTCGGAAGGAACTCTCCGGTTACTAATACGATTAGGGTTGAAATGATGGTTTGCAAAGCCACGTTCAGTCCTTCGTGTTGGTTTAAATGGATCGGAGAAAGGACGAATTCGTTGATCACTCCTGCCATTAAAATACCATAGACGACCAACGCGATGTTGTTTCCGACCAAAAGGGTCGAGATGAAATCATTCGGACGTGTATAAAATATGGTCAGAATTTTGGAAGTTAGACTGGCATCGCTACGGTCTAACTCAACTCGAAGTTTGTTGGAAGAAACAAATGCGATTTCCATCCCCGAGAAGAAGGCGGAGAGCAACAGTATGATGATGATTTCTATAATGGTCAGTGTCATGGCTGATTGGGTTTGGTGGGAGCGGCACGCATGACCGAGTCATTGGAGGATGAACTGCCACTGTCGCTGAAAGGCGTTTCGGCATTGGCGTTGCTGACAGAGTAGCGTGTCATTTGTTCGTTGGAACGGAAATTATAACCTTGGAGGAATTCATCCGGTTTCCGGATGGTCATGAACATGTTGGAATACATTTCATGACGGTCCATATCCCAAAAAAGTTCTTCGCTAGTAAAGACAGTACCCTCTTGGTTGCGTATGACCACACGTCCGCGCAACTCCCATAGTTGTTGATTGTGGCAATATGCCGTATCCGATTGCACGAACCAATCGATGTGGAACGTGGAGTCGAACTTTTCCAAAAGTATGCCTTTTACGAAAGTCCATCGCGGCGGATTGGTCGTATTGTAGATATTCCATTCTTCTGCCGTGATTTTATAGCGGATGACTCCGGAGTCTGAAATGAGAGTCGAGATGCCCCATGATTGCATGAAAGGCAAGGAGTCGTTTTCGTTTACGGCCGGAGCGTGGTTTGATTTTTCCGTAGAGCACGAGAGTATTAAAATAAGCATAACAGTCGCCCAAACGGAGACTGTTATGTGGGTCAAACGGGACAATCCCGTTGTAGACTTTACCTTACTTTTTCTCATTACTGAATCTTCCATTTCATGAACCATCTTTCGTTGAACGTAATACCGACGTTGAGACGCAAGTAGTTTTCAGTAATTAAAGATGATACGCTAGGAACGGACCTGCCCCACTGAAATGCGATATTGACCACGGAACGGTTATTGATATTGTTGGATACGGGAAGAGCGAATCCTGCCGTTACACCGAATTCCCGTGGGCCGTTATGTCCGTTTACCTTATAATAAGGTGTGGAAAAAGACGCCCCCATACGATATTGTACCCGTCTTAAGTATTTGCTGCTGTAACGGTCTGGTTGGAACTCCCCTCCGATCACAATTTTGGTGCGGTTCATATAGTTTTCCGTAGTGCTGACAAACTTGTCGTTTATAATTTGAGGCACACGGCATTCTCCCCATCTTTGATGGGTTACGTCCAAACCAACTTTCCATTGCTCTTTGTGTGCCCATGCCAATCCGGCTCCGAAAGATGTGGGTAATTCGAAAGCCTTTTCTATGACGGATTTCGTGGTATCTCCGTTGGCCACATAACTGTAATAATGGGCAGGAGAGTTGATTGCATGTCCGATACCGTATGTAATACCGGGAGTCAAAACGTCGTTTTTGCCGATTTTAATGGGAAATTGTACTCCGATATCTATTTTATAGGAAGAAAGGTCAGCTTCTATTTGTCGACGTAGCCCGTTGCTTGCGCTGGTGGCTGTTCCGTCTTCATAAAAAGTCTGCGTGATATTTTGGGCATAGTTTCCCCATACATATCCGAAATTGGCTCCGACAGAAAAGTTTGCGAACGGATTCCATCCCAAACCCACATACACCTCGTGCAGTCCTCCGTCGCCGGTATAGCTGTTGGTATAAGTCATGGTCGAACCGCTGTTGAAATGATCGCCCAGATATTTGCTTTCCGAGAAGTCATATCCTATACTGGAAAACGGGATAAAACCGAATGAAAATCCCAATCCCGGGCACAAACGGAAGCCTGCGTTGATATAGTCCAACGTGGTGTTGTGCGCATTGATACTGTTGCCTCCGCTTTTGAAATTTACGTTTTGCAACGTGAGACCTACGTCGAAGATGAATGATAAGGAATCTATGGCGGAATAGGAAGCCGGATTTTGCATATTGATGCGGTTTCCGTCGCGGAATCCCAATGCCACTCCGCTCATAGCCTTGTTGAAACCTTGCGACTGGTCTTTCAAGCTGCCGAGTCCGAAACGGGAATACGGGGAGTTTGAACCATTGGTCTGTGCGGGAGCATATAGTGTTGCCATGGCCAGCAACACGCAGAGTATAAGTTTATGACTGCTCATTATTAAATGCTAATATTCGGTTTAGCCCTCTGGGCACTATATATTTATCTGCAAAGATGAGATTTTTTATTTTGCTATCAAAGTTAAAAATATCGCCACCAGTTAAAAAAACCAAAAGGGACGGGTATTTTTCTTGGAAATATTTGATGCGTCCTTCTATTTCAAACTTCATGCCCTGAATGACTCCGGAGCGGATAGACGTTTCCGTATCATATCCGATGTCTAAGAGCGGCCCCTCGCTGTCTATCAACGGAAGTTTGGCTGTGAAAGCACGGAGGCTTTTTAGGCGCATTTGAAGTCCCGGGGAAATGCACCCTCCTTTGTAATGTCCGTTTTTGTCGATGAATTCGTAAGTCAGGCATGTTCCGGCATCGACTATAAGGATGTCATGCCCGGGGTATTGCATGTAGGCACCTACAGCCGCAGCCAACCGGTCCGCTCCCAACGTATCTGGAGTCCGGTAAGCGTTTGTGATCGGGACGGGAGTCTGTGCATTTAAATACAGCAAAGGGAAGTCGAGCCTTTTCAGTTGTCGTTCGGCTTCTGCGGTGATGCCGAATACACTTCCGACGATACCTTGTTTAAACGCATATTTATTCACGAATTCCGGCAAGCGTTCCAGTGTTTCATTTGAGGTCTTGATTTCTTCCACCGGAGTATCACCGTCAAAGGCTACCAGTTTGGCCAGCGTATTTCCTATGTCTATGATTAAATTCACGTGTTCATGCTTTGCGGTTGCAAAGTTAATCAAAAAATAACATGGCAGATGATTTCTTTGTCAAAAAGATGCTCGTCTCGCTTTTTTCCGTGAATGGCATGGGGCAAAAGGGAAAATGCACTAACTTTGCAAAGCTAAATATGGCATGGAATGAGATATTTGAGATTTGTGTTTTTATACACCTTATTATATATAGGAGGGATGGCTCATGCCTTTCCGGCCGACTCTGTCGAGGTTAGTCTTTTGACTTGTTCTCCCGGAACCGAAGTGTATTCTTTGTATGGTCATACGGCCATTCGTGTGAAATCATATACCACGGGGGAGGACTGGGTCTTTAATTACGGTGTGTTCAGCTTCAACCGTCCGAATTTTATATGGCGTTTTACGCGCGGCGAGTGCGATTATCAGATTGGAGCCTTGCCTTTTGCTTACTTTGCCGAAGAATATGAAGAGCGTGGGTCGGCCGTCTATCAGCAAGTGCTGAACCTGAGGGCATCGGAGAAGGAACGGCTTTGGACGCTGTTGGTAGAGAATATGCGTCCGGAAAACCGGGAATACCGTTATAACTTTCTTTATGATAATTGTACGACTCGGGCACGCGACCGTATAGAGGAAGCTGTGGAGGGAAAGATTATTTATCCGGAGCAAGACACTGTCCGTACGTATCGTGAGATTATTCATCAGTATACGGCTCAGCATCCCTGGGCGGAATTGGGTAATGACATTTGTTTGGGGGCGGAGGCTGACCGTCCTATTTCTGTACGTGACGAGATGTTCGCTCCTTTTTATTTGTTGCGTTACGCCAATGGCGCGGTGATTCAGGGCTCCGACGGCAGTATGCGGCCGTTGGTGTTGTCTCAATCGAAAGTGGTTGAAGGGCGTGATGTGGAAATACAGAAAGAATTCCCTTGGTCTCCGGCACTGTCCGTATGGATACTTTTCTTTTGTGTGGCGGGGTTGACCGTGGTGGAACGGTGGCGTCATGCATGTTTTTGGGGGATAGACATTTTTTTGATGTCATTGGTCGGAGGAATCGGATTGGTGGTCACGTTTCTTTTTTTCTTCTCCGTTCATCCCACAGTTGGCTCGAATTGGCAGATTTGGGTCTTCAATCCCATTCCGTTGGTGGCCATGCCGTGGGTGGTTTGGTGTGCTGTTAAAAGGAGAAAAACTTACTATCATCCGTTAAATGCGTCGGTTTTAATATTATTTATGTTTTTTTCTGCCCTGATACCACAAGATTTTTGTGTGGTAGTTGTACCTTTGGCCTTAGCTTTGTTGCTACGTTCGTGTAGCTATTGGATAAGCTATCGAAAAAAAGAAAAATAAGCAAGCCATGCATTCTAAAAGCTATCGTTTTCTGACTCCGTTGATTATGGTGCTGACCTGGGCCAATATGGAAGCCCAGACATCGCATCCTGTCCCCCGGTTGGTGGTCAACGTGACGATAGACCAGTTGCGTACGGACTATCTGGAAGCGTTTTCGTCACTCTACGGCGAGAAAGGCTTCAA
>ENA-OPSF01001052-OPSF01001052.1-human-gut-metagenome-genome-assembly--contig:-NODE-1052-length-22812-cov-2.868963_pt1 | contig 22812 bp, 17 predicted proteins | sample MGYA00241452_ERZ501896 | MGnify/ENA primary metagenome ERZ501896 (study PRJEB25962, sample SAMEA2042111) | human gut metagenome | biome: human gut; feature: human-associated habitat; material: faeces... | reverse complement strand
GAAATTACCGATCCGAGAACGTTTTTCTGAAATCATAAATCATAAATTTTAACATTCATGAAACAGAAATTCAATATCATTACATCAACCTGCGTCCCCCTTCCTTTAGAGAATGTGGATACGGACCAGATCATTCCTGCTCGTTTCCTGAAAGCAACCGACAAAAAAGGGTTTGGTGAAAATTTGTTCCGCGACTGGCGGTACGACAAGCAGGGAAACAAAATAGAATCGTTTGTCTTGAATGATCCGACCTACGGCGGACAGATACTGGTGGCGGGGAAAAACTTCGGTTCGGGTTCCAGTCGCGAACATGCAGCTTGGGCGATTGCCGATTATGGGTTTCGTGTAGTTGTGTCCAGTTTTTTTGCGGATATCCACAAAAACAATGAACTGAATAACTTTGTTCTCCCTGTGGTGGTTAGCGAACCTTTTCTGGCCGAGCTTTTCGACTCGATTTTTGCCGATCCGAAAACAGAAGTCGAAGTCAACCTGCCTGCCCAAACCATCACCAATAAGGCTACGGGTAAGAGCGAGCACTTCGATATCAACGCCTACAAAAAAGACTGCCTTGTGAATGGCCTCGATGACATCGATTATTTGCTTTCCAATAAGGAAAAGATTGAAGCATTTGAAAGGAGACGTTAGTTTGTTGCTTTTGGATCAAGCTAAAAGTAGCGTTATATATGAACAATTATGATAGAAATAATGGATACCACCCTGCGTGACGGGGAACAGACATCGGGAGTTTCTTTTGCGGCGCATGAGAAGTTGAGCATTGCACAGGCATTGCTTGATCTGGGTGTGAACCGTCTGGAGATCGCATCTGCACGTGTCTCGGACGGTGAGTTTGAAGCCGTGAAGCGCGTCGCTTCCTGGGCGGAACGTACCGGAAACATCCAGAAGCTCGAAGTGCTCGGCTTTGTGGATGGTGATGTTTCGTTAAACTGGATCGAAGCGGCTGGTTGCCGTGTGGTAAACTTGCTTTGCAAGGGCTCTTATAAGCACGTGACGGAACAGCTTCGTAAGACTCCCGAACAGCATTTTGCCGATATACGTTCCGTCATCAACCAGGCAATCGAACGGGGGATTGCCGTGAACATCTATCTGGAAGATTGGTCGAACGGTATTAAAAACTCTCCTGAATATGTCTTTCAAGCAGTCGATTCGCTTCGTGACTTGCCGATCCGGCGTTTCATGTTGCCTGATACGCTTGGCATCCTGAACCCTGGAAATACTTACGAATATTGTAAGGAAATGGTTACACGCTATCCGGACTTGAAGTTCGATTTTCATGCTCATAACGACTATGATCTGGCGGTAGCGAATGTCTACTCTGCTGTCCGTGCCGGTATAAAAGGACTTCATACTACATTGAACGGATTGGGAGAGCGTGCCGGGAATGCCCCGCTTAGCAGTGTGCTTGCCGTGTTGAAAGATCAGTTGGGAGTGGATACGACACTTCGGGAAGAACGGATCAATTATGCCAGCCGATTGGTGGAAACTTTCTCCGGTGTTCATATTCCGCCTAACAAACCGATTATCGGGGAACATGTCTTTACGCAATGTGCCGGTGTCCATGCTGATGGTGACAGCAAAAACAATCTGTATTGCAATGATCTGTTGCCCGAACGTTTCGGCCGTGTCCGCGAATATGCTCTTGGCAAGACTTCCGGTAAGGCGAATATCCGTAAGAACCTTGAAGCACTGGGGATCGATATCGACGAGAACTCTATGCGCAAGGTTACCGAGCGGATTATCGAACTGGGTGATAAAAAAGAAATGGTTACGACGGAGGACCTTCCGTATATCATCAGCGATGTGCTCCATCACGATACGATGGCGGACCAGCGCATCCGTATTCTGAACTATTCGCTGTCTTTGGCACAGGGACTGAAACCGGTTGCCACCCTGAAGATAGAGATTAACGGCGAAGCCTACCAGGAGTCGGCTTCCGGTGATGGACAGTACGATGCTTTCGTTCGTGCCCTGCGGAAGATATATACCGATCTGGGCCGTCCTTTCCCGATGCTGACTAATTATTCCGTTTCTATACCACCCGGCGGACGGACCGATGCCTTTGTGCAGACTATCATTAGTTGGAATTATGCAGGAGTGGACTTTAAAACACGTGGTCTTGATGCAGACCAGACGGAGGCTGCTATCAAGGCGACATTGAAGATGCTGAACAAGATAGAACAATAATGATGTGTCGATGTGCCAATGAAAGAGAATTGCGATGTAGGCTATCGGCATATTAGTACATTGGCAAATTATCACATTGATAAATTATTAATTATTGAAGTTATGAAGAAGTTAACAATCGCGCTTGTTGCGCACGACAACCGGAAGGCTGACATGGTAGAATGGGCTATTCACAATGCTGAATTTCTGTCCCATCATCATATCGTATGTACTGGGACAACCGGAAATCTGGTTCGGAAGGCGATGGAAGAAAAAGGTGTTACGGCGGATATCGCCTGTATGCATTCCGGTCCGCTGGGTGGAGATGCCGAAATTGCAGCAATGGTAGTACGAAAGGAAATAGATCTTGCCGTGTTCTTGATCGACGACTTGAACCCACAGCCGCACGAGGCCGATATCCAGATGTTGCTTCGCCAGTGCCGTGTCCATAACGTGCCTATCGCTTGTAACCGGTATAGTGCCGACTTGATGATCACAAGTACATTGTGGGATGATGAAAGCTATGTCCCGACAGAACCCAAATACGTCTATTTTAAGAGAGAATAGGAAAATTTGCCAACTAATAAATCATTTATGATATGAAATTGAATATAGCTGTACTTCCCGGTGACGGGATCGGTCCTGAAATTGCTGCACAAGGTGTGGAGGTGATGAGTGCCGTTTGTAAGAAATTCGGACATGAAGTCCGTTATGAATATGCTCTTTGCGGGGCCGATGCTATCGACAAGGTGGGAGATCCTTTCCCGGAAGAAACATATGAGATTTGTAAAGGAGCGGATGCCGTTCTTTTCTCTGCTGTAGGTGATCCGAAGTTCGACAACGATCCGACAGCTAAAGTGCGTCCTGAACAGGGATTGCTGGCTATGCGTAAGAAATTGGGCTTGTTTGCGAATATCCGGCCCGTACAAACTTTTAAGTGCCTGTTGCATAAATCACCGCTTCGTGCTGACTTGGTGGATGGTGCGGATTTCTTGTGTATCCGTGAATTGACGGGAGGCATGTATTTCGGGGAGAAATATCAGGATAACGATAAGGCCTACGATACCAATATGTACACACGCCCTGAGATCGAGCGCATCTTGAAAGTCGGTTTCGAATATGCCATGAAACGGAAAAAACATCTGACGGTGGTCGATAAGGCAAATGTCTTGGCTTCTTCGCGTTTGTGGCGCCAGATCGCACAAGAGATGGCCCCTTCTTATCCGGAGGTTCAGACCGACTATATGTATGTCGATAATGCGGCCATGCGTATGATCCAGGAACCCAAATTCTTTGATGTTATGGTAACGGAGAATACGTTTGGTGATATCCTTACTGACGAAGGTTCTTGTATCAGCGGTTCTATGGGCTTGCTCCCTTCTGCTTCGACGGGCGAAAGCACTCCTGTATTTGAACCGATCCACGGTTCATGGCCGCAGGCTAAAGGATTGAATATCGCCAACCCGTTGGCACAGATTCTTTCGGTAGCTATGCTGTTCGAGTATTTCGGTTGTAAGGCGGAAGGAGCCTTGATCCGCAAGGCTGTGGATGCTTCTCTGGACGCTAATGTTCGTACCCCTGAAATCCAGATGGAAGGCGGTGCGAAGTATGGCACGAAAGAGGTAGGGACATGGATTGTCAATTACATTAACAATTGACAATTACATTAGCAGTTGACAATTGACAATTATTTTGGTTTTCAGCCGATTTTGGTAACGCGAAGCCTAATTGTCAATTGTTCATTGTCAATTTAAGAAGTTCCTTGATAACTTCTTTATTGTATCCCATTGATTCTGCTTTCTTGAAATCGAGGGCTGCCCGCTCCTTTTCGTATTGTGCCAGCTTGATCTTGCCTCTCAACACATAGAGGTTGGCTGTCGGTTCGCTTTCGGTAAAGACTTTTTCTATATCTGCCATTGCCCGTGCATTTTTTCCCATCATAAAATACAAATCCGCCCGTCCTTCGTAGAGGATCCAGTCGCGGGGCATCTCGCTAATCAGGTAATTGAATATCCGTTCGCTCTCGTCGTAGTTCCCACGCATCTTTTCCAAGATGGCATGGCCGAGGCGAGCACGAACCGATTTCTCGTTTACTTCCAGAATTTTGTCGAAATCCTGTTCTGCCCACATATAATTTTGTAACTGTATATAGAGCAGCCCTCGGCAATAAAGCGCCTCCTGATGTTCCGGATTTTCTATTAACAAGGTGTTGTAATCGTTCAAAGCTTTTTCTGTTTCTCCCAATTCTGTATAAAGGGAAGCCCGGTTTTCGAGAATGGTGATGTTCTTTGTATGCCCGCTTAGTGCGGAAGTGTAGGAGATGAGAGCCTCTTGCAGCTTCCCCTGTCGGCGCTGTATGGTTCCGAGGTTCGTAAGCAAGGCATAGTTCAACGGGTTAGCCGGTTCTTTGCGCATGGCCGCTTTCAGGCTCTCTTCTGCGGACACCAAATCGCCTTTATCTACGAAGTCGTAGCTTTTCTCTATTAATTCTTCGTATGATTGTGCAAAGCTGTTTCCTATAAACAGGAACAAACCTATAATAATCAAGAAAGTCCTCATTTTCTATTGTTTATATCTGTTTTCTGAGCGTTTGCAAAACTACATAATAAAATCGGTTCTTTATTCGAATAAAAAAACTTTATACCTTTGCTACAATTTCTAATACTTTTGGAATGAATGATTGTTATGTAATTAGTATGAATTTCCATAAATATAAATAATTATGATTGTAACAGCAATTGATCTTTCACATGGTCTGGAAGGTATTTTGAATTCCCTGATGACGCAAGGGGCGGCGTTGGGATGGACACTTATCAAGGCGTTTTTGGTTTTTATAGTCGGGCGTCTCCTGATTAATTTGGTGAATAAACTGATAAAACGGGTTTTATTGAAACGTGATATCGATCCTTCAGTCAAAACTTTTGTCGGAAGTTTGGTAAATGTTGTCCTGACTATTTTATTGATCATCTCGGTTGTCGGTGCTTTGGGTGTACAAACGACTTCGTTTGCTGCTCTTCTTGCTTCTGCAGGTGTTGCTGTCGGTATGGCTTTGAGCGGTAATCTGGCAAATTTTGCGGGTGGATTGATTATTCTTTTGTTCAAGCCATTCAAAGTCGGTGACTATATCGAAGCGCAAGGTACGGGCGGTACGGTGAAGGAAATCCAGATTTTTCATACGATCTTGGCAACACCTGATAATAAAATGGTGTATATCCCGAACGGTTCGCTCAGCAGTGGTGCGGTTACGAACTTTAGCCGGCAGACTACCCGCCGAGTAGATTGGACATTCGGTGTCGATTATGGTGAGGATTATGATAAAGTAAAGGCGGTGATCGAAACGATTATTGCCCGTGACTCTCGTATTCTGACTGATCCGGCTCCTTTCATTGCCTTGCATGCGTTGGCAGACAGCAGTGTGAATATTGTTGTCCGTGTATGGGTGGAAAGTCCGAATTATTGGGAAGTTTATTTTGGCATCAATCAAGCGGTTTATGCAACATTTAATGAAAAAGGCATCAACTTCCCGTTTCCGCAACTTACTGTGCATCGGGCTGATAACTGATTTGTCCTAAAAAGAAATGGGTTCGTTCAATAATCGCCCGGTTTTGTAAGGAGTCCTTTTGAAGGATAGGACTTTGGATAAAAAGATTTATCTTTGTCAATCATTATAATAATTAACAAGGACGATATAAGTATAAGATATTAAGAACTTTATTTCATTACTTTAGTATTATTATTTGATTATAAGAGAAAATGATTCCCGGCTCGTCACTTTGGTGGCGAGCCTTTTTTATTATGGCACGGATAAAGGCGCTTTTGTACATTATGCCCAGATGTAAGTATCTTTTATAGTAGATTATAATTTTGTGCGACTGAACTTTTCTATCTTTGCCTCTGTTAAAGGATTAAATGATTAAACAATTTGCATATGAATAAAAAATTTACACTTTTGGCTGCGGCCTTAATGACAGTAGGAACTTTTACTGCGGCGAGTGCGGCAAGTGATGTTCCGAGTAAAGAATGGACTGTCGGTAATTATTATTACTTGAAGAGTGGTAATAAATACTTGTCTTTGGATGGTAACAAGGCTGATTCGGTAGTAGTGAAAGAAATCACTTCATTTGAGAATGTGAATAAAGCTGCTCGTGATTCCGCTCTTTGGGAAATTACGGGAATAACAGAAACTGCTGGAACAGTTTATCAATTTAAGAACAAAAAGACAAATGCTGTTTTATCTTTTGCTGCATCTCAAGATGCTAAGCCTACTTTGGCTGCTGGCGTAAGCAAATGGACGTTTACAGATGGAGGCAGTTTAAGTGCTTCACTAAGTGATGGTAAAAAAATGACATTGGCTTTAGATGCTAATGATGGCATTGTTTTTACTGGAGGAAGTGAGCTGGAGTTGGCTGTAACTAAGCCTGACACAATGACCATGACCCCGCAGGATCTCGGCGATGGTTTCAGTACTTTTCAGTTGACATTTGGTGATAAATATGAAGGGAATATCTTTACAGGTGAAGATTTGATTGCTAATTCTGTTGGAGATAAAGGTTTTATGACTTTACAGGTGAAAGGTGATGAAGCATATTCAAATGGTGTAAAGAAGTTTTTAGGTGTTGATACACTCAAAACGACAATCAATAATCAAGAGGATGTATTTGGTGCAGGGTTTGCATTAGATTCAATTCGTGAAGTTTTGCGTCCTAATGAGCTTTGCAAGCACTTTAAGTTTGTTGTCAATTTGCAGAATGATTCTATTGCAATGTTTGTTGCAGGAGCTCCTGATTTTGATGATAATTTAGACGTTAATACAGAAGTGGGTGATACGGTTCGCGTTGTTTATGCTCAGGTTGGCAATACCAAGGTTTTAACTGTGTCTAAGTTTGGAGTGGGTGCTCAGCCTTTGCAGGGTAAACTTCCTTTGATTAATGTTTCAAAAGGAACTCCTGTTACAATCCCGACCGGTACAGGTGTTTACTTCTTACAGAAGGTAAGCGAAGGTGCTGATAACGGTAAATATTATGTGACGAAAGATGCCTTTATGGGAGGTGACAGCGTTCCTTCTATGAATTTGGCAAGAGGTCAGTGGTATATTAAAGAAAATAACGGTAAATATTCTGTTGTTGATCGTCAATCAAATTCAAGTATGATCGTAGATCAGGAAGTTTTTGCTGTACAAGGAAAAGAAAACACTTATTTGTTTGGTTCTGACTCCGTGAAAATATTTAAACAAGAGGTTAATCTGAATGATAAGTATTTAGGTTCTCTCTATTTTACGGAAGAAGAATTGAACGCTAACGGTTATGTACTGAACTTGGTTTCTGGAACAACAGGAGTAAGTAATATTTATGCATATACTACAGATTCTATCTTGAAAGGTAAAGTCGGTGATGCAAAAGATGCAGCAATCTTTAAGTTGGTAGTGGATAAAGTTGAAGAAGCTGGTGGTGCAAAGAGTTTGTTAGATACCTTGTTTGTCACTTCATATAAGTTAAGAGCAATGTTTAATAAAGATATGCTCGCAAAACAGAATGATAGTCTGAAGTTCTCATCTGTTGGAACTGCTGAATCTTTTAGATTTATTTCTGATGCTACTGCTGAAAAGTATGCTATGTTGTCTTCTACTAATCAGTATGTAGGTATGAATGTCAATACTTCTTGTGTACAGTTGTCAGAGAAAGCAGCTTACGTAAACCTTGAAGCCGTTGACGCCCCCGAATATGCTTCATTTGCAAGTGCTCACAAGCGTTTGGCTTATAACAACAATGCTTTGGCGATGAATCCGCTGAACTTCTTTGCTGAAATGAAAGATGAAGGTAATCCGATTACAAAAACAAATTATGGAGCAGATAATTTTAGTTTGTGGGTTGAACAAGATACAGTCATTGCTGGTAAACAATTGTATTTTATTTCTTCCGGTGTCGCTAATGGTGGCAAAGCCGAAGCCAATATTCGCTATTACTTAGCTGCCAAAGATACAACAAGAGCAGGTATCGATGCCGATACTTATGCAATGTTCATCTCTCACGACTCGATTAAGACAATGAAGAACAACCCTGCTCTCTTCGCATTCAAGACTGCAGAAGAAGGCGGTTATTATCTGGAAAATCAGAAAGAGCTGAATGAGAATGGTAAGCCTTATGTAGGTGTTGTGAACGGTTTTGCCGTTATGCAGGCCACTCCGAGTGCAGCATTCGAAGTACAGACCGCTTCCGCTCCGACGGCCAATGAAGAAATGAATGTTTCAGAGATCAAGGTGATCAGCAATGACGGTCAGGTTATCGTGACGAATGCTTCCGGTAAGATGATTACTTTATCTAATATCTTAGGACAGATAATCGGTGTTCGCAGAGCAAATTCTGAATACTTCTCAATGCCAGCAACATCCGGCATTGTATTGGTAACAGTCGAAGGTGACGCCACTTACAAAGTGATTGTAAAATAAGGACGATGATCTTATAAAAAAAGAAAGGCGGCCTCCTGCAAAGGGAGCCGCCTTTCTTTTTAGTAATTTTTGGAGATGTTTTTATTTCTTACCTGAAAGCTTCTTTTCCAGATAAGCCAACTTCTTAGTGGCCTTTTCCTTCTCTTTCGTCAGCTTTTCGATGTCGCTTAATACGACAGCCAGTTCATAGGTCGAGGCGATTGCTTTCTTATCCGCATCGGCAATGTAGAGGATATAAGGCTTGCCTCCCGTATATTCAACCTTGATGCGCTTCTCTTTATTGGCAAAAATGAACTTGACGGCATCTTCGCATTTTTCTCCTTGATAGGTCACGACTTCGGTCGTATTCCCTAAGTCCTTGAAATGGTAGTTCAGGCCGCCGTCGTAAGGAATGGCAGGCGTTTCGGCGAAAAGGCCGTCCTGGATACTCAACTTGATGCCGGTATGATTGATTGGCTTGCCTCCGAAATAAACACTTGCCAGGTACATCTCTCCTTTCTCGTTTACGCCAGAACGGATGTAACAACGCTGGATGTTGCGTTCGATAGTCTGTTGCTTGGAGACATAATTGCCGATTTCGTTATAGGCGGAATCCTTTTCGAAGTTAAAACCTTTCTTCAATCCTTCCAATTCCTGTTGCTTGACAGGGATCAGGCTGTCGCAAAAGGCCAAGTTGCGTTCCGCCTCCTTTTGCTCCACTTGGCGCATTAGTGTCAGACCTTCCCGGATCACCTTGAACTCTTTCGGGTATAGGATGCGGATGCTGTCTATTTCATTTTTGGCAGCAAAGAACTCATTCTGTTCATACATGCTTCTGGCATTGTCCAGCCTTGCCTGTGCATTCTTCTCGTCATTGTTACAACCGGCCAGTGCCAGGGTTGCAAGTGTTATACAGATTGCTGACTTTTTCATTATGATACTTCTTTAATTGTCTACTACTTTTATTCCCTGCAAAGATATTGGAAAAAGAGAGAATTAGCATCCCCGCAAGAATTTAATTATCTTTGCGTGTCTGTTGCTTTGGGCTTGATCCAAAAGTAACAGATAAATTTGTTGATAAACAATATATATATGTATATAGAACAAGAAGACATATTAAAACATATTTCGGCGAAACCGTTTCATTTGATTTCGGAGGCGGCGGACGAGTTGGGAGTTGAAGCATATGTGATTGGCGGTTATGTGCGGGATATCTTTCTGCATCGCCCTTCCAAAGATATCGATGTCGTTGCCATCGGGAGCGGAATCGAGCTGGCGAAAGCTGTTGCCCGGAAATTGGGACGGGGAGCTTATCTGTCCGTTTTCAAGAACTTCGGTACGGCACAGGTGAAAGCCGGCGATCTGGAACTGGAGTTTGTCGGCGCCCGCAAGGAATCCTACACGCATGACAGCCGCAAGCCGATTGTCGAAGACGGGACGCTCGAAGACGACCAAAACCGCCGTGACTTTACGATCAACGCTCTGGCGCTTTGCCTGAATAAGGACCGGTATGGTGAACTGGTCGATCCTTTCGATGGCTTGACCGATATGGATAATTTACTGATCCGTACGCCTCTCGATCCGGATATTACGTTTAGCGACGATCCGTTGCGCATGATGCGTGCCGTCCGCTTTGCCAGCCAGTTAGGATTCTTTATCGATCCCGACACTTTCGATGCGATTGAACGGAACAAGGAGCGCATCTCGATCATCTCGAAAGAGCGTATCGTGGATGAGTTGAATAAGATCGTCCTTTCGCCGAAACCTTCTGTCGGTTTCGACCTGCTGGAACGTTGCGGGTTGCTGCCGTTGATCTTCCCCGAACTCTGTGCCCTGAAAGGAGTGGAGACGAAGGAAGGGATCGGGCATAAGGATAATTTCGCCCATACCTTGATGGTGCTCGACCGCCTGAGCAAGACCTCTGATAACCTGTGGTTGCGCTGGAGTGCCCTTTTTCATGATATAGCCAAGCCGGCGACGAAGCGTTTCGACCCGCGCCTGGGCTGGACGTTCCACAATCATAATTTCATTGGTGAGAAGATGATTCCCGGTATCTTCCGCAAGATGAAACTACCGATGAACGAGAAGATGAAATATGTCCAGAAGATGGTCAGCCTGCACATGCGCCCGATCGCCTTGTCCGACGATGAGGTGACGGATTCCGCTATCCGCCGCCTCCTGTTTGATGCAGGTGACGATATAGACGACTTGATGAAACTTTGCGAAGCCGATATCACGAGCAAGAATCCCGAAAAGGTACGTCGTTTCCTGGCCAATTTTCAGAAGGTACGCAGCAAGCTCGCCGATATAGAAGAGAAAGACCGTGTCCGCAACTTCCAGCCCCCTGTGACAGGCGAGGAAATTATGGAAACATTCGGCTTGCCGCCTTCGCAACCCGTCGGTGTCCTGAAAGAAGCCATCAAGAACGCAATCCTCGACGGCGTGATCCCGAACGAATACGAAGCGGCCCATACTTTTATGCTTCAACGGGCGGAGAAGATGGGGTTGAAACCGGTAAAGGAATGATTGAGAATAATTATAAATAGAAGAACAGATGAAGCCTGAATTTAATTACGAATCCGTCCCTTTCGATTTTTCTCATTGCTTTTGCGGGCAGTGTAAAGTGGCTGATAAATGCCTCCGTCATCAAGTTGCCCTTCGGATTCCGGAGAGCAGGTATTCCGTGCCTGTCATAAACCCGAATAATGTTTCGCCGGATGGTGAAAATTGTCGGTATTTCAAAGCCGACCGGATGGCTGTGTACGGATTGGGGATCAGCCGTATGTTTGACGACTTGAATTATCGAAAGGCGATTGCGGTCAGAAGACAGGTATATTATTATTTCGGGCGAAGCATGTTTTACCGGATTCTTCATAAAGAACGCCATGTCACGCCCTCCGAACAGGAGCATATCCGGCAGATATTCGTCAATAACGGAATCGATACCGAACCGGTTTATGATGAATATCAGGAAGAGTATAGTTGGTAAATCCTGAGTTTATATTTTTCTTATGCCAAGGAGAGCGTTTGGGCGTAGGCACGGGAAAATTGTCATATAGGCATGAGAAAACTTTCTTGTGTGCAGGGGAAAGTTTTCTCATGCCGATGAGCATTTTTTCCCATGCCTATGAGAATAAATTCTCATGATGATGAGAAAAAGTTCTCAAGCCTATGAGAACTGTGAGAATTGGGAGTGTTGTCAATCAGTAACTTAATCTAATTTATCGTTTATACCTTTCCCCGTTTCTATCTTCTTGATGAATTTTGCCGGATTGCCGGCTACCACTGTCATGGGAGGCACGTCTTTGGTCACTACGCTACCGGCTCCGACGATAGCTCCGTAGCCGATGCGTACTCCCGGAAGGATGGTTGAATTGATGCCGATCCATGTCTTCGATTACGATCGGACGGCCGTAGGTCGCGCTGCGGTTTTCCGGGTCCGGGTCGTGGTTGATGGTGATCAGGTTGACCTTCGGACCAATGAATACTTCATCGCCAATCGTGATGCCGCCGCGTCCGAAGAAGGTACAACACTGCTGGATGAAACATCCCTTCCCAATCGTGACAGGCTTACCGTAGTCGATGTAGAGCGGCGGCAGTACCGTCGTGCTCTCTTCGAGGGGTTTGCCGAGAATCCGGCTCATATATTCGTGTACCTCTTCCGGAGTGCGGTAACCTGTATTCATTTCCGTAGCGGTTCGGATGGTGGCGAAAATGTCGGTGATCAACGCTTCGTAACCTGGCTCATTGGGCGAAACTATTTCACCCGATAAATCTTTTTCAAAGATAGTCTTCATGTTATTCTTTCTTTATTTCGTTTTCTGATGCAAAGGTAGGCGGGTAGTGGCGCAATGGTTTTGTTGTGTGGTTCAAAATGCTTTGTTGGAAAGTCCACAATAAAAAAGTCCCGCAACCTATGCGAGACTGATTCCCGGTTGTGTATCCTCTGTCGGAGGAATGCCGTACGTTTCTTTATAAATCTTCGAGAAGTGGGAAAGGTTCTTGAATCCTACTTCAAAGCAGATATCCGATACCTTGCGTCCCCCTTTCCGTATCAACTCGCGGGCGGCTTCGAGGCGACGGTGTATCAACCATTCCCGCGGGGAAAGCGTACTGCACTTTTTAAAGTCCCGCTTGAACGTGGATAGGCTGCGGCCGGTATAATTGGCGATCTCTTCCATCGATATATCGTTCATGTAATTACTTTCGAGGAATTCCAGTATGTCGATTTTCCACGGGTCCGTAAAGTCGAAGATAGAAGCATACAGGTTCTTGCTCGTATTAAGCAACACATATATGCCTTCGATCATTTTCAGTTGCAATAACTCCTCTGTCGGCTGGATGTTCGAATCGAAGTAAGGTGTCATGGATTCGAACAGACTTACGATATCGGGGCGGTTGGACGGCAGCTTGTACAAGCTTATTTCATCTCGCTTGGCATCTTTGGGTATTGCATCCCGGTCCAGACGATTGTAAAAACCACGCAAGAATTTGGGGGTAAACATCAGGAATATGGCTTTGAACTGTTCCCCGTTCCATGCCTGCTTGGTCATTTGTACACTGAAGTCCTTGCGGATAAAGGCGCAATCACCTTTATGCAGCCGGGTGGTTTTTCCTCTTTCATCAATGACCATTTCACCGGAGTACATGTAAACTAACACATGGGAATGGTTCCGATGTAAGCAACTTTTTCCTCCGTCGAAGTACATGGCCAGGAAAAAATCCGAATAGCGCAGTGTGTTGATTCCGTCCGTCATATTTTCTATTGGGCTATGAATGCAATTTTGTTTGCAACGGATAACTCGTTTCAGGAGTTTAACCTTTCGACCGTCTTTACCCCCTTCACCGCATTAATCTTCTTGGTCAGCATGTTTAACGCCGTCGTGTCGCGCACCATAACCGTGAAGTTCCCCTGGAAGATCCCGTCCACCGAGTCGATGTTCAGGGAGCGGAGCGTGACGCCCGTTTCCTTGCTGATGACGGAAGTGATGTTGGTGACAATCGCGATGTCGTCACGGCCGATGACCCGGAGCGTGACGATATATCCGTTGTCCCCCTTACCGCTCCATTTGGCCTGGATGATGCGGTAACCGAAACGGCTGAACATTTCCTGTGCGTTCGGGCAGTCCATCCGGTGGATCTTGATGCCTTGCGTGGAGACGAAACCGAACACCTCGTCGCCATAGATCGGGTTGCAGCACTTCGCCAACTTATACTCGATGCCCGTCAGGTTCTTGTCAATCACCAGGACATCCTTGTTGGTCGAGATTTCTTCTACTTCGGTTGTCGTGATGTATTCTTCGGCGCTGCGGACTTCGGTGTGGTCGTTCGTTTCCGTTTCCCGGCGGAGCTGTTCCAGGTATTCGTCGATCACTTGGTTCGGGTCGAGGCGTTCTTCGGCAATCTCGACGTAAAAGTCGGTGACAGTCTTGAAACCTTTCTTCTTGATGTAACGCATCAGGATCGGTTCCTCCATCTCGATCTTCCGGTTCTTGAAGCGGCGTTGCAGCATCTCTTTGGCAAAGTCCACCGCCTTGGCAGTCTCTTCGCGGAGTGCCTGTTTGATCTTGACCCGCGCTTTCGAGGTGACGACGATGTTCAGCCAGTCACGTTTGGGTGTCTGGGTGGGAGCGGTGACGATGGAGACCGTGTCGCCGTTGTTCAAGGTATATTTAATAGGTACATTCTTCTCGTTCACCTTTGCCGAGACGCATTTGCATCCTAACTTGGTATGGATCGCGAAAGCAAAGTCGAGCACGGTCGCCCCTTTGGCCAGCTTGATCAGTTCGCCTGTCGGGGTGAAGACATAGATCTCGTCTTTGTACAAGTCCATCTTGAAATCCTGCATCAGGTCGAGCGGGTTGTTCTCTTTCGTTTCCAGGGCGGCACGGACGGTGTTCAGGAATTCGTCCAGCCCGCTTTCCGCCTTTCCTCCTTTATATTTCCAGTGAGCGGCCAGTCCCCGTTCGGCGATCTCATCCATGCGACGGGTACGGATCTGCACTTCCACCCATTTGTTCTGTGGTCCCATCACAGTGATATGCAGACTTTCGTAACCGTTCGTTTTCGGGATAGATATCCAGTCCTTCATGCGTTTCGGGTTCGGCTGGTACATATCGGTGATGATCGAGTAGACTTGCCAGCAGTCCGAACGCTCCTTCTCATACGGCGTGTCGAGGATGATGCGGATGGCAAACAAGTCGTATATGTCTTCGAACGGGATGTTCTGTTTCTTCAGCTTGTTGTTGATGGAGTGGATGGACTTCGTGCGTCCCTTGATGTCGAACCGCAACCCAGCCTCCTCCAGCTTGCTTTTGATAGGGGTGATGAACTCGGCGATGTAGGCGTCGCGCGAACGTTTCGTCTCGTTCAGCTTCTGCTTGATAAAATCGTATTGCTTGCGGTCGGTATATTTCAGCGACAAGTCTTCCAGTTCGCTTTTGATCGTGTACAAGCCGAGGCGGTGGGCGAGCGGGGCGTATAGATAGGAAACTTCCGTCGCCAGCCGTTTCCGGTCCTCGTCATTCTTCAATTGTTTGCCGAGGCGCATTAGGCAAAGGCGGTCGGCGATCATGATCAGGATCACGCGTACGTCTTCGGCAAACGAGAACAGCAGTTTATGGAAGTTCTCGGAGTCGACAGCCGTATTGCGGGCGTAAAGATCCGAAGTCTTCAGCAGACGGCTGATGATCAGGGTGACATCCGCATCGAATGTAGTCTTCACTTCATCTAAAGTAATGATCTTTTTCATGACCGGACGGTAAAGCAGGAGTGCGATGACCGACGTGCGCTTCAATCCGATCTCTGTGGTGGCGATCAATGCCGTGTCGATATTGCGGAGCAGGCCGTTAATGCCGTTTTTGTCTCGTCCGTAACAATCCAAAGCCACAACCCGCTTCATCAACTCTTTCATTTTACTCAGATCTTCTTTTTTCAGGAAAGAGTACAGATGGCGTAATAATTGCTTGTACTTGGAGAAAAACTGTTTTTTCTCCTCTTCGGTAAAGAACGGTTGTATATCCATAGTCGTCTGTCTTTTTACAGCTTGTTTGTGGGCTGTCCGTAAAACATACCGTAAAAATAAGTTTTTCTCCGAATATCAGTGCAATTCTAATGGTATTTTTATACATTTGCGATATACATAGGCCGGAAGGGCCTTGTAGCGTGTCTGATTATTAACTAATTAAAAAGATATACTATGTTAAACGCAAAAGACTTAGAGTTACTGGCGGCTAAAGGAATCAGCGAAAAGCAGATTGAAGAGCAGTTGGCTTGTTTCGTGAAAGGGTTTCCTTTTCTGGAAATTACAGCTTCGGCGTCGGTCGAGAGAGGGATTATGGTAATCCCGCAGGAGAAACAGGCTACCTATATGGATGCCTGGGATGCTTACCTGGCAAAGAATAAGAAGATCCTGAAGTTCGTGCCGGCTTCGGGTGCGGCAAGCCGTATGTTCAAGAATCTGTATGAATTCCTGTCTGCCGACTATAACGAGCCTCAGAATGCGTTTGAGAAGAAGTTTTTTGATGACATCAGGAAGTTTGCCTTCTATGATGCCTTGAACCGGGCTTGCATCGAGAATGAAGCAAAAGATATTCCTGCACTAATCGCTCTCGGACAGTATAAGGCTGTTGTCTCCAACCTGTTGGAGTCGAAAGGACTGAACTACGGACAGCTTCCGAAAGGTCTGTTGCTTTTTCATTCTTATCCGCAGACAGCCCGTACGGCGATGGAAGAACATCTGGCCGAAGGTGCGATGTATGCGAAGAACAATGCCGGCGAAGTGAATATACATTTCACTGTGTCGCCCGAACATAAGGCGTTGTTCGAACAGTTGGTTGCTGCAAAGACGGGAGATTATGAAGAGAAATTCTCTGTCAAATACGATATTTCTTTCAGCGTGCAGAAACCGAGTACCGATACGATTGCCGCCGATATGGAAAACAATCCGTTCCGCGACAAGAACGGTAATCTGTTGTTCCGTCCGGGTGGCCACGGTGCTTTGATCGAAAACCTGAACGATGTAGATGCCGATGTGGTGTTTGTCAAGAATATCGACAATGTGGTTCCGGACAGTTTCAAATGCTCGACCGTTATCTTCAAGAAGGTGATCGCCGGTGTGCTGGTCTCTTTGCAAGAACGCATCTTTAAGTATTTGGAGCTGATCGACAGCGGCAAGTATTCGCACGACCAGGTGGAAGAGATGATTCATTTCTTGCAGGAGGAGTTGTGCGTGAAGAATCCGGAAACGAAGTTGTTGGAAGATGCCGAGTTGATCCTTTATATTAAGAGTAAGCTGAACCGCCCGTTGCGTGTCTGCGGTATGGTGAAGAATGTCGGTGAGCCGGGTGGTGGCCCGTTCCTTGCTGTCAACCCGGATGGAACTGTCTCTCTGCAAATTCTCGAAAGCTCGCAGATCGACCTGAATGACCCCGAAAAGAAAGCGATGTTCGAAAAGGGCACGCACTTCAATCCGGTGGATCTGGTATGCGCGTTGAAGAACTATAAGGGCGAGAAGTTCAACTTGCCGGATTATGTAGACAAGAATACCGGCTTTATCTCTTATAAGAGCAAGGACGGCCGCGAATTGAAAGCATTGGAATTGCCAGGTTTGTGGAATGGTGCGATGAGCGACTGGAATACAATCTTCGTCGAAGTTCCTATCGAGACCTTCAATCCGGTCAAGACGGTAAATGATCTGCTGCGGCAGGAACATCAATAAACAAAAAAGCCGTCCGAAATGAATCGGACGGCTTTTTTGTATGGCAATAGAACCACAGAGATTACACTCTTCTTTCTTTGATTCTTGCTTTCTTACCGGTAAGAGCACGCAGGTAATACAATTTAGCGCGACGTACTTTACCATACTTGTTAACCGTGATGCTTTCGATAAACGGAGATTCGATCGGGAAAATACGTTCTACACCTACGTTTTCAGACATCTTACGCACTGTGAAGCGTTTTTTGTCACCATGACCTGAGATGCGGATTACGACACCTCTGTACTGCTGGATACGTTCTTTGTTACCTTCTTTGATACGGTAAGCTACTGTAATGGTGTCACCACTCTTGAATGCAGGAAATTCCTTTTTCGTAGCAAACGCTTCGTTTACAACTTTAATTAAATCCATTGTTTTATAGCTTTTTAATTGTAATTTTTAATGAAACGCAATATAACGGGCTACTTGTCCCGACAGAGATTACGCAAAGCGGATGCAAAGTAACGAAATAATTATTTGATACGCAAGTAGCAGTCTGAAATAAATTTTACTTCAGCCACTTATCGGCAAACTTAATGTAGTTCTCCCAGTCGAAATCCGTCACATCATGCACTCCGGTACGATTGTGGTAGGCGACACGGTTCATGATCGGCATGTTGACCGTCGGCATCGTGGTCGTTTCCAGTCCTTTCATTCCGTAGAGCTTATAGACTTCTCCGGCGTATGCGGTTGAAAGAAATTCACCTTTCGGATCGGACCAGCGGTCTTCTTCGGCGCTTGCCACATAAAGGGGGCGGGGAGCGATGAGGGCCAATAGCTCGTGCTGGTCGATCGGCAGTTCACCTTCTTTCTTGTTATACCGGCGGAAGTTCTTGCAGAACCAGTGAGGGAACGCGTGGTTGATCCGGTTGACAGTTTCACCTACCTGCCGTCTGGATAGGGCTGCTCCGCCACATCCGGATTCGTTGGAGATGACGATTGCAAAACGCGGATCGGTAGCGCCAACCCAAAGGGAGGTTTTGCCCAAGCGGGAATGTCCCATCAGGATGATTTTGGAGGCATCGACCTGCCAGTCTGTTTCGAGGTAATCCATCACCCGACTGTAACCCCATGCCCAGGCGGCGATTGCTTGTCCGCCGTCTGCCGGAATGTCTCCTTCAGATGGATGACCGAAGAGGGCGAGAATACTTTCCGCATATCTGTCCTTGCTGTCGGGGAAGAAGTCGAAGTAATGGATGGTGGCCAACCCGTAACCGGCGTCGATGATCTTTTCCACCGGCCAGCGCGATGCCTGGTTGCCGCGTGGGCGGTCGGAATATTGCGACGGGATGATATCCGGGTCCGAAGAAACTGTCTGATTCCCCTGGAAGTTGAAATGCAGGAATACCGGCACTTTTGTTTTGACATGGTTCGGCAGATACATCAGCAGCAGGGCTTTCCGTTCTATACCGTTATGGCTGAATGTGATTTCGATCTGTTTGCGGGTGGCGCTGCCGTTGACCGCACTGTGGTTGTCGTCCAACTTCTTGTAGGACACATCCACCTTGTCCGCCGGCATCTTTCCGTATACCTGTTCGGTAAAGACAGACAGCAATTCCGGGCGTCTGATCTGTTCCCATTGTTGCACGGTTGTTATTTCCCGGCCGTCGCTAGTCTTTAACAGAGCGGGCAGGGTATAAGGGGGAATTTTGCTTTCGTCGTAATTCGCTTCATCGGCTTCCTGGGCATGTCCCGTCAATAGGCTGCAACTCCAAAGACACAGGAGGAATATGGCTTGTCTCATAACTGTCGGTTTTTTTATTTTTAATTTCCTTATATCTGCGAGTAAGGCAATGGTGAGAGGAGCAGACTGGTGTTTCGGGTGGCTGTATAGGCATATTCCGGCAGGTTCTTGATCCGTTGCCAGTCCGGATGTGCCCGGAATTTGTCCCAGGCGGCATTGCGTGTCGGTTCGTCCTTGTACCAGGTGAGGTACATCACCGCCGGCATGATCGGACCGGCCAGTACCTCTCCGTAGCAAACGGAGTTGATGCCGACCTTGTCGAAGACATCTATTTCATCTTTATTGAACATCGCGACTTTCCGCTGGTTGGCTTCTTCGTTGGGACTGTGGTACGTCCTGAGTTCGAACAGCGTCCGGTTCTTGTCCGGCATCAGAAGGGAAGGTACTTTGTCGAAAGCTTCGCACAGGAAACTTTCGAAATTGAAGTAAGCCGGGTTGGGAGCCGTCTTGTCGAAATAAGGCTGTGCCGCTTTCCTGAATACCGTGTCGTCCCAGATGGTCCGTTTCACCCGGTGGTAAGTCGTGATGTTGGGATAAATGAACAGCAGTAGACGCCGTTCTTTTTCCTCTTTCTTATAAGGGACGAAAGCGCCTGCTTTGATCTTCTTCCGATTATAGGCCGGGATCAGTATGTCGCGGAAAAAGTCGTCCAGGCCGTCCGTGTCTCCTTCCAGCGTGTAGATTCGCCATTCGTATAGCTGCTTTCCGGATGGAGCGGGTTTTTCGGAGGTTGCGGCTATCCCCTTGATGGCCGGAAGCGTAGCCAACATACCTGTCAGCTTCATAAAGTGCCTTCTTTGCATGGTTCTATAGAATTTAGATTAAAAAATAGTTAGTAAACACTTCAAAGGTAGGAAATATCAGGGTAATTTCCGTACATTTGTTTTGATTTATGATTTATGAATTATGATTTATTAGAAAGACATTGTGATCATTATTTATAAATCATAAATTATAAATCATAAATTTCAACTCTTTCGATGAAGAAAATATATATCTTTTTATTTAGTTGTGTTACCGTTCTTTCCGCTGTCGCACAGACGACGCCGAACCTTTACCGGGCAGTGGACAAGGAGAAAATGAATCACTGGGTGGACTCCGTCTTCGATGCGATGAGTTATGACGAACGTATCGGGCAACTCTTTATGGTCATCGCCAATCCGAAATCCGACACCCGCAATATGCAACGCCTGATGCGTTATGTCAATGAGATAAAGATCGGCGGCATCCTTTTCCATAAAGGTGATCCGGTCACGCAGGCCGAGGTGACGAACCGCCTGCAAAAAGCCTCCCGTGTCCCGATGCTCGTGTCGCTGGACGGCGAATGGGGACTTTCCATGCGCCTCTCCGGTACGACCCGTTTCCCGAAGAACATGATGTTGGGGGCGATCGAGGATAACAGTCTGATAACCGAATACGGCAAGGAAGTCGCCCGGCAGTGCAAGGAGATGGGAATCCATATCAATTTCGCACCCGATATGGATGTCAACAGCAATACCGACAACCCGGTGATCGGCCTCCGCTCCTTCGGCGAGAATCCTGAGGTGGTGGCCGACAAAGGGCTTGCGTATGCCCGTGGGCTGGAAGGGCAGGGCATCCTGTCTGTCGCCAAGCATTTCCCAGGACATGGCGATACCGCCGAAGATTCCCATTATACGCTGCCTGCCGTTCATCATGACCGGGCACGCCTGGACAGTGTGGAGTTGCTGCCTTTCAAACGTTACATCTATGACGGCTATGCCGGCGTGATGACCGGACACCTGTATGTCCCGGCGTTGGACAAGGCACGCAATAAGCCGGTCTCCATGTCCCGTGCCGTCGTCACCGACCTGCTGCAAAAAGAGCTCGGATTCCGAGGGCTGTGCTTTACCGACGCTTTGGCGATGAAAGGCGCTACTACCCGTAAATCCGATAACCCTTCCGTAATGGCGCTATTGGCGGGCAATGACATCCTTTTGGCTCCGGCTGCGCCGATTAACGACTTTGCAGCCGTGAAGGAGGCCTTGGAAGAGGGTATTTTGGACAGGGAAGAGATAGAAGCGAAGATCATCAAGATCCTGCAATATAAATACATCGCAGGGCTGAACGACTATCGCCCGGTCGAGACGAAGGGATTGTCCGAACGCCTGAACTCTCCCCATGCCGCATGGTTGGCCGCCAAGTTGAATGAAGAAGCGATCACCCTGCTGAAGAACGAGGGCGACATCATCCCGTTGAAGCAGCTCGATAAGAAAAAGATCGCCGCCCTGTCTATCGGTGACGGGGTAGGGAACGAGTTCCAAAAGATGCTGGGGCGCTACGACTCGGTCGCCTGTTTCAGCATCAGCCGGAATGCGACGGCAGCCCAAGTGCAGAGTGTATATAAGAAATTGGAGAAATACGATGTGGTCATTTGCGGCGTGCATACGGTCCGCATTCCGGAAAGCCCGGCTCTGCGCGAGCTGGCGGCAAAGAAGGAACTGGTCTATGCCTTTTTCACCTTGCCCTATTTTTGTAAAGCATATAAACCTTCCATCCTGAAAGCCAAAGCGGTCGTAATGGCCTACGAGGGCACACCGCTTGCTCAGAAATATGCGGCGCAAGCCATTTTCGGCGGTATTGCGGTTAAAGGAAAGCTGTCGGTTTCCATCCCTACCCTCTACACGGCGGGGACGGGTGTGTTTACCGAAAAGACACGTCTCGGTTATCACGAGCCGGAAGAAGTGGAGGCAAGTCCCGAACGTTTGGACGTGATCGCCTCTATCGTGGAAGACGGTTTGGAACAGAAGGCGTTTCCCGGTTGCCAGGTGCTCGTCGCCAAAGATGGCATGATTATCTATGACAAATCGTTCGGCTATTTCGACTACGATAAGAAACAAGCTGTTGATGAAAACTCCGTCTACGACTTGGCTTCTTCTTCCAAAGCGGCGGGGACCTTGCTGGCTGTAATGAAAGCATACGATGACAAGAAGTTCACGCTGAACAATAAGATATCCGATTTTATACCCGAACTAAAGGATTCGGATAAAAAGAATTTAGCTGTCAAAGACCTCCTCTACCACCAGTCCGGCCTGACGCCGACTATCAACTTCTATCTGAACGCGATCGACAAGGATAGTTATAAAGGCAGCCTGTACAGTAATGCGAAGAACCAGGCGCATCCGGTCCGTTTCGACGCCCGGACCTATGTGCGCAACGACTTCTCTTTTCTTCCCAATCTGGTATCTGCCCGGAAAAAGCCGGGCTTTACGACAGAGATCGCCCGCAATATGTATCTGCACGACTCTTTTAAAGACACCATTATCCAGGAGATCAAGGACTCGCGCCTCGGCGTGCGGGGCAAGTACAAATACAGTTGCATCAATTTCATCCTGTTGAAGATGATGGTGGAAAAGCAGATGCGGCAGCCGATGGACCGCCTGTTGCATGACATGTTCTTCAGCAAGCTTGGAGCTTGGCATACGGCCTACAATCCGTTGCATATCCTCGACACGATGCAGATCGTCCCGACCGAAAACGACCATTTTATCCGTCGGCAACTGCTTCGCGGCTATGTGCATGATGAGGCAGCCGCTTTCCAGGGGGGCGTTTCGGGCAATGCCGGGCTTTTCTCCAACGCCAACGACTTGGCGAAAGTGCTGCAACTCTATCTGAATCAGGGAAGCTACGGAGGTGAACAATACCTATCCAAAGAAACCTGCCGTCTTTTCACCCAAAGTAAAAGTCCG
>ENA-OPSF01000998-OPSF01000998.1-human-gut-metagenome-genome-assembly--contig:-NODE-998-length-23440-cov-6.423134_pt1 | contig 23440 bp, 20 predicted proteins | sample MGYA00241452_ERZ501896 | MGnify/ENA primary metagenome ERZ501896 (study PRJEB25962, sample SAMEA2042111) | human gut metagenome | biome: human gut; feature: human-associated habitat; material: faeces... | reverse complement strand
TATTATCTTGGAACTTCAACATAATGATGCCTCCTTTCGTTGTATTCCCTACAAAAAGGATAGCATATTTTGTTGAAGTTTCTTTATATTTTATTTTATCTAGCACAACAAGTTAACTTAGTTTATACAATAAGTACATCTGGCTCATATCGATTTACTGGCACTGGTACTGAAACCTCAAATAGAATTGTAATCGACAACGTCACTTCTGGTGAAGTCAAGATTTATCTGAATAATGTAAACATCAATACTAACGCTGGTCCAGCATTAAAAATTACATCAACTGTCACAGCTCAAGTTTGTATTTATTTAGAAGGACAGAATATTCTAAAAACAACACAGGACTCTTCTGCTGCTTTACAAAAAGATAACAATTCAGGTCTTACTATCACTAGTACCAACACTGTTACTGGCAGTTTAGCCGCCCAAGCTAGTTACGGGGCTGGTATCGGCAGTGGTTATTGCGAAAGAAGTAACTCTGCCTCTATCTCTGGTAATACTGTTTCTAATATTACCATTTCTGGCGGATCGGTTAAGGCAACAAAAATTGACTGTATACCAAAAGATAGTAAAAATAATGATGTTTATCTATGCAAAATTTCAAATGCAGCTTCTTCCGAAATAACTATAGATGCAGTAAAACGAAATGGACCATATAATCATTCATCTATCGATCCATCTGATACTACTCTATATGCCTGGCTGACTGGAACGGATCATGTTGTAACTGTGGGAAATGATAGCAGAAAATATTCTTTTGATAGTGCTAACTATTCTTTCACCCGTAGCAAAGTAGCTCCTACTGCTAGCCAATTTACCTTTACACCTCCATCCAACCTCACATATGATGGACAGCAGAAATCCGTTACTGTTAGACCTAAGTCTGACATTGAAGGAATGGGCAGCAATATAACAGTAAATTATTTTCATAAAGATACATTAATAAATGGTCTTCCGGTAAATGCAGGAACATATACAGTAAAAATTGGTATTGATGAGGGTGCTTTTTATAATAGTATAACTGGTCTAACAGATAATAATTGGAAGTTTACTATTGAACCTGCTCCTATTTCCACCTCAGCTATCCAGATCACTCCATATTCTGGTACTTATGACGGCGCGCCCCACGCAGCAATTTCATCTGTTACAGGCTGTCCAGACGGCTGCACTATTAAATACAGTATCGATGGAACAAACTGGAAAGATGATTGTCCTACCGTAAAATCTGTAGCGGATGCCGCTAATACCAGTGTTTATATACAAATTTCCAAAGAGAATTATACCACTTGGACTTCAGGTCCTCAAAACGCCACAATATCTCCGAAAGGTATTACTATCAATATTACTAACCTAAAAAAAACCTATGGAACTGATAACCCGGCACTCACTTTGCTGGGGTTAGATAGCGATACTTTTTACATCTACCATGTTGCGGCGGTCATGGTTGACAACTTGCGTCGGCTCCTGCTCGGTATCAACCTGTCCGACAAAGCTATAATGGATTTCGATTTTCCGGGTGTTGGTTTCCCGGTCTAATTCATGTATCAAAATACGGTCGATAAACTCATGGACGTTTTCATAGGTCAATTCCTGTATGTCGCTGTATTTCCCGACAATCTGAATAAACCTTGATATATCCCTTTTTCGCTCGGTAACGGTTGCGATCTGCTGTTGTAACTCGTCTATCCTTGCGGCAAGGGATTTCTTTTCGTCCTCATAGCCGGAAGTTAGAAACACAAACCGTTCATCTGTCAGTCTGCCTAATGCGTTGTCCTCATACAGCTTGCGGAAAAGCGTGTCAAGTTCGGTCATACGCGCCTGTGCTTTGAAAAGTTCCTTTTGCTGCTGCGCTAATGCCTTTCTCGCTTCCATGTCGCCGTACTCGGTAGCTTTACAGATAAAGTCCTGTTCGTGTTCCTTAACATACCGCAAAACCCGCCGCATATCTTCCAGCACTAAATCAAGAAGTACGTTTTTGCGGATATAATGAGAGGTACACTCGCTGCCTGTCCTTGCCCTGTTGCGCCATGCGCCGCAAGAATAGGAAAACTTGCGCGGCTCGATATTTACGCCCTGTTGGTAATACATCTTATGTCTGCAACCAGCGCAAAACAGCAAGCCGGAAAAAATATCAATCTCCGCTGCTTTTGTCGGGCGGTGGCGGGTAGCAATCCGCTTTTGCGCAAGTTCAAAGGTTTCCTCGTCAACAAGCGGCTCATGGGTGTTTGGGAAGAAATAGCGTTGTTCTTCTTCGTTCTTCCGGGTCTTTTTCGACTTGTAGGATACCTTGTGAGTTTTCGCGGTTATGGTATGCCCTAAATATTCCTGCCTTGCTAATATGTCATAGAGCGTTTTGTCCGGCCAAGTATAGGGGGCGATCATTGCCCGCTGATACCGCGCCTGTCCTGTACGCTGATAGCGCAACGCTCCAATCGTCAAGACTTTGTTTTCCGCAAGCCATTTTTGGATTTCGCACATACGCACGCCGCTAACAAACATAGCGAAAACCTGTTTGACAATCGGCGCGGTTTCCGGGTCGGGTATAAGGTGGTGGCGGTTGTTCGGGTCTGGGATATAGCCGTATGGATATTCCCCGTTGACGCGCTCGCCTTTTTGCGCCTGTGCCTGTTTAACTGCGCGGATTTTCTTGCTTGTGTCGCGGGCGTAAAACTCGTTAAACCAGTTCCGCAAGGGGGTAAACTCGTTATCCTCCCGCGCTGTGTCAACTCCGTCGTTGATCGCGATATAGCGTACTCCGTTTTCGGGAAATACAATCTCTATGAGTTCGCCCGTTTTCAGATAGTTTCTGCCAAGACGGGAAAGGTCTTTGGTAATGACCGTCGCCACTCGTCCGGCTTCCACTTCCTGCAACATCGCTTGCAGCCCCTCGCGCTCAAAACTCACGCCGGAAAATCCGTCGTCCACAAAAAACTTTGTGTTCAAAAAATGGTGTTCGTCCGCATAGCGTTGAAGTATCATTTTTTGGTGCTGTATGCTTCCGCTTTCTCCGGCTTGCATATCCTCTTGACTTAAACGGCAGTAAAGGGCGGTGATTTTATTCGACTGTAACATTAGTCCTCCTTTCCGACAGCCGAATAAACAGGTATAATGTGTTGCTATCATTATACCATATCCCGCCGCCTAATGCACTACTCGGACGCTAAAAATCCCGGATTTCCGGGCTTTTTCTGCAAATCCTTTACAATGAGTTTCTCAATCTTTTTATGGATTGTATCGGTTGCCTTTTCACTCGGCAACGCTTGAACAAGATAGGTGATTTTCCCTATTTTGCGTTCGGTTGTAATTGTCTGTTTTTTATCCATTAGAAAAACCTCCTTTTCCTGTATGGATAAACTATATTCGTCAAAAGGCAAAAACGGGCGGTTGTTAGCTGCAACCTCACGGGAGTTTCACCCCGGCCCATGCTTATGGGTGCGCCGCGCAATACTTTGAGGGTGTTCAACGCGGGAGTATCATTGTGCCGCCTTGTATGTCGTCGCCCACAAGCTGCTAAACCTGTTTTACGGCGCGGTAGTTCTCGCTCGGCTTTTCCCCTATGGGGAAAAGCTGTCATGGCGTACCCGCCGACTGGCTCGGTACAGACGGAATGTACCCGTTTGCCTGTTATGCTGCGCACCAAAGGCCGCTTTCTTTGTCAAAGAACAATAGGCTTTGTCGGCCTGCAAAAGCACATCAACAGCGGATATGCTTTTGCGGAACGACAAATAGCCCATAACGGGAAGCGTGGAAAGGGGACACGCTCCCCGCATGGGCTAAAAGATTATCCTACATGAAAAGCAAGGGTGCGGGTAATAAGGCGCACTTGCAGCCTGTTACGCATTTCCTCGTCCACATAGGAATAGGTATTGCCCGCGTCGTCTTTCAGCGTGCGGGTACAAAGTTTCGCTATGTAACCCTCGTAGTGCTTCAAGATCGCGCACATGGCGGTTGTGTCGCCGTTTGCCGCTGCGGAAATGACAGGGAACGGCAACAGATTTTCAGACTTCCTAACGGTATTCATCATCTGCTTTTCCCTCCAAATACTGTTTGATTTTCGCAAGCGCGGATTTCCTGTGCCGGAAAACCGTCGTGCGTACAACATTCAGCAGTTCGCCAATTTCCGCGTCGCTCATATCCAAGAAGTAGGACAAAAGGATAATGTCGCGTTTCCTTTCGGGCAAAGCGTTAAGGGCTTCGGCAAGCAGTTCATTTTTGACGAGTACATCAAAGCCGGACACTTGAAAACGGAAATAATCGCTTTCGTATTCGTCCGTTGTGAAAAGCTGCGCGAGTTCGCTTTCGCTCAAATCCGAAAAAGTAACTTCGCGTGCTGCGCGTTTCGCAAGAGTGCGGCGGTGGCTTTTCGCTTCGCCGACCAAAGTTTTCTTTGCTAATGCGTCGTACTGATGTTGTATTCTTTCCTTGTCGGAAGAAGATAGCTCCATAGAGTTCACCTCCTTCCCGCGTGGAGTAGAGGACGGGAGTTAAGGGCTTGTCCTCTCTGCCCCTTTCGCTCCGTACCCGTTCGGGAGATGGCTCTTGAGTGCGCTTTTCAGAAAAAAGTTGAAAAAAGCAAAATGCGCCCGTCCGCAAGACGCGGACGGGCGCAAAGGAAATGTAAGCAGTAGCTAAATGTATTGACAGTTCACATTCATAGCCGGAATATCCCGCTTGCGGAGCATAGCTTTTTTTGACCGCAAAGCATTAGGCGGGTTACAGTAAATAAAAATGGACACGGCGATACCTCCCCGATACCGCCGTATCCTTAAAAAAGGGCGACTTTAATACACTACCCGCAATCCATTCTATAATAGGGAACAGCGGCTTTTGCGCAATATTAAATAAAAAAGCCGATAACACATAGGTTTTTTGACCTAATGCGTTATCGGCTCTGCGTCTATGCGTCTGGCACTTTTAATCATTTTTTTTTGAATTTATTATATGTGTTAGCTAACTGTCCACAAGCCGCGTTAATCTCTCTGCCATGAGAAACTCTCATAGTAACTTCAAGTCCTGCTTGCTCTAATTGATGTTTGAATGCAACTATTTCCCGTTTCTGTGGTGCTTTAATTCTTGAATTGCTTGTTGGGTTGTATTGTAACACGTTAATCATAACTTTTTTGCCCCGAAACCATTTTGCAAGTTGTCTTACATCTGAGGGCCGGTCATTTATACCCGGTAAAAGCAAATACGCAAAGACAATTTTGCGATTATGCCTTTCAGAATAGGATAAGGCTTGCTTAACAACATCTTCAATAGCATATATGCGCATGTGAGGAATAATACGATTTCTTGCAGATTGTGTTGCTGCGTGTAAAGATATTGTCAACTGAATTTTAAGATGTTCCTCGCGCAATTTTTTTAATTGATCGACCGGACCAACTGTTGATATGGTAATGCCGTCGGTTGGAAAGTTGAGCCCATATCTATCTCGGAGAATATGGATTGCTTTTATCAAGTTGTCATAATTGAATAAAGGCTCTCCCATACCCATAAAAACGATACGGTTTACTTTTCGACGCAACAATATAATCTGTTGTACGATTTCTGACGATGTTAGATTACGAACAAAGCCATTTCGCCCGGACTCACAAAAAATACAACCAACAGGACAACCGACTTGTGTGCTCACGCAAACAGTTCCACCATCTCGCCGCTTGATAAAAACCGTTTCAATGTATTTGTTGTCTTTCAGTTCGTAAACATACTTTTCAGTATCACTGCTTTTGCAAATATTTTTTACCAACATTGATAGATTTTTTTTGCGTGGTAATTGCTTATATAATTCTTCATATAAGGCTTTTGCTTCATTCTCGCCAATAACTTCCGACATTTCTTTGTAAGTAAATCCGTATGGATCATTCCGTACTTCCGCAGGCGTATATTTAGGTAAACGTTTCATTTTTATATCCTTTCTTCTAAATAATAAAAGTTTGTTTTTCTGTATTTTTGATTACAATCTCTAATTTTTCTACATCAATGATATGCGTCAATTTGCATTTAGGGCAGAAAAGAGGAAAATCTTTTAATACAGTATTATGAAATACTTGAACTCTCGTCTTTCCGTTACAAATCGGACATTTTATCCAATATTTTTTAAGCATTATATTTCACTCGTCCTTTTTACACAAAAAAATGCAGGTCAATCCTCAACATGAGCATTGACCTGCATTTATAATGCACAGAGCAGTACAACAAAACTAAGGCATAGCTTGCACTATGTCTATACTATATCTATACGTCGTTAGTTTTTTGTATAGCATCCGCAAAATAAGCATGACAAAAAAGCCCATGTTGAAAATGGGAAAATCCTTTTTTTCAATGCTTATCTAATACGCATGCTATGCAACATAAACGCCGCCTCCTTTTACATAAATTTTATTTTATCAGAAAATCAGTCTACTGTCAATACACAACAGGAAGTATTTAACCTAATGATATGAATTGTGTGGACATATCCAAAAAGAAAGGTGAACTGTAAAATGTAACAGGGTGAATGAAAATGGCAAAAAGACCCGTACCATTGTACGACTTTAAGGCTTTCGGGGCAGCTATAAAAGCCGCGAGAAATGAATACGGCGAGAGCCGCAAAAAGGTAAGCGACGAGTTATATATTTCCCCGCGCTACCTTGCGAATATCGAGAACAAGGGACAACAGCCGAGTTTACAGGTATTCTATGACCTTGTAACCCGGTATCATATTTCGGTAGATCAATTTTTCTTCCCGAACAGCAATGCGGAGAAATCCACCGGGCGGCGGCAGCTTGACGCGCTGCTGGACGGTATGAGCGATAAAGGCATACGGATTGTAACCGCAACAGCAAGGGAGATAACGGAAGTCGAAAAAGCAGAGGATTAACCTCACAATATGAGAAATCGGGAGATTGCAGCGCATGGCGGCTGCAATCTTTTTTTGCGTCCAAAATCAAAGGAACGCGCAACAAATACCGCCTTTCGGTGGGGGTATGGAGTAGATAGCAAGCACAGCAAACGAGTACCCGTTTGCGGAAAATGCTTGTTGGGATAATCCCAAACCCTTATACCGAAAGGCGGTGCGGAAATGGAAAACCGAAAGAGAAATATACAGATGAAGTTTTACGTTACGGAAGAAGAAAAGCGGCTGATCGACGAGAAGATGAAGCAGCTTCCCATAAAGCAGTATGGGGCATACTTCCGTAAAATGGCGATAGACGGGTATATTCTTGTCGTTGACCGAAGCGACACAAAAGCATATATCCGGGAACTGCAAGCGGTGAGCCGGAACATCAACCAAATTGCAAAACGCGCCAATGCGACGGGGACGGTTTACAGGCAGGATATAGAGGACATTAAAAAGGCGGTGGACGAGATATGGCGGTTACAAAGACGCACCCTATTAAATCAACCTTAAAGGCTGCGATAGACTATATCTTAAATCCCGAAAAGACAGACGGGAAGCTGCTTGCGTCCTCTTTCGGCTGCGGGCTGGAAACCGCCGATATTGAGTTTGCATGGACGCGGGAAGCTGCCGGAGATCGCGGCACACATTTAGGGCGGCACTTGATACAATCCTTTGCGGTGGGAGAAACCACACCGGAAGAAGCGCACAAAATCGGCATGGAACTTGCCGGGGCGGTATTAGGCGGCAAGTATGAGTTTGTTTTGACAACTCACGTCGATAAAGACCATCTGCATAATCACTTGATTTTCAACGCGGTTAGCTTCGTTGACTACAAAAAGTACCATTCCAACAAGCAAAGCTATCACTTTATCCGGCGCACCAGCGACAGGATATGTAAAGAGCATGGGCTATCCGTCGTCGTACCGGGACAGGACAAGGGAAAAAGCTATGCAGAATACACCGCCGAAAAGCAAGGGACAAGCTACAAAGCAAAGCTGAAAACGGCGATAGATACTCTCATTCCCCAAGTGAAAGATTTTGACGAACTGCTGCGCCGCTTGCAGGAAATGGGGTATGAAATCAAACAGGGCAAATACATTTCCTTTCGCGCTGCCGGACAGGAACGGTTTACCCGCACAAAGACGCTCGGCGCGGCCTATACGGAAGAAGCGATAAAGGAGCGTATCAAGGGCGTGTATGTTGCCAAAACAAAAACGCTGCGGGAAGATAAGAAAATCCGGCTTGTCGTCGATCTTGAAAACAGTATCAAAGCCCAACAGTCGGCGGGCTATGAACGGTGGGCAAAAATCCATAATCTGAAACAGGCTGCTAAAAGCATGAACTTCCTAACCGAAAACAAGATTGAGTATTATAGCGAACTTGAAAGCAAGATAGCCGATATTATGACCGCTCATGACGCGGCGGCAAAGGCGGTTAAGGAAGTGGAACAGCGTATGTCTGATTTGTCGCTGCTTATCAAGCACACCACCACATACCGACAGTTAAAACCGATTTACGATGAATACCGAAAATCGCCGGACAAGGAAAAGTATCTGCGGGGGCATGAAAGCGAAATTATCCTGTTTGAAGCTGCGGCAAGGGCATTAAAGGAAATGCAGATAAAGAAGCTGCCCGATCTCGCCGCGCTGCGCAAGGAGTATAGAAGCTTAAACGACAGGAAAACCAAATTGTATGAAGATTATCGGCAAGCCAAGAAGCAAATGCAGGAATACGGCGTTGTCAAAAAGAACGTCGATAGTATTCTTTACCCGTCCCAAAGCAGGGCGCGGGAGCAGGAGCGATAAGGCGCAAAACATGGGGTGGCAAGTGGAATGTTAAGGGCTGAAAACGCCTGTGTTTCTGCGGCTTCCAGCGCATGAAAACGACATAGACGATAAAGTATATTCAAACCCGCAAAAACGGCTTTCTAATTGTCCACGCAAGGACAAAAAAAGAACAGGGGCGCGGTGCCGGAAATCGGCAACCGCGCCCCTGTTCTCTATGGGCTATTCCTCGTCGGTCAAGATAAACTCCCTTTCGGAAAACTCGCTTGCAGCTTGTTCACCGCTGCGGCGGCAAGCTGGCGCATATCCTCGTCCATGTAGGGCATGGCGGCAAGGATATTTTCAAGCGTTGTTTCCCGGCTGTCCTCGGCGTAGATCGCAACAATGTTTTCTTCCTCAATGGTAAAGCGGGTATTCATGCTATCAAACCTCCAAATCCTTTTTATGCTCTTTCTGTTTATCTTTCGGCTGCTGCGCCGCCTGTTTCTTGTATTCGTCCAGCTTCTTCAAAATGGACGGTTTTTTCTGCGGCTGTTCCCGTTTCTCGGCTTTTACCGCTTTTGCAAGGTCGGTAACGGAAATCGCTTCCCCCGCCTTTGCCCGCTGCTCAAAATCTGCAACGGTGGGCGTTTGCGGCGTATTGTTGATAAGCCCGTCAAAATTGTTGTCGTTCTGCTCTATGGTGTCCTCGACGTGCTTTAAGGGATTATCCCGCTGCGGCTGCTCGGCGGCTATGGCATAAGCCTGTGTGCCATTCCCCATAATGAGATACTTCCCGTCCTCCGACGCATGGTGAAAACCAAATCCCGCCGCTTCGATCTGTTCACGGCTCATATCGGTAATATGAAAATTGCCCCTCGGCGTTCTAACGGTTTCACCCGTCAAAAGGCTGTCGGGGGTCGCTTCCGGCTGCTGCTTTTCAAGCTGCCCGTCCTTGTAGGAATATCCTTGCGCCGCGATTGCTTCAAGGGTCTTGCCCGTAACGTCGCCATAAATCCGCTTGTCTGCGTCAACCAGCATTTGCAAAGTGTCTTGTACGGTGTCGGACAAGGCTTGCTGCTGTTCGGGCGGCAGCTTGTCAAATACGGGGGTCTGCTGCTCCTGCAAAAACTCCGGCACTTGCTGAAAACCGATACTGTCTACATAGTGGGCGGTGTCCTCGTCGTTCTGATGAAGCACAACAATGTCGGAAACGGAAAGGCTATGCCCCTTAAAGTCGGCGGGGTGGTCGATATTAAACCTTTCCCAAATGTCGCCCAGCGTCATATCCTTTGTAAGCGGTGCAGTATAGACGAGTTCATAATTTACCCGGTCAATGGTAAGTCCAGCCGCTTGCAGACGGTCATAAGGCTCAAAGCGCAAGTCCCTTGTTTCGTCCCCGCGCTTTAACTGATAAATGGAAAAGGTATCGCCCTGCTCCTGCTCGGCTTGCCGCTGCTGCTGCAACTCGGTAAAATGCCCCTCAATCTCGGTAATGAGTTCCTTTGCGGTGGTCTGTATTGTTTCAAGGGACGCTTTTAACTCGGTCATTTCCTTGCCGCTGCTCCAACCAGCCACATAGCCGAAAGAGTAATCGGAAGTATCAAGGCCGAAATGCTGGCAAACCGTATAAGCGACGCTTTCCGCTTCTACCTCGCAGGTATGGCGGTCAACGCGGTTTTGCTGCTCCGGCGGGGCGTTTAAGTCTACGTCGTGCAGCTTCGCATGGGCGATTTCGTGAATGGCGGTCTTTACCGCCTGTAATTCACTCACGCCCTCTTTGATTGCAATACGCTTGTCGGTCAAACTGAAATACCCATTTGCGCCGTTTGTGATCTGCTCAAATGCAATCGGGACGGGGGACGCTTTTTCAAGGGCGGCGAAAAAATCCTCGTACTGCTCCACATCGGCAAGCAGCGGTTTAACGGAAAGGTCGGGAAACTCCTTGCCCTCGGTCTGCGAAATATCAAAGACGGTTATAACCTTAAAGGCGGGGACGGTGATTTCCTTTTCTTCCTTTACCACTTTTCCCTCGCGGTCAAGCATGGGCTTTCTCGTTTCGGGGTCGATTTTATCAACCAGCTTTTTCACCTTGTAGGGCGCGGGGGCAAAGATTTTAATGCCTTTCTCGCCTTTCTTTACATGGCGGTCAAACTCCTTTTCCCATTGACGGAAGCCCATTACCAAATTGCCGCCCTGCATAGCAATTAGGATAGTGTTATTCAAACTATAATCATGGAACTTTGACATAGCGGTTAGAAACTCTTTGTAGCGGTCGCTGTCAAAAATCGCCTGTACGCCCTGTTCCAAACGCGCGGTGATCTCCTTTACCTTTTCGGCGGGCTTTTCGGAAGTAAGGATAATGGGGACGACGGGGCGGGGCTGCTGCGGCTCTGCGGCCTGTGCGTCTGCTTGCTGCGTTTCGGCTGCGTCCATATAGGCTTTGTCCTGTTCGCCGCGCTCCGGCTGCGGGTAACTCATAATGCGGTATTCTTCCGGCACTTCGCGCCCCTCAAACTGCCGTTCCCACTCGTCGCCGCTTTCCACGATATAGCCGTACTCGGTAAACGCGCCTTTTTCCTGCGCGGCAGCGTTCCTGCCAAAAGTAGAAAGGTCAATGCCGCCTTTCCATTCTTCGGGCATTTGTACCATGCCGGATTGATTTAAGTAATAGTCGCCCAAATCGTGGTAGTTATGTACTTCGGGGATATGGACGTAAAAATCCACGTTGTAGGTGAAGTCAATTACCTGTCCAATATTTGCAAGCCCGTTTTTCTGCTGCAAAGCTGCGTTCAGCTTGCCAACCTCGGCGGGGTCAAGCTGTTCGAGCCGCGCCGCAAGAAAATTGAGTTCGTCCACGTCGGCGGCGCATACCATTTCATAAGGCAAGGCAATATGTTTCTCCGGGTCGTCGGAATAGCCGCGAATGGAAAAATCCTGCGGGTTGTCGGCGGTAATGCCGACGTTCCGCATAGCTTCGTGCAACTGCTCCTTTGTGGCGGGCATATCCAACCAATAGCCGCCGGGGTCGCCCGCGTCAAAGCGGCTGCGGTTGCCTATCATAATAGAAAACTGTTCGCTCATGTGTTCACGCTCCTTTTCCTGCCCGGTATTTTCGGGGATAGCTGCCGCCTGTTGCTGCTGCGGGGGTTCTTCGCCCTCTATGGTGTAGTCCGGCATGAGCATACCGTTTACTTTGAAATAGTCGGCGTACTCCTGCGGGATAGGCGGGGAGATTTCCGTAAACAAGCGGTCATACGCTTTGATACGCCCATTCAGATATTTTTCCATAGCTGCCTTGTCGGTGAAAACCTTTCTATCTTGTCCGGCAATCTTCGCTTGGGTTCTGCTTGGGCTGTTGGTGCGCACGCTCCATGTAAGCGTCCATGAATACGGGATAGATTTCTGCGCTTCTTTGTCGTAGCGGGTATTCTCGTAAATGTAGTAATTCATCTGATATACCCGGTTGCTGCGAATATGGCGGTTATGCTCGGTGGTCTGCCACTCGTTAGCGGTGTGCTGGACGTGCGGCGTTCTCACATATTCAAGTGTTTTATCCAGCAAAAGCGTTCTTCCCGCCTGTTCTTCCCATGCGGCGGCGCGTTCTTTAAGGTCGTCAAAAATCGCCTGTTCTGCCGCCGCGCTTTCGCTGCGCATGGAAAGTAGCTGCGCAATCGGCAAGGAAGCATAAGGGGCAATCTCCCTGTCCTTTGCTTCAAAATATATCCGGCGTTCTATCCGCATGGTTTCGGCGGCTTCTAATTTGTCATGGTCGTATGAGGAATACGGCATATTCTTTCATCACGTCCTTTCTCGGTCATATAAGGGTTTGGGACTATCCCAACAAGCAAAATGCCCGCGCTCTCTATGGGAAGCGCGGGCATTTCTCGCAAACGGGTACTCGTTTGCTGTGCTTGCTATGTAGTTGTTTTTATCCGTAAACGCCTGTTTCTCTCGCTTTGGGCTTTCTGTCTGCGGCGTATCTTTGCCGCGCAATCGGGGCAGTATTTCGCCCGGTTGCTGCCCGCCGCAAACGTGCTGCCGCATACCGCGCAACGCTTCAAATCGGTTTCCCCGCTGCGGGTGATCTGTTCGCAAAGCTGCCTGTCGGCGGGTAATACCGCTTCGCGGAAATAGCGGCATAGCAGCGAATAGCTGATACTCTGCACACAAACGCAAGTTTCCCCGTCGTCCAGCAGCAGACAATTCCCGCAATCGTTGTTTGCACAAGCGGCGCGGGTCATTTTCTTTACGGCGCGGTATTGCTTTTCATCAAGCCTTATCATTTTCGGTTCTGCTCGACGCGGAAGTTTACATACTTGCCGCCTGTGTCGGCAAGCAGCACAACTCCGTCAAAGGTCTTTCCCGTCTTGGTCGAGTACATACCTTTGATTTTTACCTTTCCGTCTTTCAAAAGGGCGGCGGCAATCGCCTTTGTGAAAGCCTTTTTGCGCTGCTCAAAAAAGCGGTCATTCTTCCACATCACAAAGCTGCAAGCCCTGTCGGAGCAGTAAAAGTTTTTCTTGCCCTCGTAAACCGCCGCGCCGCAACGGGGGCAAGTGCCGATTGCTTCCCGCTGCGGGGTAAACAGCTTCGCTTTATCCTCGGAAATCGCGGAATAGGTCTTGACAAGCCCCGCTGTCATTTCCTCAATCCCGCGCATGAAGTCGGCGGGGCTGTCGCTGCCCTTTGCAATCCCGGTAAGGCGCGTTTCCCATTCTGCCGTAAGCTGCGGGGACGTAAGGCTGTCGGGCAGAATAGCGACAAGGTTATACCCGTCCTTTGTGGGGATTAGCTTTTTGCCCTTGCGCTCGGCAAAGCCCGCGCTAATGAGTTTTTCAATGATACCCGCCCGCGTCGCGGTGGTGCCTAACCCTTTGCGCTCCGCGTCCTCCGGCGTGTCCTCCTTTCCCGCACTCTCCATAGCCGAAAGTAACGTATCTTCGGTAAATGCCTTTGGGGGCTGCGTGTAACGTTCGGAGATCTCCGCTGCCGGATTGTCAAAGGTCTGCCCCTCGGCAAGCGGGGGTAAAACCGCTTCCGGCTCTGCGTCCTCGTCCTGTTCCCCGGACGCGGCGCGGGATAGTCTTTCAATCTCGCGCCAACCCTCGCAAAGCGTCGTCCTGCCCTTTGCGGTAAAGGTATAGCCGCCGCAAGTGAAAACCGCCGTAACCGCTTCATACTCATAGGGCGCGGCAACGGCGCAAAGCAGTTTTGCGCACACAAGGGTCATTAGCTTTTTCTCACTTTCGGCAAGGGAAGAAAAGCCCGTTTTCACAAACTCCGCTGTCGGCAAAATGGCGTGATGGTCGGTTACTTTGCTGTTGTCGCAAATCCTCGCAAGGTCGGCTTGCAGCTTCACGCCCTGCATAAAGGGGAGAGCAGCGCAAAGGCCGGTGATAAGTTCCTTTGTGCTGCCCTCCATATCGGAAGTGATATATTTGCTGTCGGTGCGGGGATAGGTCAAAAGCCGTTTTTCATAAAGGGCTTGCGCATAGTCAAGGGTCTGTTTCGCCGTAAACCCATACAAACGGTTTGCTTCCCGCTGCAAGGCGGTGAGGTCAAACAGTTTCGGCGGGGCTGCGGTCTTTTTCTCTTTTTTAAGGGAAGTACAAACGGCCTGCGATTTCTCGCAAGCCGCTTTCATCTGCTGCGCTGCCGCTTCGTCGTTCAGCCTTTCGGACAAAGCCGAAACACCGCCCGCGTCCAGACGGACAACATGATATTTTTCTTTCTTAAAGCTGCTGATTGCATAGTCGCGGTTTACCAGCATAGCAAGGGTGGGCGTTTGCACTCTGCCGACATTCAATGTTTTATGGTAGAGGATAGAGAAAAGGCGGGTCGCGTTAATGCCAATGAGCCAATCGGCCTTTGCTCTGCAAAGCGCGGATTGATAGAGGTTGTCATAGCCGCGCCCGTCTTTGAGATTTGAAAAGCCCTCGCGGATTGCACTTGCTTCCATGCTGCTAATCCAAAGGCGGGAAAAGGGCTTTTTGCAATTCGCCTGTTCATAGACAAAGCGGAAAATGAGTTCCCCCTCGCGCCCGCTGTCGCAAGCATTGATAATCTCGGTAACGTCGCTGCGGTGCATAAGGTCTTTGAGAATGGAAAACTGCTGCTCCTTGCCGCTGGCAACAATAAACTGCCACTCCTGCGGGACAATGGGAAGATCGTCGTACTTCCATTTACGGAATTGTTCATTGTAGGTCGCCGCGTCTGCAAGGCTAATCAAATGCCCGATACACCACGACACAAGGTAGCCGCCGCCCTCAAAATATCCGCTGCGCTTTTCATTCGCGCCCATAACGGCGGCAATCGCCGCCCCGACGCTCGGTTTTTCTGCAATTACAAGTTTCATAGATTATCGTCCTCCTGCTCGGTCTGTTCGGTTTCGACTACTTCCGTTTCCTCGTCGTCCTCGTCAAAATCAAGGTCGTCAAGGCTGCTGCTGCCTTTCGCCGCGTCCTTTTTGGGCTTCAAAATCTTAAAGTAGTAGAACGCGCCGCCGCCCGCTGCGGCAACAAGCAGCACGACAAGCAGAATACCCATGCCGCCGCCTTTTTCTTCTTCCGGCGGCTGCTCGGTTTCTTCCGGCTCCGGCTCGGCTTCCACACCCGCGCACTCGCTCATGTTGACGCTGCAAACCGGGCAAGCGGTGTTGACGCTTCCGGCAACGCATTTATCGGTGCAGCTACAAACGGGGGCTTCGGTCTGCCCGTCCTCCATAAGGGCGGTTAAATCCGCTTCGTCCACTTGGTTAAGGAAATGGACGGTATTTTCCCCGTCCTCGGCGCGGTCAATGATGATGTAAAAATAGTTGCCACTTTTGGTAACGACGGTGATAAACTGCTTGTCGCCGGACGCTTCACCCGTTATATCGTCCACAAGGGACATATTCCCGTCCGGGGTAAGGGGCTGCGGCTCATAGCCGCCCGTCGTTTCTTCCGGCTCGGTTTCCGGCGCGGGGGTTTCCTCGGTTACGGGGGTAGGCGTGTCGTCGCTTTCATCGCCACCGCCCGCATAAGCGGTAACAGAAAAGCCGCACATGATAACCAGTGCGGCAAGCAATACGGTAAACTTTCGGATTATCTTTTTATTCTTCATTGTCGTTGTCCTCCTGTTCGGCGGGGTAAGTGGCTTCCGGCTGCGGCAAGGTGATTTCGCCGCTGGCGTAAGCGGAGAGGAACGCGGCAAGCTGCGTCCCGTCAAGGTGTACCGCCTTTACCATTTGCACGATCTGCGCGTTTTCTTCCTCGACTTTCTGCGCTTCAAGGTCTTTCAGCTTCTTTTGCTGTTCAAGGATTTTTGCCCTCGTTTTCTCAATATCCCTTTCGATACGGTCAAGTTTCGTGTTCGCCATAGTCATTTACTCCTTTCCAAACTGTTCTTTCCATGAATAGCTGCGCCCCAATCCCTTAACGGTTTTAAGATAGGGCATAGCGTTTTCTTCCAAAGTCGCCGCCCGGTTAAATAGATCGGGATAGTGTTCTTTGAGATATAAAATCTCTTGTTTCTTCATGCTCGGACAAAAGAAACAGGACGATTTACCCGGCTGCGGCAATCCTGCCGCTTTGATTTCCCGGATACAATCGTCCCTGTTCCAGCCCCATTCTTCAATGAGGGGGTAGCGGTTATGATATTTTTTGTCGGCTTCGTTGTACTTGCGGGAATGTTCATACCGTTTCACTTCTCCCGCGTCATAGCCGATATAGCGGTTGACTTTCTCGCCGCGCTGCCATACTTCGCGGCAAGGCGCATAGTGGTTGCAAAACTTTTCCTGCGGTGCGATTTTGTGTTTCTGCGAACAACGCTTATGCCCGTAGGCAATCGACGGGAGCGTATGAGAGCGCAAGCACTCGGTTTCAAGAGATAGGCGGTTGCCGTAGCGGTCAACATACTGCACAACGGTAATCTGCGGCATACCGTGTTCCGCAAGCCATTGATTGATTATCTCGATAAATTGATAGGTATGCGGGTGTTCCGCGCCCGTATCGGCAAAGGTGATAAGGTCAATCGGGATTTTGTGCTTGTATAGGCCAATAAGTAAGGCGGCACTATTCGTGCCGCCGCCAAAAGATACAATATTCATTTTTCAACTCCTTTTAATTGTAATTTAACCGCCCGTAGGCGTAAAAGTGGGATTGCCAATAGCTGGTGTCCAGCTTTGAATACTGGATAGGGTCGCCACAATGCAGCATGACGGGGCTTCCGTCCCCGTCCTCGCCCACATAAATCCCCACATGGGAAACGCCGGGGGTGTCGTATGTACCCGTAAAGAACACCAAATCCCCCGGCTGCGGGTTAGAAACAGGGGTTGAGATGTTGTAAAGCCCTTGCGCCCCAAGTCTGCCCGTATTGTATAGGCCGCTGTTCGTCAACACATAACTCACAAAGCCGCTGCAATCAAAAGAGGTTTCCGGGGTGCTGCCGCCCCACACATAGGGAAAACCGACGTATTTATCTGCTTCCTCCATGAGCCGCGCAAACTTTTCATCGGAACCCAGCAGCGCGGCGGGTACTTCATAATCGGCGGGCGGGTTTTCATAGTATTTAGACACATAGCCGGATTGCGGGAAAAGGTCGGGTCTGTTTCCCAGCGACGACATATACATAGCGTACATGGATAGCTGTTCTTCGCCCATGATGTAAACGGGGACATGGGAGAGGTTGAAGTTTTCCAAATCCACATGAAGAATGTAATAGTTATAGGGGACTTCAACCGTATAGGGGTTGCCCTCGCTGTCCGTCCTTGTTTCGGTGCGGTAGCGTACCTGTACTTCTTCCTCGACCGTCAAGATATACTGTTTCTCAAAGAGCATTTCAAGGGTGCTTTGCACTTCATCGAGTGTAAACACGCCCTCATGCCACGCGGAAAGGATAGAAATTAGCACATAGGGGTCATGCTCGATCTCGTCCGCGTTTACCCGGTATTCGTCATAGCCGGGGTATTCGCTTTCGATATTGTCCAGCATATCTTGTAACTCGGCTTCCATAGCGGCATACGCGCTTTCCGCGCCCGTTATATCCGCGTCCTCGGAGAGATAGGACGACGCAATCAAGCCGCTGCCGCTGTTGCCGCCAAAGAGGGAGCAAGAGGACAGCCCGCCGAAAAGCAGCAGCACGATAAAGGCAATCCCGCCCACAATCAAGCAGCCTTTCCAATGCCGGACAACAAAGAACGTCGCCCGTTTGGTTTCCTGCGCGGTTTTCTTCGCCGCCTTTGCGGTGGCTTCAGCGGTTTTTTTCGCTTTGCCGCCCGCTTTCAGCGTTTTTGCATACTGCTTTTTAATGCGCTGCTTCTGCCAAAAACGGGAAATGGGGTTGGAGTGCGCAAGCGCGGGGTTATCGTGCAACGCCTTTTGATAGAGAAAATCTGCGTTTGCCTTTACCGCTTGTTTTTCCGCTGCCGCCGCTGCCCGGTAGGGTTTCAGCTTATGGCTGCGTATGCCGCGTTTTACTGCCCGCGTCGTCATGCCGCCCGCTTTCTCGCCCACAAGTTCTATCCTGTGTCCGCTTTCCACACCGACGTTTTCTTTCTCTACCTCGTAGATTTTCCCATGTACGGTACTGTTTAACTCCTGTGCCGGACGGGATAAGGGGTTATGCCGCAACTTGCCGTTTGGGGGCTTATCCGTCTTTTCAAAGGAAAGGCGCGTCTTTGCCTTGCCTTTCGCTTCGTCAAAAACGCGCTCTTTTGTGATTTTGGTCTGTTTGGGGATAGCTGCCCGCGCTTTGTCTAAACGGTCAGCCGCCGTATCGGATTTTTTGATTGCCTTTTGCAGGTCCGGCGTTGCCCGTTCCGCTTCGGAAAACTGCAAGCGGGAAGAATGGGTTTTAGGCTGCGTCGCGTCAAGGGCTTTTTTCTCCGCGCCTTTTGCTGCGTGTCGCTCAATCTCTGCGCCGATATGCTGCACAACCTTTTCCGCTGCCACCCCTGCGGGGGCTGAATAGTTTTCTTCCTGCGGCCTTTCGCTGATACTGGACGTTTCGCCCGTCGTGAGGTTTTCCGCAACCGCACCGTCGCGGGTCATTTTTTGCGTTACCTTGTCGGGGGCTTTCAGTTCCTTGCTCAATCTTCATCACCTCCAATCCGCTGTTTTGCAAGTTCGCAATAGTCGGGGTTTAACTCAATGCCGATATAGCGGCGGTTAAGCCGTTTTGCTACCATGCCCGTCGTGCCGCTGCCGAAAAACGGGTCAAGCACAATCCCGCCGACAGGACAGCCCGCCAAAATGCACGTTTCCGCAAGTTTCGGCGGGAACGCTGCGAAATGCCCGCCATGATAGCCGACATTGTTAATCTGCCAAACGTTGCGGCGGCTGCGGACGGGGGAAATCATTTCGTCGGTGTATGCGCCTTTCCTGCGGGGACGGTTGATTTTCTGCGGCTGGTTTTGCCCCGGAACGGTAGCGGCATATTTGTTGCCTTTCCCAACTCCGCTTTTCAGCCGTACCGCCGTTGTGGGGGCTATCGGCTCGGCTACTGCTTGCCAATCATAGTAATATTTCTTTGACTTGGTAAGCAGAAACACATATTCATAGCAGCGGGTCGGCCTGTCCCGCGTGCTTTCCGGCATGGGGTTTGTTTTGTGCCAAATGATAGAACTGCGCAAATACCAACCGTCGCCCCGCAAGGCGAGGGCTACAAGCCACGGAATACCAATTAAATCTTTGGGCTTGCAGCCGGGGGCGCGGTGGTTAAACGCCACTTGCTGCCCGTTCCTGCCTTTGGGGTATTTGGGGTCTTGGTGGTCGGCTTTGCTGCCTGTGCCGCAATAAGTGTCCGCGATATTCAGCCAACAAGTACCCTCCGGCGTAAGCACCCGCTTTACCTCATGGAATACCGCCGTAATACGGGAAACATATTCCTCCGGCGTTGCTTCCCGTCCGATCTGCCCGTCTGCGCCGTAGTCCCGCAAGGCATAGTAGGGTGGGGACGTTACGCAACAATCAACTGCATTTTCCGGCAAGGTTTGAAGCACCTGCAAGCTGTCGCCGCAATAGATTTTGTCCATTTCTATCCTCATGCCGACACCTCGCCGGGTTTGGTCGTCATTACACGATAGAGTTCCGTATCTTGCGGGAAACGGTCAATAAAGGGCAAAATCACGTTGCCATAGAAGATAAGCCCCTCGCCCGCGTCGGAATGGGTTACATAGGTCATTTGCTGCTGCGAAATGTTAAGCTGCTTTGCAAGGATTTCCCTGTCGCCCTGGGCTTGGTTGAGCATATACACAAAATCGCTGTTTTCAAAAATGTTCTCCACCTCGCGGGACGATAACAAATCTTTCACGTTTTGGGTGATACCTGTCGGAATACCGCCCCATTTTCTAAAACGCTTCCAAATCTCAACGCTGTACGCTGCGGTCTGTTCCTCTTTGAGCAGCAAATGAAACTCGTCGATATAGTACCGCGTCGCCTTGCCTTCGCTGCGGTTTATGGTAACTCTGTTCCAAACTTGATCTTGGACAATGAGCATACCGAGTTTTCGTAGCTGGGTGCCGAGTTCTTTAATATCAAAGCAGACAAGGCGGTTGTGAATGTCAACGTTTGTTTGGTGGTTAAACACGTTCAAACTGCCATTTACATAGAGTTCCAATGCCGACGCGATACGCTGCGCTTCCTTTTCCGGCTGCTTCTTGATTTCATTGTAGAGGTCGCCCAAAATCGGCATATTCTCCGGCTTCGGGTCTGCAAGGTAGCTGCGGTACACGCTGATAACGGCGCGGTCAATCAAAGTCTTTTCAACCGCTTCCAGCCCGTTTTTGCCGCCCATAATCAACTCGCAAAAGGAAAGGATAAAATCGCTCTTTAAGGCTATGGGCGTGTCGCCCTCGCTGTAATTGAGGTTTATATCCATCGGGTTAATGTACTGCGTGCTGTTCTGCGAAACCTTGATAACCTGCCCTTTCAGCCGTTCCACAAGGGGGTAATATTCCGCTTCCGGGTCGCAAATGATAATATCGTCTGCGGTAATGAGAAAAGCGTTGGTGATCTCGCGCTTTGCCGAAAAACTCTTGCCGCTGCCGGGTGTGCCGAGTATCAAGCCGTTAGGGTTCTTCAGCCTTTTCCTGTCGCACAAAATCATGTTATTCGATAATGCGTTTAAGCCGTAATACAACGCTTCGCCGCTTTGGAACAGCTCTTGTACCGTAAAGGGGACGAAAATGGCGGTGCTGGAAGTCGTCAAGCCCCGCTGGATTTGGATTAGGTTTTCGCCCAATGGGATAGAGGACATAAGCCCCTGTTCCTGCCGGTAGTCAAGGCGGGTGAGCATACAGTTGTATTTCTGTGCGATACTTGCGGCCTGAAATACGTCGTTGTCCAATTTCTGCTTTGTGTCTGCCACATTCAAAACTAACAGCGTAAGCAAAAACATTCGCTCGTTCCGGCTCTGCAAATCCCGCAAAAGGTTTTTCGCTTCGCCGCCGTAGGTGGCAAGGTCGGACGGAATTATATCCATATCGTAGCCGCTGCGGATTGCCTTTTTCTGTTCCTCGATTTTCATACGGTCAAGGTCGGTGATTTTCCGCTTGATCGTCTTGATCGCTTCGTTGTGGTCGATACTCTGAATGTGCAGATTGACGACAATCCCGTTTTCCGCTTCCATGAAGTCGGCAAGCATACGGTCTGAAAGTTCCGGCGCGGCAATCTGCAAAAAGGAAACCGCGCCAAACTTCCCGCCCATTTGAAACATTCGCCCGTCGCCAAAACGGAAAGAGGACGGGGCAATAAAGTCTTTGACGGAAAGGCCGCTTACGGGTAGCCATTCCCACGCAAAGTTGAAGCGTTCCCCGTCCGGGTGGAAAAGCCCATGCAGCACTTCAAGCCGCTGCTTCCCGTCCAATACCCGCGCCGCCGCGCCGATCACCTTAAAATGGTTGAGGGTGTCCGTTTCGATACGGGCAAGCCGCGCCCGCGCCGATTTAATATCTTTTGCTTCAATGGTAAAGGTGAGAAACTTTGTCTTGATAAGCCCGTTGTTGCCGCGTTCAAGCTGTGTTTGCAGCATTTCGGTGTATTCGGCTCTGATACTGTCAAAGTCGTCATTCTGTGGGGCAATCGTGATACTGCTCTTGAAATCCTCCTTGTTCGCATGGCGGCTGATTAAGGAAAGCTGCACACTGATAGAAGCGTCAAAAGAGTTATACATATCGCAAAGGGCTTCAAAAATGGCGGTCTTGTCGTCCGGCTGCGCAAGCTGATAGTTAATATCTTCAAACTCAATGCACTTGGAATACCGCCCGTTTGCAAGGCGGCAAATCCCGTCCTTATACATTCGTTCAAACGGTATGCTGTCCTGCGCCGTATGGGGCTTCCCGTCGCCCTTTGACTGCCGGATAAGCGCGTCGATCTGTTTCTTTTCCTGCCGCGTAAGTTTACGCTTTTTGTTTTGGGTCTTTCCCTTTTCCTTTGACAATCGCCCGTACCTCCTTATCTAATCGCTCCTGCCGCGCAAGGGCGGTATAAAAATTGTTGGTCTGATAAGGTCGCTCTTTGGGGCGAAGAAACTTCACTTCCACAAATTGCCGTATAATCACTTCCAGCGGTTGCCCGTTCTTCTCGTACATAGCGAGTAGGAACATGGGCAGCATGGCAAGCACCATGCACAAAGCCGCCGTTGTCGTTCCCGCGCTGTCCTTTGTCAAAAAGAATAGCGGTAGCCCGATAGCCACCGCCGCGCCGAAACAGAGTAATTGTCTTTTGGTAAGGTTGAACATTACCTTGCTCTTGATTTTGGTTAAATCCTTTGGGACGGTTACATACGCCATTTCAAACCTCCTTTCCGGCAAACCGTATGTCGCTTTTGATTTCATTTCCCCATACGTCCCAACCAGGGGTATGCTGCCTTGCAAACAGTTCAATACGCGGTAGGTCGCCCATAAGGGCAAGTATCTTTTCCCGCGTTATATCCGGCTTTTTGCTGTGCTGCTCAACAGGGGAAATAATAAATTGATGTACCTTGTTTGATTGTCGCTTCGGGTGTCCTTTGGTAGCAAGCAAGCAGATTTCCGCATTTCCTCGCGTCCAAAAGCCCAAGCCATAAAACCAAGTGGGCGATTTCCGATTTTGCTTTAACCATACAAAGGCAACGGATTTATAGGTAAATCCCCAAGCCTTGATTAACTGCAACGCTTCTTTAAGCTGCGGGAACGTCGCCCATAGGAATAAAATACAGTCCTTATCCGCAATTTCTTTGACGGGTAAAGCGCAAAGTTCCTCAATACTCATAGTGGGATAGTGCTTTTCCGCTGCGCCCTGTACCTTGCTTCTCGCGTATCTCCAAGGGGGATCGGCGTAAATGATTTTGTATTTCTTCATCTGCACCCCCTTAATGCGCGCTGAATACGGATTTTGCAAGGCTTCCCGTTTTGAAAAGCGTAAAACACAAGAGGACGGTATAGCCCATGCAAGACCAGATCGCGCCGGATATGTCATCGGTTGCTGCGATTGTCTGTATCAAAACCGCATAAATACCGACGCACACAAGAATTAGAAAAGCCTGAAAACCGAGGGCAAGCAAGGATTTTAAGTAGTTCTGTCCCATGCCGCCCCATTCACGATTTACCATTGTCGCAACGGGGATAGGGGCGATACTCGTTACAAGGTATATTTCAATCATGCGCCCGTACACCACCAGCATGATACAGATAGACAACGCTTTCATGGTAAGCCCCACAAAGAGTGATTGAAACCATAGCCCCAAAAGCCCGCCGACGCTCATAGCGTCCAGCTTTGCTTCTATATCGGTGATAACGGTTGCAATATCTATGCTTGTGTCGGATAGGATAACGCCC
>ENA-OPSF01000986-OPSF01000986.1-human-gut-metagenome-genome-assembly--contig:-NODE-986-length-23661-cov-5.858341_pt1 | contig 23661 bp, 25 predicted proteins | sample MGYA00241452_ERZ501896 | MGnify/ENA primary metagenome ERZ501896 (study PRJEB25962, sample SAMEA2042111) | human gut metagenome | biome: human gut; feature: human-associated habitat; material: faeces... | reverse complement strand
CAAGCATTTTATTTACGGCATCTGCCCAGTTTGCCCGCCAGATGGCATTACCGTTATGTTGGAACGACTGTCGCTAAAATAATGAAAGAAGAAAATTTATGTTTGGAAGAATATTTAGAAAAATATAAATAAAAACAAAAGAAAATCCTAACTTTTTTTATAGTAGAATTGTTATATTTTTTAGAAAACAGAGGGAGGCAAATTTGCGAATGGAATACAAAACTGATTCTTTGTTAGTACATCTAGCAAGAGCAGGAGATGAAGATGCGTGTGAAAAACTGGTCAAAAAATATTACTCAAGTATATATCAATATTGTTTGCTACATATCAATGATCCCTATGAGGCAGAGGATTTGACACAAGAAGTGTTTACACGTTTCTTTTCCAATTTATATAGATATAAAGAATATGGAAAAGTTAAGAATTATCTTTATACAATTGCCGGAAATACCGTTAAAAATTATTACAAAAAGAAAAAAGATATTCCATCAGAGGAACTGCTAAAATCAGAGGACAGTAGTAAAAATCATGTAGAAGAGCTAGGAGTCCGATTAACTATTGAACAGGCAGTGAGAAAGTTACCGGAAGAAATTAGAGAAACGGCAGTTTTATATTTTTTTCAAGAATTGAAGCAAAGAGAAATTGCAGAATTACTTCACATAAAACTTTCGCTTGTAAAATATCGAATTGGAAGAGCAAAAGAACTTTTGATGAAAGAGTTGGAGGTGAAAAACTATGATGAAATATAAGCAACAAATAAAGGAATATAAAGAGGAGATTGAAAAAAAATATGTAAGGATTGAAGCAGAAAACAGAACAGTAAAAGCATGTCAGAATATTTTGTCAGAGTCAATTTTATCGAAACAATCGCATAGAACATCTTATTTTGAATTTTTGTATGAGCAGACAAAATTCATAAAAAAAAGATGGTGGATTTTACAAGGTTGTATTCTTATGTGTCTATGGATATGGTTGAGTAATTATACGTCAGACATAAAAGATATGATGAGGATTATGGGAATATCTGCCACCATATTTGTGGTTCTGATTGTCCCGGAAATTTGGAAAAACAGAAGAAATGGTGCGATTGAGATTGAGCAGGCGTCTTATTACACATTGCGTCAGATTTGTACAGCAAGAATGTTAATGTTTGGAGTAGTGGATCTGGTGATCGTTATGGTGTTTTTGGCAATTACATATCAAACAACAATACTCTCGTTAAGTGATTTGGTGGTTAATTTTCTGCTTCCAGTAAATGTTTCATGTTGTATATGTTTTCGTGTATTGTACAGCAGATGGGAAAAATCAGAATATATAGCAGTGCTTTCCTGTCTGGTATGGGTTGGTTTATGGATGATGATTGTTGCAAATGATGTTATTTATCAGAAAATTGTAACTCCGGTATGGGTGGCTATGCTGATATTAACTTTTGTATATTTTATTTTTTGTGTTCAGAAGTCATTGGTATTTGATGAAAAAATTTTGGAGGATTACACGTATGAAATTAGAATTTAAAAATGTAACAAAACAATACGGAGAAGTAAATGCTGTTAATAAAGTGAATTGTGTTATGGAAAAAGGAATTTATGGACTGCTTGGAGTAAATGGAGCAGGAAAGACCACATTAATGCGTATGCTTTGTACGATTGTTCAACCATCAGAAGGACAAATATTATGGAATGGTAAAGATATATGGAAACTAGGAGGTGAATACCGAGAAGTTCTGGGATATTTACCACAGGATTTTGGATATTATCCAGATTTGACCGTATATGATTATATGATGTACATTTCTTCTATAAAAGGGTTAAAAATGCCGTTTGCCAGAAAAAAAGTGAAGCAATTATTAAATCAAGTAGGAATGGAAAAATTCAGTAAAAGAAAAATGAAGAATTTGTCTGGAGGAATGGTTAGACGTGTAGGAATAGCACAGGCGATGTTAAACGATCCGCAAATTCTTGTCCTGGACGAACCTACCGCTGGATTAGACCCGAATGAAAGAATACGTTTTCGTAATTTAATTAGTGAATTGTCGGAAGAACGTTTGGTGCTCTTGTCTACACATATTGTATCGGATATTGAGTACATTGCGAATAACATTATGTTAATGAAAGATGGAGAACTTTTTTATGCAGGTACTGCGGAAGATTTAGTATCTTCTATGAAAGAAAAGGTATGGCAATGTAATGTTTCGAGAAGTATGATAGACAAATATATGAATGAATATTTGGTTGGAAATATAAAAACAACAAAAACCGGAGCAGAGCTTAGAATTATTTCAATAGAAAAGCCAACAGAAGATGCTGTGGCTGTAGAAAAAAATCTGGAAGATGCATTTCTATTTTATTTTGGAGAAAAATCGGAGGAAAAACAAGATGCTTAAATTAGAATTAAAACGAATTTTTTCAAAGAAAATTAATGTATTTGCAATCGGATTGGCATTGATACTTGCTGTCATTTTTAGCGGATTTGCAGTTACAAGTAATCGCTATGTGGATGAGAATGGAAATGCTAGTACTGGAATTATGGCAACAAGAAAACTTACAGATAACAGACGAGCATGGAAAGGTACATTGACAGAAGATGAACTTGGAAAAGTTATAGAACAAAATAAAAATGCGATGACACAATCCTCAGAAGAAAATGCGATTTACGGAACGACATTACAACCGATAGATGATATTAGGGGTTTTATAATATCGGTATTAACACCAGATTCAGAATATGATGAAAGTGTTCTGAATCAAATTACAGAAGAAAATGTGCAAGAGTTCTATGACACTTATCATAAAAATATGGAAAAGATGGCAGAAGAATATGGAAAGACTGCTGTTCAGAAAAAATACTTGGAAAAGAAATATAATGAAATAAAATTACCAGTAGAATACGAATCTTATAGTTCGTGGGATACTATGATTATGTATGTAGAAACGTATTCTATTATTCTGGCAATCATAGTTGGTTTTATTTGTGCTGGAATATTTGCAGATGATTTTCAGACAAAAGCAGATGCAGTATTTTTCTCTACAAAGTATGGACGTACAAAAGCTGTTAAAACAAAAATACTGGCAGGAATAGTTACGACAGTTATGATTTATTGTATGGGAATTATATTACTTAGTGTGATTTGTTTTGGAATTATGGGAACCAGTGGTATGAATACACCCTATCAAATGTATCAGGCATATAGTATTTACATTATGTCATATGGACAATACTATTTGTTGACAGTTGTATGTGGATTTATAGCCAGTATGCTGGCGGCTGTAGTGTCTATGTTAGTAGCGGCTAAAATGCATACAATTAGTGTCGCTGTTTGCATTCCGTTCTTTTTATATTGCTTATTGCCATTTATAGGACGGGCACTTTCTGGGTATACAACGCTTTTCAATTTGATACCAACAATTTTGACAAATGTACAGGCAAGTGTAAAAGTCCCACTTATTTATCAGATTGGGAATTGTGTATTTCGACAAATTTCGCTTGTAATGGTAATGTATACAGTGATGGCAATAGCCTTACTGCCTTTTATTTATAAGAGTTTTCGCAGATACGGAAATAAGTAAAAATTGTATTCATACTCATGAAAAACAAAGTAAGTAAAATATTTTCTGGAAAAATCAAAGCATAATTTAAAGACTTAAGGCGGGCAAGTTGCCCGCCTTAAATTGCACGTATTATGTTAAAAGACCGGATAGAGTTTTTCCAATGGAAAATCCAATCTGTGGATATAACTCCTGATCAAGAAAATGCGGATATTTTTAAATTGATTGTGTCAATTTACAATCAATTTCTATTCAATGTGGTTTTCCGGCAGGTTCTGTAAAATAAGCTCAGATCAAAACAATAACGGGAGGAGCTTATGCAACAGAATATTGAATTTGAGCGGTGCATTGATTTTCTGGTACGGATGATTGATAAGTACGGCGAAGAAGTCCTCCGGGAGTTGGAGGAAGAAAAATAGAATAAAGAAGAAAAAACAGCATAGAATACTTCTTTTCATAGCATTTGTAAGACCGTCGAAGTCTCCTTTTCACAGGTTCGGCTTGCTATTCTCCATCGGAAACAGAGTCTTTCTTTTTTTAGACTTACCAGAAATCATTTCATGCCCAGAATAGATAGCTATGATCATGCAGAACAGAGAGCTACAAGCAAAATACTTATGAGCGGATTTCATATTTTTATAGCCAGTATAAAAGATTCCAAACATTGCTGCCGATGCACCAAGTGACCAATATTTATGTGCTTTCATCTTAGATTTCTCCTGCGTTTTTTTATTATGATTCAGTTTTTTTCTTTTATTTATAAAGAAATGAGGAACACATCTGTATATAGCGAGATGGTTCCTCTTTTTGTTATGCGGTTTTTTGTACAGCCAGCGCTTCGATTTCTTCTAAGGTCAGGTCTGTAAAAGCGGCAATATCTTCGTAAGTGAGTTTACCGGAGGCCAGCATACGTTTAGCAATTTCAATGCGTTCAGCTTTTCGCATATTTTCCATCTCTCTGCACATAGTCAAAACTCCTTCCTCATCTTCTTTAAAATAACGTACTCTGTCAGCAAGGATTTTATAATACATGTCTTTCGGATTGGTACAGGAAAAATCGTGCATTAGTTTTCCGAGTTCTGTTTCATCTTTGATTTGGGAATTTATATAAATAATATGAGCTTCATCACCGAATGGTTCACCGGTTTCCTGGATGATGCGGTCAACATGATAAATTGGAAGCCCGGCTTTTAATACATCATTTTCGGTAATAAAAATCACATAGGTTTCAGTGAGAGCATCATATTTATCGCCAGCTTCAGTTATATTGGCATCTATAAGACTGCTATTGTATCTTGCACGTTTTGCATCAGCACCACGATCACTTCTTTGAATTTCTATATTATAAATGCGGTTATTGGAATCAACAGCTAATATATCCAAGCGAATAGAACGTCCCTGTAAATTTTTTATATCGTATTGTCCCTGCACAGATTGTACTTTAAGGTCATGTCTTTGCAAAATAATTTGAAGTAGAAATTCCGCACATGCCTTATCTTCAAAAACTTTACTCATAAAATCATCATCTAAAAGACGGAACCCCTGAGGCGTTGTAGATCTTCTTTATGTTTTTGCTCAAAATCTAATGTTTCTTCTGTATTATCCATTGTAAAAACACCACCTGCTTTCCTTTAGAATGGGACATAGTAAACATGGATTCCTGTATCATTATTTTAACATGGCAAATAGTAATCCTCAATACCTGAATTTTGAAATGACAAATGCCGATAAAAAATAACAGTCTATAAATCTTTTACTTTTTCAATCTGTTCATTCACATCTTTAAGTTGCTGTTCAGTATCTTTTAAAGATTTTCTGGGAGCACTGGTCTGGTCTGATGCCTGATTGAGTTCTACATGGAAATCATCAAGAGAATCATAGCCATGTTCCTGTATGTAGGCAACAGTCTGAGCCATCTGCTTCAAATTGGTGAGCTTTACTTTTTGAGCATAGGCTCCACTTTGCTGTGCTTTAATACAGGTTTGCAGATCTATGACAAGCCGGAGATCTGATTTTATGAAAATGAATGGTGTAGAGATAGCAGAAGTATCAGAGAAAGGAACAGTTGGTAAATCTGTGGAAGTATTCGGAGACTGCTGTTCCAGAATTTCTTCTTTCTGTTCTCTATGGGATTTCGTGTTTTCCTCAAATGCTTTCAAGAGAAAATCTTCTGTGTATCTGGTTCCAAGATTCCTTCCAGTGATATATTTTTTTCTGCCAGGGTGAAGATAGCTGTATCGGTTTCGACTGATCTTGAAGATGATGTGATATTTTTCATCAAGGATTTTTGAAAATTCCTCTGGTGATTGGGCGGTGCTTGCAGCATCATCAATAGCGTCACGAAGAAATTGTTTTTCTGTCTGGTAACGTGTTTCCTTTGGTGTGATTCCATCTTCTTTCATTTTCTGATTCAGTTCATCGAGCTTTTCCTGTCCACGGCGTTGTGCCCAATATTCTTTTTCTGTGATTTTTCTTTCAGCAGGAGTGAGCAGATCAACCTGATGTAGCGGGTGGATTACTCCACCCATTGCTGTTAACCGATTGTTTTAATTGGACAATCTAACCGCTTTTAACCGAGCATTTTAACTGGACGCTCTAACCGCTGCGCAGATATTTCTATCTGTGTTTTTATTATATGCAATTTACAGTAAAAAACCAATGCCTTTAATTGCTAAAATTTTATGAACTTTTTTCGATATCTATGGAATCGTTTTTATCACAGATAGGAACAAAAAGAAAGAGATAGCAGATGGGTATAAAAAGTTTGCTTGGTTTCGGTCAGGCGAGGGATAAGCCTGTACGGAATTACAGTAATGGTGAGTATTCGTTCAATTTCGGACAAAGCACCAGCGGAAAGAGCGTCAATGAAATAAGAAACATTGATAAAGGTTTATCTGATGGCTTGGAATGCATTGGTTGAGAACCGAGAGGGAGAAAATTTAACTAATACTATTGAGTCTTCAGACATTGGGAATAAAACCTTATGTTTGCAGGCTTTTTGTTTACAGAAAAATTTTTCGTGGATATAATAAACATGACATATAGTTGTCGTGTTGTGTTAGATATGATATGTATGGAGTGTGGAAACTATGAAGACAGATAGGCTTATTGGGATATTGTCAATCTTACTGCAGGAAGAAAAGACAACGGCTCCTGAACTGGCAGAAAAATTTGAGGTATCCCGCAGGACAATAAACCGGGATATTGAAGACCTTTGCAAAGCAGGCATTCCAATAAGGACGGCACAGGGGACCGGTGGTGGTATTAGTATTATGGATGGATATCGTATGGATAGGACGATTCTGACATCCAAAGATATGCAGATGATCCTTGCGGGGCTGAGAAGTCTTGACAGTGTGAGTGGAAACCGATACTACGGTCAGTTGATGGAGAAAATCCAGACCGGATCATCAGAGTTTATCAGTGAAAGAGACTCTATGTTGATTGATTTGTCTTCATGGTATAAAGGCTCTCTTGTTCCGAAAATCGAAGTAATCCAAAATGCAATAGAAAACAGGCATACTATACAGTTTAAGTATTATGCTCCATCTGGAGACAGCAACCGAAGGATAGAACCGTATTATCTGGTTTTTAGGTGGTCAAGCTGGTATGTATGGGGGTGGTGTTTAGAACGTGAAGATTACAGATTGTTTAAGTTGAACCGTATGGATTGCGTTACAGAATCGGAGCAGTTTTTTATGTGCAGAAATGTACCAATGCCGAATTTGTCAAATGAGAAGATATTTCCGGGCGGGATAAAGGTAAAAGTCCTTTTCGCCCCGGATGTAAAGTGGCGGTTGGTTGAAGAATTTGGACCGCATTGCTTTACCAGGACGGATGATGGAAGGCTGCTTTTTTCGGCGGATTATACAGATATGGAAAACCTTGTGACATGGCTCATGACATTTGGAGCAAAGGCTGAGGTGCTTGAGCCGAAAGAAGCACGGGACATTATCCGCAGGAATGCGGAAGAAACATTAAAAAGCTATGGAGGATTAGGAAAATGACGTTTGATTATAAAAAGGAATACAAAGAGTTTTACATGCCGAAGGGAACACCGTCTATTGTCAGAGTCCCGAAAATGAATTATATAGCGGTGAGGGGAAGCGGTAATCCAAATGATGCAGATGGAGAATATAAGCAGTCTATTGGACTTTTGTATGGAATTGCATTTACGATAAAAATGAGTAAAAAGGAAGACCATCAGATTGACGGATATTTCGATTATGTGGTGCCGCCATTAGAGGGATTCTGGTGGCAAGAAGGCGTGTCAGGAATCGATTATGCGCGCAAGGAAGAATTCAAGTGGATTTCTGTTATTCGCTTGCCTGATTTTGTTAGCAGGGAAGATTTTGACTGGGCAGTCAGAAAAGCTACAGAGAAAAAGAAACAGGATTTCTCCAAAGTTGAGTTCTTTTCGTATGATGAAGGTCTGTGTGTACAGTGTATGCATATCGGATCGTATGACGATGAGCCTGCTACAGTAGATGAGATGCACAGATTTATGGAAGAACAAGGATATGCACTGGATATTACTGATCAGAGAATGCACCACGAAATTTATTTGAGTGATGCACGGAGGGTGGCACCGGAGAAACGCAAGACTGTGGTCAGGCATCCGATAAGGAGGGCTTAAAGGTATGGAATATATTAGAGTTACGAAAGAAAATCTTGAAAAGGAGCACATTTGCTGCGCCATTTCCAACAATAAAGATATTCAGGTATCATCAAAAAAGGCATGGCTTGCGGATAGATTTGATGAAGGTCTTGTGTTTCTTAAGAGCGTAGAACGCGGCAAGTGCTTTATTGAGTACATACCTGCGGAGTGTGCATGGAATCCAATCGAAGCACCTGGTTATATGTATATTAATTGTTTGTGGGTGTCCGGATCTTTCAAAGGCCATGGATATTCAAGTGACTTACTTTCCGAGTGTATTGAGGACAGCAAAGAAAAGGGGAAGAAAGGCCTATGTATTCTTGCAGCAGCAAGGAAAAAGCCATTTCTGGTCGATTCGAAGTTTCTAAAATATAAAGGATTTAAAGCTTGTGATGAGGCTGATAATGGAATCCAGCTATGGTATCTGCCGTTTGAAGAGAAAACTGAGCCACCGGTGTTCAAGGAATGTGCAAAACACCATCATATAAATGAAAGCGGCTATGTTCTTTATTATACAAACCAATGTCCTTTTAATGCAAAGTATGTACCAATCTTGGAAGAAACCGCTCAGAAGAATGGTATTCCACTCAAAGCTGTGAAGATTGAAAATAGGAAGGATGCTCAGAATGTACCAACGCCAATCACGACTTATGCACTATTTTGTGATGGGGAGTATGTTACGAATGAGCAGATGAATGATAAGAAATTCTTAAAGCTGGTGGGAAGATAGGAGAAAACAACATGGCATCAACAAAGGTATATTTGAATTTATGTTTCTCTCTTAATTTATGGCAGGTTTTATCGAGCTGAAGCCGGTAATAAAAAAATACTATAAAACAAAACAGAAAAGCTGACGTAAAAATAGCAGGTACCATAAGGCCTGCGAGCATTTTTTCTTATATTTAACTGTCAAACTCCCGTGTATTGATTTTCTGGTACGGATGATTGATAAGTACGGCGAAGAAGTCCTCCGGGAGTTGGAGGAAGAAAAACAGAATAAAGAAGAAAAAATAGCATAGAATACTTCTGAGCGGATATGGCTGAGAATGTTTTGACATATTGACAGGACATTTAAAATGACGTATACTAAGCTCAGTGATCGTTCTGTAGAAACTTGAGAAGCCTACAGGCGGGGGAGAGCCTGCGGGTCTCTCCCTCTTTTGTTTTAAGGAGAAATGAGATGCAGACACCGAAAAAATTCTCTTCTTTTAGTGACCAGGTTTCCTGGATCAGTGATGAAAAGGGAATAAGAATAAAAGACAGAGAATATGCGGAAGAGATGTTACGCCAAATAGGATATTTTCCTCTTATGGGAGGATATAAACATCTTTTTAGAATATCAAACACAAAAAAATATAAAGCAGGAACAAGTTTTGAAGAAATAGTCAGTCTGTATAAGTTTGATGCAGAGCTTAGAGAGTTGTTCTTTAAATATTTACTGCAGATTGAGCGACAGATGCGTTCTTTGATGTCATACTATTTTACTGAAATGTATGGAGCAGAGCAGAAGCAGTACCTGGACGCTAATAATTATAATAATACAAAAAGAAATCATGCAACAATCGTAAAGTTGATAGCGACCTTGAAACGAGCAACAACGACCACAGATTATACATATATCAACTATTACCGCAAGACATATGGTGAAATTCCATTATGGGTTTTGGCAAATGTACTTACGTTTGGAAACTTATCAAAAATGTTCCGAGTGTTTCCGCAGTCCTTAAAATCAAAAGTATCAAAAAACTTTGAACCTTTGAATCAGCATCAGATGGAACAGTTTCTATCTGTTCTCACTAAGTATAGGAATGTATGTGCCCATGGGGAACGACTGTTTACATACAGAACAGTAGATGCTATTGCGGATACACCGCTTCATAAAAAACTTTCATTACCACAGAGCGGTAATCAGTACGAAAAAGGAAAACAAGATTTGTTTGCTGTGGTGATTGCTTTTAGATATCTATTACCTGGAAAAGATTTTCTGGAATTTAAAAGAAAGCTCATAAAAGAGATTGACCGAGTAAACAGAGAAGTAGAGCATATAAGTGAAGTTGAATTATTGAATAAAATGGGTTTCCCGAAAAATTGGAAAAATATTACCAGATACCATTTAAATTAAAGAAATATCCTCTAAGAGATAGTGAAATACCTATTGTCTTAGAGGATTTTTTATTGAAGAATTTTAATATTTAAGAGTTTGTTTTTTCCTCTTTGACATTAAAGCTAAGATTTCTTGTGGGTTTGTCAACTGACGTCCGGGAAGTGTCTGCTTTGGTGTGCGGTCACGGTCAGCTTCATCAATCGCTGCGATAAAATGTTTTACGCTATTTGGATTGGATATGACAAAATTATGAGTAATACTTGAAGTAGCCATACGAACACCTCCTCTTTTCGTTTTTTTGTGTATTAATTATACGATTGACAGAGAAGTGCGTCAATAAGAAAAATAAGTATTGAAAATAGTTGGAACAAATACTAAAATAAAGTTGGGACATTGAATGGAAGTTATGTTACGAGATAATAAGAATTGTAGGTGGAAGGTTTGAACATAGAAGCATATGATGCAGATTCATTGAGAAAGATGGTTAGGTTGCTTGAATATGAGAACAAGATATTAAAAGATAAATTGAAGAAAGCAGGCATTTCATATGAAGAGGTGAATCCTTTTGAAGAAAAAATAGAAAGTGCAGAAGAATATGACCTAGATCAAGGGAATCGTATTGTAAATCCACCGTATATTACAGAGAAAATGGCAATGCGTTTCTTTTCGATGTTTTGGGGAAGAGAAGATGTATATGCCAGAAGAGGAAAGAACGGGGGCTATTTTCCACAATGTGCGAATCGTTGGAATGACCGGCTTTGCCCTAAACAACGTAAAGAGAAGGTATTGTGTGATGAATGTGAAAATACCAAATGGATTAGTTTGGATGTTAAAAAAATAATTGATCATTTGTTAGGCACAAAAGAAGATGGATCAGATGTAATAGGTGTATATCCTTTACTGCCAAATGGTACATGCAGATTTATTGTATTTGATTTTGATAATCACGAAAAAGGAGCAGAGGTTACGGACTTTGCAAATACGGATAATGAGTGGCATAAAGAAGTGGATGCGCTTAGAAAAATGTGTGAGCTTAATGGTATCAGACCTTTAGTTGAGAGATCTCGATCTGGAAAAGGTGCCCATGTATGGATTTTCTTTAAAAAGGCAATACCTGCGGCAACAGCAAGGAATTTTGGATTTCTCCTGTTAGACAAGGGTTCGACTTTTATCAATCTGAAATCGTTTCATTATTATGATAGAATGTATCCTTCGCAGGATGTGGCAAGCAGCATAGGTAATTTGATTGCATTGCCATTACAGGGGCAGGCTCTTAAAAATGGAAATAGTGCTTTTGTAGATGAAAATTGGAATGCTTATCCTGATCAATGGGATGCTCTTTTCAATAAAACAAGAAAGCTGGGAATAGAAGATGTTGAACAATGCATGGCAAAATGGCAGGGAGAATTAGCAGAAGTCAGAGGAATGCTTACTAATATTGAGAAGAATGTCAGACCGAAACCATGGAAGAAGAAATGTGAGTTTTGTAAGTCAGATGTTGTGGGCAAGCTTCACATGGTATTGGGCAATGGAGTTTATGTTGATACTCTGAATCTTATGCCAAGAATACAAAATCAGATTCGTAGTTTGGCGGCATTTGATAATCCGGAATTTTACAAAAATAAAAGGCTGGGATATTCTAATTATTATAATTTCAGTGCTGTATATTTAGGTAAGGATATAGATGGATATATACAGATTCCGAGAGGACTGCGGGAAAATATTATACAGGAATGTGAAAAAGCAGGCATTTCAGTTGATGTTTCAGATCAAAGAGAAACAGGACAACCTATCAGAGTATCTTTTAAAGGTGATTTGCGAATGCAACAGGAATTAGCAGCAGAAAAATTATTATCACATTCAGATGGAGTTCTGAGTGCGGCAACTGCATTTGGAAAAACTGTAGTATGTAGTTACCTTATTGCAGAGCGAAAAGTAAATACGCTCATTTTGCTGCAAAGTAAAGATTTGCTTAATCAGTGGGTTGATGAATTGAATCATTTTTTAGAGATAAGAGAAGAACCACCGGAATATGAAACAAAAACAGGAAGAAAGAAAAAAAGAAATAGTGTGATAGGCGTTTTGCACGGAAATAAAAATACATTGACAGGGATTATAGATGTTGCAATGGTTGGTTCAATGTACAGCAGAGGAAAATTTAATGAACGAATTAATTCTTACGGAATGGTAATTATGGATGAATGTCATCACGCAGCTTCTAATACATCTATGGAATTATTGCAGAAAATAAATGCAAAATACGTGTATGGTGTTTCTGCTACGCCTAAACGTGGCGACAGTCTTGATCGGATTATCTATATGCTGCTGGGACCTTTGAGACATAGATTTACTGCTTTGGAGAGGGCTAAGGAACAGGGGATTGGACATTATTTTGTCCCAAGATACACAAGAGTAGTTGATACTGCAGAAAGCAAGGATAATATTAATAAAGCATATAATTTGATAAGTACCAGTAAGGTGCGCAATGAAATGATCATAGATGATGTTATAACTTGTGTTGCAAGAAAACAAACTCCTGTAATTTTAACAAGATTTAAGGAACATGCAAAATTTTTACATGATGCCTTAAAGGAAAAAGCAGATCATGTATTCCTTCTATATGGGGATAATTCGGATAAGGAAAATGCTGAAATAAGAGTAAAATTAAAGCAGATACCTGAAAATGAATCGCTTATTTTGGTGGCAACTGGTCAGAAAATAGGAGAAGGGTTTGATTTCCCAAGACTGGATGTATTAATGCTTGCAGCACCTGTATCTTTTGAAGGACGCCTGGAACAGTATGTAGGTAGATTAAACAGAGATTATGTCGGAAAAGAAGCCGTTTATGTGTATGATTATATCGATTCGCATGTGCGTTATTTTGATAAAATGTATGCAAAAAGATTGAGAACATACAGGAAGATGGGATTTTCAATCTGGACGCAAGAGTTGCAACCTAAACAAATAATAAATGCAATATTTGATTCTGTAAATTATACCGAAAAATTCGAGCAAGATATTGTAGAGTCAGAAAAAATGGTGGTAATTTCCAGTCCGGATATCAGACAGGATAAAATTGACAGATTTTTATTACTAATAAAGAAGAGACAGGAAGTAGGGGTAAAGGTCACAGTTATTACAACAGATCCGGAAGATATTACTTACGGAAAGTCAGATGTATGTCATGAATTAATCAGAGCAATGCAATTGGTAGGAATAAATGTGATAACAAGAACAGAAGTAGAAGAATGTTTTGCTGTTATTGATGATGAAATAGTATGGCATGGCGGGATGAATCTACTTGGAAAAGCTGATGTCTGGGATAACTTAATGCGTATCAGAAATTCACAAGTTGCAACTGAATTGTTGGAAATTGCTTTGGGATATTCTGAGGAAGGGAGGAAAAGTGAATAAAAAGATTAAATGCGATATATATACCAGAGTATCCACAACCATGCAGGTAGATGGCTAGTTTCATTAAAGGCTCCTGAACTATCATCGGCAGCAATCTGGGTTGGAGAAGTAAAATCATTAATGATATTTTTGTAAAAACATCGGTGGAGTCGGCACCGAGTTCGTTCAGTTTATATCTCATCACATCAAGAAAAGCGTTTGCTATCTGAATGCCTTTATCATTAAATCCATCAATATAGATTTCCAGGTCAGTATTTGAATCGCATCGTTATTTAGGTGCAGATCGGATACTGACTTATTTGTATGTTCACGTAGTTCGGTTCGGCAAAGAAGATAATCGGTGCTTATATGGTAGAAGTCTGCAAGCGTCAGCAGATTACCATGAATTATGATGATGCAAAAGAGAATGCAGCGTTTGAGAGATGCGTGGATATTATGATAACGCTAATCTTAAAATATGGACCGGCAGTAAAAAGAAAATGGATTTTGCGTGATTGGATAAAGAACATACAGGTTGACTGCTATTGGAGAAGTTTAGCCTGTAAACGATATCAGCGGTATTTCAATTGTATGAAAGCTATTGTAAAAAATGACGCAACATGACATAATCGGATTGACTAAAGAAACACAGATATTTATAATATAGACAAAATGAGAATGACATGGATGGAGGACAGGGTAATGGAGAAATCTGTAACACTTGAAGAGGCATTAAAAAGAATTGAGGAGTTGGAAAAAGAGAATGCAGAACTTCGGGAGGAATTGGAGTATTACAGAAATCGTAAGTTAAGCGGTCGTCAGAAACATAACGCCAAGTGGATGGCAATTTATAATGATTTTGTTGTTGGGTATGAGAGCGGCATGACAATGGCAGAAATTGCGAAGCGGAACAATGTCAGTGAGAGGACGATTTATAGGTATAAAGCATATTATGACAAAATGAAGAAAAAAGAGGAATAGACCATTTTACTGACGTCAGTAAAATGGTTATATGAGAATTGCGGACGATTTTTTTGGCCGCAAAAGGGATAGAGGAGTTCTATGGCAGAAGATAAAAAGGAAGAAGAAATTACTGGGATTGATATTACAGAAGAATATTTGAAAGAAAGAATTTATGAAATTCGAGGACAAAGAGTAATCTTAGATGCCGATCTTTCTGAAATATATGGTTATACTACAAAAGCATTTAATCAACAAGTAAAAAATAATATTGAGAAATTTGATGAAGATTTTATGTTTGAACTTACGGATGACGAGGTAGAAAATTTGCGGTCAAATTTTTTGACCGCAAATCTTAACAGTAAGAGCAGATATAATCCTCATGTATTTACAGAGCAAGGACTATATATGCTGATGACTGTTTTAAAAGGATCGTTGGCTGTTAAGCAGAGTAAGGCATTAATAAGAACCTTTAAGAAAATGAAAGATTACATATTAGAAAATCGTGATTTAATCGGTCAGCGAGAAATACTTCAGTTAAGTATAGAAACTGCTAACAACAGAATAGAAATTAACAAAATTAACTCAGATATGATATCTATTGAAAAGCAGATTTCAGATGTTGCAGAAGGCTTGAAGGATGTTGTGACAAAATCTGAGTTGGCTGATATGATGAACAGCTTTGTTTCAGATGATGATGAAAAGTGGCTTATGTTTAATGCAAAATTTAGTAGTGCGTATGAGGTATATGAGTCCATTTATAAGCAGGCAAAGTCGTCAATATATGTCGTTGACAATTATATTGGTTTAAGAACGCTGGTACACCTTAAGAATTCTCCTACTGGAGTAGATATTATTTTATTCAGTGATAATGTTGGAAATAATAAACTTCACAACATAGAATTTACAGATTTCTGCAAGGAGTACCCAACAGTAAATTTGTCAATGAAAAAGACAGGCGGTATATTCCATGATCGTTTTATCGTGTTGGATTATGGAACTGCTGATGAAAGGGTTTTCTTATGTGGGGCTTCATCAAAGGATGCAGGCGCTAGAATCACCAGTATTGTTGAAGACTATGGAGTATCTAAATATACCCCGGTGATTGCAACGCTGTTGAAAAATCCAACTTTGATTTTACCACAATAGAGGGGAGTGAACGCATTGAAAAAGAAAACAAAATGCTACATATATACTCGTGTATCAACAGCAATTCAGGTTGACGGTTACAGCTTGGATGCACAGAAGGACAAGCTTAGGAAATCAATTACATTGCTGCGTGATACAAATGAATAGATGAAGAGATAGAGAAGGAATACTGATATGAATATACAAATATTTGGAACAAAGAAATGTAATGATACTAAGAAGGCGGAGCGTTTTTTTAAGGAGCGGGGCATAAAGTATCAGTTCATTGATATGAAAGAAAAAGGCATGAGCAAAGGAGAATTTAATTCAGTAGCGCAGGCAAATGGTGGATTAGAAAATATGGTTAACTGGGATGGCAAGGACAAGGATTTACTTGCCCTTATTAAGTATATCACAGATGAAGATAAGCTCGAAAAGGTGCTTGAGAATCCACAGGTAATTAAAACACCAGTAGTAAGAAACGGAAAGCAATCAACACTTGGTTATCAGCCGGATATCTGGAAAGGATGGAACTAAATGTACTTAATTAAGACTTTTAGCAGGAATGAACAAGTAACAAAAGGAGGACACCTATTTGAAAAAGAAAAAAGACGAAATTACCATCCGTTCCAGTGCAGCGGAATACTTAACCTATGTTGCCTCTGTGGGTGACCAGCAGGACAGTATTGAGATGCGCTATGAGGATGAGAATATATGGCTGACACAGAAGATGATGGCCACACTGTATGATGTGGATGTTCGTACAATCAATGAGCATATTAAGAAGAATTTAAAAGAAAGCAGAGAAAATATGAGTGAAAAGTTACTGATTGTTGAAGATGACAAAAAATTAAATGATGGAATCCGTCTGGCTTTAAAGAATGATGCTTATTTCTTTTATCAGTGCAGAACTTTGCAGGAGGCTAGAGAAATCTTGAAAAAGGAAGATATCACATTGGTTTTATTAGATGTGAACTTGCCGGATGGGAATGGGATTGATTTCGTAAGAGAAATAAGGAAAAACAGTCAGGTGCCGATTATTCTGCTTACAGTAAATAACATGGAAGTAGATATTGTAACAGGATTGGAAGCAGGAGCAAATGATTATATTACGAAACCGTTCAGTTTAATGGTACTGCGTGCAAGAGTAGCTGTACAGCTTAGAAATAAAGAGATGTCAGCGAAGGATTCAATGAAGATTGACCGATATGAGTTTTATTTCGATAAAATGGAATTTTTTAAAGACAGTGCCCCCATTGAACTTAGTAAGACAGAACAAAAGCTCCTTAGAGTGCTGTGTGAAAACAGAGGAAAAGTATTGAAACGGGAATATTTGATTGACGAGGTATGGCAGGGAGATACAGAGTTTGTGGATGCTCATGCTCTGACTGTTGCAATCAAACGTCTCAGAGATAAATTGGAAGATGATGTGCAGAAGCCTAAATATATCAAGACGGTTTACGGAATTGGTTACATATGGGCGGTGAAAGAATGACAGAAGAAATTTTATGGATTGCAGCAATATTTATCCTGAGTGGAGTCTTTTGGTACTTTCTTTTCTTTCAAAAAGAAAAAAGACTTTTGAACCGGCTGCAGCAAATGCTGGATTATGCGATAGATGGAGAATTGGAACGGACAGAAATATCTGAAGAAAAGTATTCTGCCCTTGAAAACAGTATGAAACAGTATTTAGACAGTAATTTTCTGGCAAGAAAGAACCAACAGGAACAAAAAGAAGTGATACAGAAACTTATTTCCGACATTGCGCATCAGACTTTGACTCCTATTTCAAATTTGAAAATTTATGGTGAAATACTTTCTGAAACGAATCATGAAAATCAGAAGGAGATAGATACCATTTTGGAGCAGACGGAGAAACTGGATTTTCTGATACAATCATTGGTAAAATTATCACGAATGGAGAGCGGAATTATAGCAGTACATCCGGAGGATACTGCTATTGCACAGATGTTTGCATCTATACAGCAGCAGTTTAATATAAAAGCAATGGAGAAGGATATTTCCCTGAGTCTATTTGACACGGATTTACATGTTATGTGTGATGCCAAATGGACTGTGGAGGCACTTGGAAATATTGTAGACAATGCGATTAAATATACAGCATGTGGGGGAGTTGTTCAGATAAAAGCTGAGAGGTATTCTTTCTTTGTAAAAATTGACATCACTGATGATGGCATTGGAATAGAAAAAGAAGAAATACCAAAGATATTTGGAAGGTTTTATCGGAGTCTGTCAGTGGCAGACCAGCCAGGAGTAGGAATTGGCTTATTCCTTGCAAGAGAGATCATTCAGGCACAAAAGGGGTATATAAAAGTGACATCAAAGAGAGGAAAAGGTTCTACATTTTCTGTGTTTCTTCCGATAGCAAAGAAGGAATAGTATCAAAACTGTGATATTTCAGAAACCAGATGGAGAGATTGTTATGATAAAGTCTGTATTGTAAAGATCAATACAGGCTTTTTTGATGGGAGGATGGCATGAATATATTAAAAGCAGTAAATTTACGAAAAATATATGGGCAGGGAGAAACAGAAGTCAGGGCTCTTGATGGTATAAACCTGGAAGTAGAAAAAGGGGAGTTTGTAGCGATTGTTGGAACCTCTGGGAGTGGGAAGTCTACGATGCTTCATATGATTGGAGGATTAGATAATCCAACATCTGGGCAGGTAATTGTGGATGGACAAAACTTAAGCCATATGACAGATGAAGAGCTTACCATTTTCCGACGCAGGAATATTGGTTTCGTATTTCAACAGTATAACTTAGTTCCGATGCTGAATGTATGGGAAAATATTATTCTTCCTGTGAAATTGGATGGAAAAAAGGTAGAAAAGGGTTATGTGGATGAAATCATTGATACACTGGGTATTCGGATAAAATTGGAAAATCTGCCAAGTGTTCTATCCGGTGGACAGCAGCAGAGAGTGGCAATTGCAAGGGCTTTAGCTGCAAAACCTGCCATTTTGCTCGCTGACGAGCCGACTGGAAATTTGGATTCGAAAACAAGCCAGGATGTATTGGGACTTTTAAAAGTCACCGGTAAGCGTTTTCATCAAACAATTGTAATGATTACTCACAATGAGGAGATTGCCCAGATGGCAGACCGGATTTTACAGATAGAAGACGGAAAAATTGTTTCAGACAGTGGTCTGGTATAGCAGGGGGCGATTTTATGGTAAAAGTAGAGAATAAAGAGACGTTACGATTGTTAACGAGGCGTTTTATGAAAATGAATCGCGCCAGGAATGTTATTGCTGTTATTGCAATCATGCTGACTTCCCTTTTATTCACAAGTCTCTTTGTGGGAAGTGTATCTATGATTCTTTCCAGAAGAGCAACGGAAATTAAGCAATTTATGGATTCATCCCATGCTATTGCGCAGAATTTGTCAGAAGAAGATGCGGAGAGATTGCAAAAAACAATAGAACAGGATGAAGATGTGGAACGATATGGTTCCGGTATTTTTCTGGGAGCTGGAATGGACGAGCGGTTTGGGTTTTCCGTAGAGGTCCGATATGCAGATGAAAATATGGCAGAAAGTTTTAATTGTCTGCCAACCACAGGAAGACTGCCGGAGAAAGAAAATGAAGTAGCACTTAGCAGTATGATATTGGAATCTCTGGGAGTTACACCAAAGATTGGAGAAAAAGTAACGCTGACCTGGGAAGTAAATCCCATGCTGAAACAATATAAGACAGATACGTTTCAGATATGTGGATTCTAGCAGGGGGATAAAGCTGTTTTAGGTCAGATGGTCTGGGTATCAAAAGACTATGCAAAGGGGAATCGTTATCCCGTTACGCAGGAAGAATTAGAAAATGGCATCTACAATGGAGGAAAAGAGTATTCTGTCTGGTACAAGAACCTTTGGAATCTGGAAAAGAAAACGGAAAAGATATCTAAGGAAGCGGGATTTACGAAAGCTGGGACAGGAATGGAAGTCAATCCGGCATATAATCTCTTTGAAGAGGATTCTTTTTCATTTTCTTCCTTAATTGTAATGATTCTATTTGTCATATTAGCCGGATACCTGATTATTTATAATATTTTTAACATTTCTGTGAAAACGGATATCCGGGCTTACGGATTGTTAAAGAATGTGGGGACAACGGGAAAGCAGTTGAAGAAAATTGTACGTATGCAGGCGTGGAGGTTATCAGCTATTGGTATTCCAATCGGATTGCTTTGTGGTTATCTTTCAGGTTTTTGCATGGCTCCGTCTTTGAATGCAGATGCTGTAATTAGTGCACAGGCAGGAAAAACGGCTCAAACAGTAGTATCAGCGAATCCTTTGATTTTCCTTGCAGCGATACTTTTGACGCTTTTGACGGTGTATCTCTCTAGTTTGCAGGCTTGTAAAATGGTAGAAAGGGTATCTCCTGTGGAAGCTCTGCATTTGGCAGAAGGAGAGCAGTCACACAGGAAAATAAAAAAGAATACTTCTGTAACCTGGTGGGGGATGGCAGTTCAAAATGTGTTACGAAATTGGAAAAAGGGATTGATTGTTATGCTTTCTATCGCTCTTTCTATGGTGGTGGTAAACTGTATCGTGATGCTGGTGCAGGGATATGATTTTGATTCTTACCGAAAAGTGTTTTTAGCTTCCGATTTTCAACTGGATCAGATGACGGGAAGTTTGTCAAATACGAATTTTAACGGTATTACACCTGAAATTAAAGAGATTCTGGACGAATGTCCTGATAGTGCTAAGACAGGATATGTGTATTATTCGGAGGAAACCCACAAGATGGAGCCGGAACTTCTGAAAACATGGGAAGCATTTGCAGATAAATATGAAGAGAACTGGAACGATTATGAAGAACAGGTTTGGGAAGAGGCAAAGGCTTCCAATACAGTAAGTGTTCATTTCCTCGGAATCAGCGAGTCAGTGTTTGACAAATTAGAATGGAGAGGGGAAAAATGCTCTTGGGATACATTTAAAAGCGGAAATTATGTGCTTGTAGATTATGGTGATAAATATGCAGAGCATCCGGTTTCTTATTATCAGACTGGGGATGTTTTTCAAATGGAGTACAAAAATGGAAACCAAAAAGATTACGAAGTCATTGGAGAAGCACTGATGCCATATTCCCTGGATTATCCGTATGCAGATACTGTTTATATTACAGTAATGGTCCCAGAAGAAGAGTATATTACCCAGACGGGAAATGAATCAGCCATGTATGCTGCCATCGATGCAAAGAAAGGAGCGGATAAGCAGATAAAAGAATACATTGATGAAAATGTTTTGAAAGAAAATGAAATGATCAATGTGTTTTCTGTATTGGACATGAAAGAGAGTTTTCAGCGGTATGTCAGTAAATATTATATGATCGGTAGTTTTCTTGTCGTTATTTTAGCCTTTATTGGCATTATGAATTTCTTTAATACAACAGCAACTTCTGTAATTAGTAGAAAAAAAGAACTGGCACTTTTGGAAGTTGTGGGAATGACGAAAAAGCAGATATCGAAAATGTTGGTGGCTGAAGGATTCCTATATTTGGGAGGCGCATTTGTGATTGCAGTATTGCTAGTTGTGTTTGGAGCAAAGCAGATTTTAGCAAATACGCTCGGTACGGCATTTTTCTTCCGACTGCATCTTACGATAGTGCCATGCGTACTTATGATTCCGATTTTGGTTGGGATTGCGTATGTGATACCAAAGTATCAGTTTGAAAAGATGAGTCGGGAGAGCATTGTTGAAAGGATTCGGAAAGAATAGTAATAATGTGTGTAAATATTTTCCATTTTGATAGTTTCTGCAATTTTATTTGTAGTTATTCTGTTTGTATTAGAATAATTATCTGTAAATTTTTAAAATTAATTATTGACAAATAAAAATAAGGCGTTTATAATTCCAACCATAACAAAGGCGTTATGAGATGACACAGATCATTCTTCATAACGCCTTTTCTTTTTATCAAGAAGGATTTCTAAAAGCCTTCAATCAATTCATTGAGTAAAGACACGCGCGTTTCTCCTGAATGAAAAAACAAAAACTTTCGAAATGGGAGGACAAAGATATGACAAAAGAAATTATGAACGCAGTAAATACCCAGATCTTTGGGGTATGGTTTCTGATCGGAGCCGCATTGGTATTCTGGATGCAGGCCGGATTTGCAATGGTTGAAGCCGGATTTACAAGAGCTAAGAATGCCGGAAACATTATTATGAAAAACCTGATGGACTTCTGTATTGGTACTTGTGTATTTATTCTGATCGGTTTCAGTTTATTACTCGGGGAAGATATGATCGGATTGATCGGAAACCCTGGATTTGACATTTTTACATCTTATGCAAATTTTGATTGGTCAAGTTTTGTATTCAACTTAGTATTCTGTGCAACAACAGCAACGATCGTATCCGGAGCCATGGCAGAGAGAACAAAATTCTTATCTTACTGTATTTATTCTGCAGTAATCTCTGCACTGATCTATCCAATTGAAGCACATTGGATCTGGGGTGGTGGATGGTTATCTCAGATGGGATTCCATGATTTCGCAGGATCTTGTGCAATTCATATGGTTGGTGGATTATCCGCACTGATCGGAGCAAAATTCTTAGGACCACGTATTGGTAAATTCACAAAAGATAAAGATGGAAATATTACAAAAGTAAATGCATTCCCAGGACATAATATTCCACTTGGAGCATTAGGAGTATTTATCTTATGGCTTGGCTGGTATGGATTCAACGGTGCAGCAGCAACATCTGTTGAACAGTTAGGATCTATCTTCGTAACAACAACAATTTCACCAGCAGTCGCAACAGTTGTTTGTATGGTATTTACATGGGTAAAATATGGAAAACCTGATGTATCAATGTCATTAAATGCATCTCTTGCAGGACTTGTAGCGATCACAGCACCATGTGATGTCACAGATGCTTTTGGAGCAATTGTGATCGGAGCAGTTTCTGGATTACTTGTTTGTTTTGGAGTATGGTTATTAGATTATAAATTAAGAATTGATGACCCAGTTGGAGCCGTAGCAGTTCATTTTATGAACGGTTTATGGGGAACATTAGCAACAGGATTATTTGCAACAAAAACTGCACCAGGAAGTGGATTAAATGGACTTTTCTATGGTGGTGGATTTGGATTATTAAAGATTCAGATCATCGGTATTGTTTGTGTCTGCGCTTGGACAGCCGTGACGATCAGTTTAACATTTACAATTATCAAAGCAACGATTGGTCTTCGTGTAACAGAAGAAGAAGAGATCATCGGTCTGGATGGACCAGAACATGGTTTAACATCAGCATATGCTGGATTCAGTATGATGGATATTTCTAACACAATGATCATGGAAGAAAATGCAAATACTGTTCTTGGAGAAGAAGATTACGAAAGAGCTTCTAAAGTACAGAAAGCAGCAGCTGTACAGGTCAGCAAAGCTCCAGATCTTGTACCTACAGGAATGTATAAAGTTGTTATTATCGCAAAATTAACAAGATACGACAAGTTAAGAAAAGCAATGAACGATGTTGGTGTAACTGGTATGACAGTCACTCAGGTTATGGGCTGCGGTATCCAGAAAGGTGCCGGAGAACGTTACAGAGGTGCTGAAGTCGATGCAACATTACTTCCAAAAGTTAAAGTTGAAGTTATCGTAGGAAATATCCCAGTAGAAAACATCATTGAAGCTGCGAAGAAAGCTCTTTACACAGGTCATATCGGAGATGGTAAGATCTTTGTATACAACGTAGATAAAGTTATTAAAATCCGTACAGGAGAAGAAAATCTTGCAGCATTAGCAGATGTTGAATAAGAAATAAATTTAAATTTTTGTAAGTTGGTCAACTGTAGATTTCGAGTATATGATAAAAAATAAATAAACGATTGGAAGCGCAGC